>Ga0185299_10005167_pt1 | contig 15021 bp, 16 predicted proteins | sample PaiPotPPA55metaG_FD_128002 | JGI IMG/M metagenome (GOLD analysis project Ga0185299, IMG submission 128002) | Iron sulfur acid spring bacterial and archeal communities from Banff, Canada, to study Microbial Dark Matter (Phase II) - Paint Pots PPA... ...
GGAAGCGCGTGGCGAGGCGTCGGGGATGATGGTGGCGGTGATCGTGCTGATGCTGGTGGGCGTAGCGCTTTCCGCCATGATCCGGCGACTGCAGGCCTATCTGTTGCGCTGGCAGCAGCACAATATGGTAGAATAGCCGGCAACGATATTGGCAGGTAAAGGGTCTTCCGATGAGCATACAGGTCTACGGGTTTTGGCGATCGATTGCGTCATTTCGTGTCAGGGTCGCCTTGAGGCTCAAAGGCCTGCCGTTCGAGGAAATCCCGATCGACATTCTTTCCGGCGAACAATTCAATCCGGGTTATGACGCGGTCAATCCCGAGCACGTCGTGCCCACCTTCATTCATGACGGCCAATCCCTGTTCCAATCGATGGCGATCATCGAATATCTCGACGATATCCAGAGCGAACCTCGGCTGTTGCCGGAGGACGCCAAGGAGCGGGCCTATGCCCGCTCGCTGGCGCTGATGAACATTGCCGATGCCCATCCGCTGGTGGTGCCGCGTGTCCGCAATCATCTCGCCAAGGCCTTTGGCGCCGACGCCAAGGCGATCGAGAACTGGGGCAAGCATTGGACCACCGAGGGCCTCGCCACTTACGAACGGCTGCTCGCGCGACGCGCGCCGGCGCCGTTTGCGCTCGGCACTGAGCCCGGCCTTGCCGATATCTGCATCACGGGCCAGGTCGTGGGCGCGCATTTTCTCAAGCTTGAGCTAGGCGCGTATCCCCTGGTGGCCGGTCTTGCCGACCGTTGCTTCAAAATGCCGGAATTCGCGACGTCGCATCCATTCGAGCAGCCGGGGTACAAGACCGCAGGCGCGCATCACTGAGCGCGCCCGCGTTTCTGGTATAGCGGGCTTCAGACATCAAGCCCAAGCACCCGCGCGGCATTTCCGCCGGCGATCTGCGCGAGCGTTACCTCGTCCATCCCGTTTACCCCCGCGACGTGCCCGATCGGATTGTATTCGGCCATGTCGAAGGGGTAGTCGGTACCCATCACGATGCGATCGGGGCCGAATACATCGATCAGATAGGCGAGTTGGTGATAGCTGAAGACCACGGTGTCGAGATAGACCTGCCGCAGATAGGTCGTCGGCGGTAACGGCAATTCGCCGTGGGAGTCCTGGCGCGCACCCCAGGCATGATCGATCCGCCCGGAATAGCCCGGCAGATAGCCGCCGCCGTGCACCGCCATCAACTTCAGATCGGGAAAGCGCGCCAGTGTTCCCGAAAAGATCAGGTTGTGAAGCGCAAGCGTCGTCTCCAGCGGGTTGCCGAGCACGTTGTTGAAATAGAAGTGGGTCAGGCGTTCGCCATGGGTAAATCCGTTCGGGTGCATCATGATGAATGCCCCGAGCTGTTCGGCCCGGGCAAAGAAGGGACGGAATTTCGGATCGGAGAGTTCCTGGCCGTCGACATTGGTCAGGATCTCGACGCCCTTCAATTTCAGGTCCTTCATGATGTAATCGAGTTCACGGACCGCGAGTTCCGGCTCCTGCAAGGTGACTACGCCAAGTCCGACAAACCGGTCGGGCTTGCGCGCGCAATATTCCGCCACGCCATCATTGGCGAGACGATGGGCCGCCTCCGCGATCTTGGGATCGACCGAATAGTAACACTGGGGCGGCGCCGGCGCCACGACCTGGATGTCGATGCCCATCTTGTCGAGATCGAACAGGCGGCGATCGATGGTGGTCATGACTTCGCCGACGTCTCTTTCCTGCTGCGCATTGATTTCCCTTGTGGCGGCATCGGCAAAATGCGCCAGCGGAACGCGGGCAAGATCGACATGCGGTTGCGCGAGCTTGGCGGCCTGCGGCACGACGATGTGGGCGTGAATGTCGATCGTGGTGGAGGATGGGCGGCGGGCGAGGCCGTCTGCGTCGTGGGTGCGTGCGGCGGTGCGGCCATAGCGGTTCTTGCGATCGATCATTGAAGTTTCTCTGCTGTTGCGTTGGTTGTTCGGGGCATGATCACGAAGTGGATGATTTAGGATTTGGACGCCGGACGCTGGGTCCAGCGGACGGAAACGGTGGTCGCGTCGGCCTCCCCAAGGCCGGCGGCTTCGGCTTCCTCGAAGCAAGAAAGCGCGCTTGAGGCGACCGGAAGCTCGGCATGAATTGAGGTTGCGAATTGCACGGCCGTGGCCAGATCCTTTTTCGCAGCCGTGATGCCGAATGCGGTCTCTCCAAGCGGCGCGCCGCCCAACACCTTTGCGATAATGGCGCCGCGCCCCTTCATGGCGGAAGGCGCGCCGGCGGTATCGGACAGTATATCGATCAGCCGATCGGGCGGAAGATTGAGCGGCTTGCAGATGGTGAGCGCCTCGCCGAGCGCCTGCCAGTAGACCAGCAGCGGCAGATTCACGGCAAGCTTCATGGTCGCGCCGGCGCCGAGTGGTCCGACATGTTCGATACGGCGGCATAGCTGTTCGAGCAGCGGCATGGCCCGCGCAACGTCGGCGTTCGCGCCGCCGACAAGGCCGAACAGCTTGCCTTCCCGCGCAGGAACCTTGCTTCCGCCGACGGGGCATTCGACAAAGGCAGCGCCCAGCTTCGCCACCGCGGTACCGAGCGATATCATCGTATCCGGGCGCACCGTGCTCATGTCGATGACGAGCCTGCCGGCGAGCTTCGCTTTCAAGAGGCCATTTGGCCCGCGATAAACCGCCTCCAGCGCCGCGTCGTTCAACAGCATGGCGACGACGACCTCGCAGCCTTCCGCGAGCTCCGCGGGAGAAGCGAACAGCTCTGCGCCGGCGTCGAGCAGAGGTTTGGTCTTCGCCGAATCGCGGTTCCAGACACCGACTTGGTGTCCGACCGACATCAATCGCTGCGCGATCGATGATCCCATTCGTCCGGTTCCACATACGCCGATTTTCATTGTTTTGACCTCACGGGTGGATTGTTTAGCCTAATGGGCGTGGAAGACGCCAAGATTTTGCGTGATCAGGGCGTCGTTGTTCAGGAGTTCGCTGGCGTTGCCCGCGAACACGCAGCGCCCGGTATTGAGGATGACCGCCTGATCCGCAACATCGAGCGCCAGTTGGCGGTTTTGTTCGACCAGGACAATGGACTGTCCTTCCTGCTTCAGCCGCTTGATGGTGCGGCCGACCTCAGCGACGATCAGGGGCGCAAGACCCTCCGATGGTTCATCGAGCAGAAGTACCCGGGGATTGCCCATCAGGGCGCGCCCGATGGCCAGCATCTGCTGTTCGCCGCCGGAGAGCGTGCCGGCGAATTGTGCGTGGCGTTCGCGCAAGCTTGGAAACAACCCGTAGATCCTCTCGACATTCCAGGGTTTTTCGGTGCTGCGTTCGCGCTGCTGCGCCACGATGAGGTTTTCCCGTACCGTGAGAGAGGGAAAGATCCGGCGTCCCTGCGGTACCAGACCGATGCCGAGACGCGAAATGCGTTCGGGGCTGAGCCCTCCGATCGGCTCGCCAAACAGGCGGATTTCGCCGTCCTTCGGTTTCAGAAAGCCGACGACCGTCGAAATGCAGGTCGTCTTTCCCGCGCCATTGCGTCCGAGCAACGCCAGCACGCCGCCCGGCTGCAAGGAAAAGCTTACGCCGTGCAGGATGTGGCTGTCGCCATAAAAGGCGTGCACATTCGTCAAACTGAGTGCCTCAGACGCCAAGATAAACCTCGCGCGTTCGCTCGTCCGCGATCACAACATCGCGCTCGCCATCGACGATGACGCGGCCGTAGTTGAGCAGCGTTACGCTCTCCGCGAGGTCCAGAGCTGTATCCATGTCATGCTCGATCATGATCACGGCGGTTTCCCGCGGGATCGAGGCGATCAGCGATTTTACCGTCGATCGTTCGGTGTTTGAAAGACCCGCCAGCGGCTCGTCCAGGAGCAGCACACGCGGCTTTTGCGCCAGCGCCATCGCGAGCTCGACCCGGCGCTTTTCGCCATAGGCAATTTCGGACACCGGATGATCCGCCAGATGCAGAAGCCCGACCGTATCAAGGGTACGCCGGGCCTCATGCGCAAGATCGCCGTAAAACGACAATGGCCGCCACATCTGCCAGCGTGAGGGCAGCAGGCCGAGCAGGCCGAGCGTGACGTTGTGCTCGAGCGTATCACCCGTAAACAGCGTGATGATCTGATAGGTGCGCGACAGCCCCAGATGCGCGCGCCTGTAGGGCGCAAATGTCGTCACATCGGTGCCGAACAGCCTGATCTGTCCGGAATTCGGGCGCATGTCGCCTGAGATCTGGTTGAACAGGGTGGTTTTGCCGGCGCCGTTCGGGCCGATGATCAGGCGGCGTTCGCCTCGCCGGACCATGAGTGACACGCTTTGGGTGACCCTCAGCCCACCGAAGGCCTTGTTCAGGTCGACGATCTCCAGCGCATAATTTGGCGTCAGCGGGGTCATCGCGATCCCCTCCGCAGACGGGCCACCAATTTGCTCAGGCCCGGAACGATCCCGGTCGGCATCACAAGGACGATGAACAGGAACACGAGGCCGAGAAGCATGTTCCAGCGCTCGATATAGGCCGAGGCGTAGTTTTTCAACAAGAGCACCAGCGTGGCGCCGACGACGGGGCCACCGAGCGTTCCCGATCCGCCGGCGATCACGCTGAGCAGCGCTTCGGCTGAGCTCGTGGTCGAAAGCGAGGTCGGGTGAATGTATTTGTTGTAATAGACGTAGAGCAGTCCGGAGACGCCGCCCCAAAACCCCGCATAGACAAAGGTGATCCAGCGGATCATCCAGGGATCGAAGCCGAGTGCGGCCATCCGGCGCGGCTGGTCGCGCACGCCTTTCAGCGACGAGCCGAATGACGACGACACGAAAATCGCCATCATCAGGAATGCAATCGACGCGACAATGAGGGCGAACCAGTAGAACGCGGCGGCGCCGTCGAGAGAAATGCCAAACGGCATCGGCCGCGTCAGGCCCGCTATGCCATTATCGCCGTTGGTTACGTCGGACATGCGATAGGCAAGCCCCCACAGCACCTGCGACAAGGCCAGCGTGATCATGAGGAAACCGAGGCCCGTCGCACGCAGCGCGATGATGCCGAAAAAGGCCGCCGTCGCGATCGTGCCTGCGATCGAGATGATCGCGGCCGGGCCATGTCCAAAACCGTACCGGCTTGTCAGCAGCGCGGAAATATAGGCGGCGACGCCAAGATAGGAGGCGTGTCCGAGCGAGGTCATTCCGCCAAAACCCACCAGCAAATTGAGGCTGAGCGCGAAGATCGCCGCGATCAGGATCTGGCTGGCGAGGTTGATGTAGAAATCGCCTGCGAAGAATGGCAGCAGGAGCAGCAATCCGGCGAGCAACGCGGCAGCAATCCACTTCATGCGCCGACGCGCCCGAACAGGCCCTGAGGGCGGAATGCGATGACAACGATCATGGGCAGGAACAGGATGATGTAGGCGAGTTCCGGAAACAGCGCCGTGCCGAACGTATAGATGAATCCGATGATGAAACTGCCGATGAACGCGCCCAGCAGGCTTCCGATGCCTCCGAGGATGACCACGATCAGCGCCAGCGGCAGCATGTCGGCGTCAAGCCCGGGATAGGCGGACAAGATGGGCCCACCCAGCACGCCGCCGGCGCCGGCGATGCCGGCGCCGAGGCAAAACACGATCGTAAACAGATTTGAGACGGGAATACCGACCGCGCGCGCCATCTGCCGGTCGTCGACGCCGGCGCGGATCATCGCGCCGAGCCGCGTCCGCTCCATCAGGAAATACAGCCCGATCGCAGCACCAATGGCACAGCCCACCAGCACCAGCCGATAGGTCGGAAACACGAAACCAAGGACGCGCGTCGGCGCCTGCAGATTGTGCGGGGTCGGCACCGGGATGGAGTCGCCTCCCCATAACACCAGGCAGGCGTCGGAAATGATGAAGGACATGCCGAGCGTCACCAGCACCTGTCCGAGCGGATTGGTCTTCAGCCGGGTCAGCACCAGCCGTTCGAACAGGCCGCCGATCGCCGCGACCGCAAGCCCAGCGCCAAGCGCGGTTACCCAGATATTCAAACCGCTATAGGCGCGCAGCGCCGTTGCCCCGAAATAGGTTCCGAGCATGAAGAACGCGCCGTGCGTCAGGTTAGCCAGCCGCATCAGGCCGAAGATCAGCGAGAATCCCGACGAGAGCAGAAACAACAGGCCACCGAGCGACAGGCTGTTAAGACCCTGGATAATCCAAAATTGCATCGGCTCTCGATCTTGTTCGAAGCGTTGCGAGATTGTCGGCCCGCAACTCAAGCAAAGCTATTGCTCCAGGTTCTTGGCCGGCGGGTAATCGCGCGAATAGACCGGGTTTTTCAGGAATGCGGTCTTGTCATAGGTCCAGAACTGGCTGACGTCCGGATAGGTCTTGATGACGGAATTGACCAGCCGCCCATCGCTTCTCGTGACCTTGCGGATATAGACGTCGCCGATCACATTGCCGAATTCGTCGAATTTCACGAGGCCGCGCACGGTCTGCACGTTATTGCTGCGGATCGCCGCCATCAGCGCCTTCTTGTCTTCCGCATTCGCTTTGACGGTTTTGAGCGCGGCTTCGAGAACCTCGCCCGAGACGTAAGTGCTGCCGGCATAATAGCCGGGGTCGTATTTGAACTGCTTGCGGAACGCCGGCGCGAACGCCTTGTTGAGGGGATTGTCGAGTTCCGCCGAATACCAGCTCGTGGTCAGGATCCCCAGCGCTTCATCGCCCATATTGCGAAGCACGGATTCGTCGAGTGCGGTCATGCCGCCGATCACGGCCATCTTGTCCTTCAGCCCGTATTCGATGAACTGGCGCAGGAAGCGGAATCCGTTCGAGCCGGCGGTGCCGAGGAAGATCGCATCCGCACTCTTCACCTGGGCGACGTAGCTGCCGTAGTCAGGCGTTGCCAGCGGCGTGAAGATTTTTTGAACGATCTTGCCGCCATTGTCCTCGAAGGCGCGCTGGAATCCGGCGCACATTTCGTGGCCATAGGCGAAATCATCGGCGATGGTGACGATCTTTTTGTATTTGAGTTCCTTGGCCGAGTAGTCGGCCAACGGGTAGGCGCATTGCGCCGAGGTTGACGTGAGGCGGACGAACCACGGGCTTGGGTGCCGCTGGGTCATATCCTCCGCCGCGGCGACGGCGAGCGTCGGCACTTGCTTTTCAGTGAGATAGTCGGCGATCGCCAGCGCCTCGAAGGCTGCGAGCGGACCGATCATGCAATGGACGTCGTTCTTCTCGATCAGCTCCTGCGCCTTGGTGCGCGCGGTGGCGGGAACGCCGGCAGTGTCCGCCGCGAACAACTCGACCTTGCGGCCCGCGAGCGTGTTATCGCGCTCCTTCAGAAACATCGTCAGGGCAAGTTCCATGTCGATGCCGCCGGAGGCGAGCGGTCCGGTCTTGGCCGCCAGCAGGCCGATCCGGATCGGACCGCTGTTCTGGGCAAGGACAAGGTTGGGGGCCGCCATGCCGGCGATGCCCGCGCCGGCAACACTGGAGACAAATCGGCGTCGCGATATCGTCATGAATCCTCCCGGGGCGTTTCAGCCGAATGTCGATTTTTCGTGCTTTTCGTTGATCGAACGATTTATCGAACGGAAGCCATAAATGATCAAGTGATAACCACGCTGTCGACCCGGTTGCCGGCCATTTCGGCCTTCCCCGATGGCGGATGCCCTGCAAAGTCCCTTTGATGCAGTGCAGTATCGCAAACCCCTGCGCTATTTTGCCTGTTTTGAAGGGCCTGTTTTGGGGGCGGTGATGATCGTCTTCTTCAACACTTCAAACACCGCCGCGGTGTCCTGGTCTCCCAGTCCCATCGCCATCGCTTCGGTGTAGACCGGCTGCGTCAGCGTGAACAAAGGGGTCGCACAGCCGACGTCGTCGGCGAACTCGGCGATGATCGCCATGTCCTTTTTCCAGGTCGAAACCTTCATGGTTGCCGGTTCGTAGCTGCGCTCGACCATCATCGGAGCCCGCATCTGGAACATGCGCGAGCCGCCGGCGCCCGGACCGACCATCTCGACAACCAGTTTCGGGTTGAGCCCGGCGCGTTCCGCCAGGATCATCGCTTCCGCAGTGGCGACGTTGTGGATGGCGACCAGATGATTGGCGACGAATTTCATCCGGCTGCCATTGCCGAACACGCCGAGATCGGCGCTTTGCTTGGCGAAGTCGGCGAACAGTCCCGTGCAACGGGCGATCGCAGCGCTGTCGCCGCTGGCATAGACCACGAGATCCCGCAGTTTGGCTTGCGCCCCGGTTCCGCTCAGCGGGCAGTCCAGCGCGATGTGGCCTGCTTGTTTCAGGATGGCTTCGAAGCGGAGCTTGTCCGCAAGCGTGAGGGTAGATAGTTCGATCACGATACGGGGCGACTGGCCGGAATTGGCGATGGCCTTCGCCACGCTCTCGACCGCGGCCGGGGTGGGCAGGCTGGTCATGACGACAGGCGCGTCGCGTGTGACCTGTTCCACGCTATCGGCGACGATGACCTTGGCTGGCGCAAGTTCGGCGCGTTTGGCGGCATCGGTGTCGAAGCCGATCACGCGCCAGCCGCGATCGACAAGGTTACGGGCGATCGCCCCGCCCATGATGCCAAGCCCGACGATTCCAACAGTCTTGTCCATGCAAGTTCGTTCCTTCACCGTCGAATTCGATTGACGGGCACCGCGGGCCGCGCCTTAATTAGTGATCGGGCGATAAACAATCGTCAAATGGTCGCCCGGTCAAGCAGCTTTCGTCGCGGTGCCCCGCAGGCTGCGTATCCAAGAAGGAGGCGAGGGATGAAAGTTACGGGTTTCAACCATCTGTCGATCGGCACGAAGAATCTCGCGGAGTCGGTGAAATTCTACGAGACCGTGTTGGGCATGCAGACCATCCCCAGTTACAATTTCGGCTTCAAGACGAAATATCTGCGCTGCGGCGACCTGCAGTTGCACATCTTCGAGCTGGAAGATCATGTTCCGGTCTACCAGCACTTCGCGGTGGACGTGGATGACTTCCATGCGGCCTACGATGCGGCTAAAGCGATGGGTGCGCTGGATTCGGCCACATTTCGCAATCCCGTAAACGAGCTTCCCGATGGCTGCGTTCAGATGTATCTGCGAGATCCATCCGGAAATCTGATCGAGATCGACTGGCCCGACGTCGGAACGCTCGACCGCTCGCGAATTCCGGAGATGAAGTTGCTGAGCGAGTTCGCCCAACAAAACGAGGAGGGCCTGGCCGCCTCGCTGTATCTTGATCGGCCGCACCTCAAGGCCGCAGGCCGGGCGCGATAGCGAGGACCGCGATATGACAGGGATCGGTCTGAAGCCAAGTTCGAGTTCGCCCTCGGAGCCGGATACCGACGATCGCGCCTACGCGACCATGGTCACCCGTGCCACGGCCCTGATCCCGCGCCTGCGCGATCGTGCTTCCCGGACCGAGGAACTGCGGCGGCTGCCGCCGGAGACCGAGCGTGAGTTGCACGAGGACGGCCTGTTCAGGATCGTGCAGCCCAAGCGCGTGGGCGGCTCCGAGCTCGATTACGTCGCGCTGGTCGATTGCGCCGATGCGATCGGGCAGGCCGACGCGTCGGCGGCCTGGAATTTCGCCAATCTTTCAAGCCATCACTGGATGCTGGGCATGTTCGACAAGCGGGCGCAGGATCTGGTCTGGGGCAGGGACCCTGATTGCCTGATAGCCTCCTCCTTCATATTCCCCGCCGGCCGCGCCAGGAAGGTCGACGGCGGATATGTGCTGCGCGGCAGCTGGCCGTTTTCGTCGGGGGTGGATTCCTGCGAATGGAACATGCTGGCAAGCGTGGTGTCGTCGGACGATGAGGCTGACGGCATCGAGTACCGCATCTTCCTGCTCAACAAGAACGACTACAGGATCAAGGATACCTGGTATGCGACCGGGTTGCGGGGAACAGGATCGAATGACGTCGAGGTCGATGAGGCGTTTGTCGCCGAGCCGATGACGGTCGCCGTGAACGACCTGGCCGGCGGCCCGACGCCCGGGAGCGCGGTCAATCCGAACGCGCTTTATGCGCTGCCGGTGTTCTCGTTGTTTCCTTATGTGCTTTCCGGCGTTGCGCTCGGAAACGCGCAGACCTGTCTTGACGATTATGTCGATCTCGCGCGCCATCGCGCGTCCACCTACAACCGCGCCAAACTCGGGGACCTCCAGAGCACGCAGATCAAGATCGCCGAGGCTTCCTCAAAGATCGACGCCGCGCGCCTGATCATGCGCTCGACATGTATCGCGGCGATGGCCGACGCAAGGCGCGGCCATATTCCGGATACCGCCGCCAAGACCAGGATGCGGCGCGACGGCGCTTACTCGGTCAATCTCTGCACCGAAGCGGTGTCGCTGCTGTTTGCGGCGAGCGGCGCGCGGGGTCTGTACACGTCGGGAGCCCTGCAGCGGCAGTTTCGCGACGCCCACGCGATCAATTCGCACATCGCGTTCAACTTTGACGCGGCCGGCACCAACTACGGACGCGTCGCGCTCGGCCTGCCGTCCGAAAACCTGACGCTTTGAGGCGAAAGAGGATGAACGACGCGCCGAAGCACCCGACCGAGCCCGATCCGGCCAACGAGCTGGCGAGCGGCAGCTCGGCCATCGATCCCAGGGATTTTCGTAACGCGCTCGGCACTTACGCCACCGGCGTCACCATCATCACGGCCATGACGGCCGACGGAAAGCCTTACGGCTTGACCTGCAATTCATTCGCCTCGGTATCGCTCAATCCCCCGCTCGTGCTTTGGAGCCTGGGGATGTTTTCGCAAGGGCTCCCGATCTTCCAGAACGCCAGTCATTTCGCGGTCAACGTGCTTGGCGCATCGCAGCAGGCGCTTGCGAGCCAATTCGCAAAGCCTTCGGCGGATAAATTTGCCGGCGTGGCATGGACACCGGGCCTCGGCAGCGCACCGCTTCTCGCCGGCAGCGTTGCCCATTTTCAATGCCGCGCCGCCAGTCGATATTACGGCGGCGACCACATCATCTTCCTGGGCGCGGTCGAGGCCTATACCTACAACCGGCAGGAGCCGCTGCTGTTTGCCCACGGCGGCTATGGGCGATTTCTTGGCGCCGACGACATTCCGATGGCTGCGGGGTCATGAGCAAGAAAGCCTCACCCAAGCGCGCGCGCGCCAAGCAGAAGCGCTTGTCCCCGGGCGATCGCAGAAGGGAATTCGTCGCCAAGGCGACTGAATTCTTCTCCGAAGAGGGATTTGGCGGCGGAACACGCGCGCTGGCGCGCCGGCTAGGAGTGACCCAGCCGCTATTATACCGCTATTTTCCAAGCAAGGACGATCTGATCAAGGAAGTCTATCGCACGGTTTATCTTGAGCCGCTCGATACCGGCTGGGAGAAGCTGCTCGCCGACCGCTCGCGGCCGATCCGCGACCGGCTAAAGGAATTCTACCACGCCTATACCAACGTGATCTTCAGCCGCAAATGGATTCGCATCTATCTGTATTCGGGTCTGAAGGGGCTTGAGATCAACCGATGGTATGTCGGCGTGGTGCGGGACAAGATTCTTTCCCGCATCATCAGGGAGTGCCGGCATGAAGCGGGGCTGCCCGTGCAAAGCAAGCCGACCGCGGCCGAGCTGGAGATGGCCTGGGTGTTTCACAGCGGAATTTTCTACTACGGCGTCCGCAAATACATCTACGAGTCGCCCGTGCTCGAAGACAAGGAGCAGATGATCAGCAATGCGCTGGATGCGTTTCTGGCCGGCTTTGAGCGGGTTTTTGCGGCGCCGGCGGCGCCGCGCCGCCCGCCGGTGAAGGCGGTCGTTTAACCGGCTTCAGATTTTTTCGATCGTTCCGGATTTGACCGAGCGCTGGATCGCCTCAAAGCTGCGGACGTTCGCCAGCATCTCATTCGATGTGACCGGGTAGGGCGCTTCGCCAAGGGCGGCGCGGCCGAAAGCTTCGAGGTTGTCGCGCACCGCAGCGTGCGGGGGGAAGAACGCGCTGACCGGCTCTTCATCCCGGTGCACGCTGATCACGTCCCATCCGGTCGAGTTCTGCGGATGGCTGCGATCACGGATTTCCATCCAGCCCTTCGATCCCAGCAGCGCGAGCCGGCCCATGAAGGGCGTCGCCAGCACCGCGCCCAGGATAGCGGTGGCGCCGCTCGCAAATCCCAGCGTGATCGACATCGTGTCGCCATTCTCGAAATTGCTGCCCAGTTGCGCCAGCCGCGCCCATACACTGGTCGGCCGGCCCAGCAGCGCGATTGAAAGATCGACCATGTGGATGCCGGTGGCCGAGAGCGGGCCGGCCGGGTTCACCGTCTTCGACAATCGCCAGTTGTCGGCAGGCAATTTCAGGAACAGATCCTGGCTGAAATTTCCTTCCAGCAGCAGCGGGTTGCCGAATTCTCCGGCAGCAAACCGCTTTCGCATCTCGATGACGGCGGGTTCGAACCGGCGTTCGTGGCCGATACCCAGCTGGACGCCCGCCTTCTGCACCGCCGCAAGGGCGCCTTCCGCGTCCGCGGCGGTCGTGCATAGTGGCTTCTCGCAGAAGACGTGGCGCCCTGCCCGCGCCGCCGCGACGATCTGTTCGGCGTGCCGCTCCTGGGGCGTGCAAAGAATGACGGCGTTGATCCTGGGATCCGCCAGTGCATCCTCAAACCGCGTTGCGGTCTCGACGCCGAGCGCTGAGGCCGAGGCACGTGCCGAATCCAGCGGATCGACGCCCAGCAGCGGCTTGATGACCGGGCTGTTAAGCAGGTTCTTGAGGATATTTTGTCCCCACCAGCCCAGCCCGATGACGGCGGCATTGATCATAGGTTGCTTCCGATCATTGTGACTTCGACATTTCGGCGCGATACCAGTCGCCGATCTCGCTCGCGGTCATCAGGGCCACGCCCTCATGGCCGATGACATAATCGAGCAACGCCTCGAGATATTTGATGCGGTGCGGGACGCCGGTGATGTAGGGATGAACCGAGATCGCCATGATCCGCGCGTTGGCCGCGCCCTCCAGGTACAGCCGGTCGAACTGGTCGGTGCAGCGCTTGAGAAACTGCTCGGATGGCAGATGCTGCAGCGCGTGGATGACGATGTCGTTGGTTTCCACCGAATAGGGAATCGTCGTCATGGTGCCGTGAGGCGTGGCGATATCCTGCGGCAGGTCGTCGATTACCCAGTCCGCCAGATATTCGATGCCATTGAGGCGAAGCAGGTCGAGGGTCTCGTTGTTTTCCGTCAGGCCCGGACTTTCCCACGATCTTACCGGCTTGCCTGTGAATTTCGCGATGGTGTCGACGGCGCGCCTGATTGTATCGGCCTGGTTCTCCAATTTGTGCATCGGCCCCTGGACGAAGCCGTGGCCCATGAATTCAAAACCGGCCTCGAGCGCGGCCGAGGCCACGCGCGGGTAGGAACTGCATACGCTGGCGTTCAGCGCCAGGGTCACCGGCACGTTCCTCTCGGTCAGCGCCTTGAACTGCCGCCAGAATCCTGCGCGCATGCCGTATTCGTGCCATGACCAGTTGGGCACATCGGGCAGCAGCGGCTGTCCCATCGGCGGGCTGAGCACGGTTCGCGGCATCGCGTTCTCGATCCGCCATTCCTCGACATTGAGGATCACCCAGACCGCGAGTTTCTTGCCGCCCGGAAGCATGAGCCTCGGCCGGTCGATTTGTGCCTGATAGGGAATGCGGTCGGTCAGCGCCACGGGCGTGCCTTCTCGATTTTTTGAAGATTATTCGGCGGCGTTGGACTGTTTGGAGCTGCCGGCATTGACCCGCGGCATGACCTTTTCGGCCATCAGAATCATGGACTGCCGTCCAAGCTCGCGGTCTTTCCAGTCCTTGCCGGCGTATAACAGCGTGCCGAATTTTCCGACCTCGTCCTGAAAGGCCAGCAACTGGTCGGCGACGCTGTCCGGCGTCCCATAGATGACCAGCTTGTCGCAGATCATCTCGAGCGTCACTTCGTCGTCGGGCTGGTCACGTCGGGTCTTGAACAGCTCGATGCGGCCATTCTTCTTCAATTTGGTGAACAGCGAGCGGTAATAATAGACGTAGGGACCGTCCGGGTCGGTCGCGTAGGCTTTTGCCGTCGCCGCATCCTTGGCCACGAACACGCTCTTGGCGACGCGCCAGTTCGCAGGGTCCGCGGGGCGGCCGCCGCGTTCGCAACCCTCGACGTATTTCGGCCAGTGGCTTTTCACCCAGGCCGGCATCAGGAAGTTCGCCGAAATCGGCTCCCAGCCGCGCACCGCAGCCTCGGTGACGCCCTTGGAGAACGGCGCCACCGCTGTGACGACGATCGGCGGATGCGGCCGCTGCAGCGGTTTCGCGATAAACCCTTGCCCGATATCCTCGATCAGCGTCCGTTCCGTCGAGATGTTCCAGTACTTCCCCTTGAAATTATACGGCGGTTCGCCGGCCCAGATGTCGAGGACCTGATTGATCGATTCCAGGAACATCTCGTTACGGTTGGCGTCAAGATTGCCGAACAATTCAGCATCCGACAGCAGCCCGCCGGGGCTGATGCCGAAAATCAGGCGGCCGTCGAGCATGTGATCGAGCATCGCCATGGTGGCCGCCACCGTGGCCGGATGGGTGTTCGGCATGTTGATGGTGCCGGTGCCGAGCTTGATCTGCTTGGTCGCAGCCGCGATCCAGGCCAGGAACGCGATGCAGGAGGTGATGTTCTCGGCCTTGTCGGTGACGTGCTCGCCGACATAGGCCTCGTTGAACCCCAGTTCGTCGGCCAGCAGGAAGGCTTCGCGATCTTCCCGGAGCGAGAGCTGCCAATCCTTGTCGAGAGGATGGATCGGCATGGTAAAGAAACCCAGATTCATCGCCTGCTCCTCCCCGGAGCTGATTTTGTTGAGTTCGGAAACGGTCGCGCGTTTCATGCCATTATGACTAATCCGAAAGTCGAGTCACCAGAAATAATCGTTCGATAAACAAACTTGACCTTTTGCAGGCACCGCCGTCTAATCCTGAAAAATACATCACAATCCGGCCGGGGAGGTCACATCAATGAAAGCCTCGGCTTTCAGCTACGCCCGTGCAACCAGCGTCGGGAACGCGATCGAGTTGCTGGTC
>Ga0185299_10005169_pt1 | contig 15006 bp, 11 predicted proteins | sample PaiPotPPA55metaG_FD_128002 | JGI IMG/M metagenome (GOLD analysis project Ga0185299, IMG submission 128002) | Iron sulfur acid spring bacterial and archeal communities from Banff, Canada, to study Microbial Dark Matter (Phase II) - Paint Pots PPA... ...
CCTGCAAGGTCAGTTTAGCTGCAGGTCAGGTTGCCGCAAAAGCTCTCCAGCAGCAGATGGCTGCCATTGCTCCGACTGTGCGCGCTCCAGACAAAGGCGAAGCTCCGTCGCCAGAAACCGCACATTTGGTTCGTTCAGGATGTTGCCGTGATCGCCATCGAGTTCGTGAACCTCAAGCCCCCCGGCTGCGTATTTTTGCCATCCGTCACCAGGGTCTTCCAATCCGCGCAGTCCCTTTTCGCCGGCGCGGAACAACAAAATTCGATCGGGATAAACTCGTAGCTGGTAGCTGTTTTCCGCGTCCGCGCAAGCCTTGCGCACTTTCTTCACGGCAAGCGGAAGAAACATGAGTTCGATTCTCTTCTTGAGTCCCTTCTGGTATCGGTTCACCCTTCGCTTCAAATACGCAATCTTCTGCGCGGTCGTAAGCGTAAGGAATCGCTCTAATAACGATTGCGATCCGCCGACGTAGGTATCCAGAAGAACGAGCGCCCTGATTTGCTCGCCTTGCGTAAGCAGACGCCGGGCCATTTCCAACGCTACATAGCCGCCGAAGGAATAGCCACCCAGAAAATACGGCCCTTCTGGTTGAACTAACCGTAGATGCTCCAAGTAGACCTCTGCCATGTCTTCGACGCGTTGCAGGCAGGGCTGAACGCCGTCCAATCCTTGGGCTTGTATCCCGAAAAAAGGTTGATCGGGAGCCATGTGACGGGCCAGGTCACGAAACCGTAGAACGCTGCCGCCCAGTCCGTGCACGAAGAAAAACGGAGGCTTAGATCCGAGAGGCTGCAAAGGAATCACCGCAGAACGCGCGGCCGACGGTGCGTCCAGCCGCACCAGTGCAACCAATTCTTCAACGGTGGGAGCCTGCAGAAGGTCGGTTAGAAGCAACTTCTTGCGGAACTCTCTTTCCACCAGCCCCATCAAACGCGCCGCGGCCAGCGAATGTCCGCCCATCTCAAAGAAGTTGTCGCGCACGCTAATCGGCCGCTTGCCCAGGATCTGCTCCCAAAGGCGGGTCATGGTTAACTCAAACTGATCGCGAGGAGCGATAAAGTTTTCTTGTCTTTCGATCTCACTGGCCTCGGGCAACGGCAGCGCACGCCGGTCAACTTTGCCGTTTGGAGTCAGCGGCATCGTTTCCAGGAAGACGAAGTCGGCTGGAACCATATACTCAGGCAGCCGCTCCTTTAGATATTTTTTCAGCTCAAGCTTACTCGGCTTGGGTCGCGCCGCGATCACGTACCCCGCCAATCGCTTTTCGACATTGGCTTCGTGCGCAAGCACAACTGCCTCGCCGATGCCAGGATGCTTTTCGAGAACGGCTTCGATTTCTCCCAGCTCCACTCGAAAACCGCGGATTTTCACCTGAAAGTCAGCGCGCCCGAGAAACTCGATGTTTCCATCGTTCAGGTAACGAACCCGGTCTCCCGTCCTGTACATTTGTGATTTCGGTTCGCGGCTCGACGGATCTGCTATAAACTTCTCCGCAGTTAATTCTGGGCGGCCCAGGTAACCACGGGCAACGCCTGGCCCACTGATGTACAGTTCCCCCGCAGTGCCAACCGGCACGGGCTTTAATTGTTCATCTAATACGTAGAGTCGCGTGTTGGCGATTGGACGTCCAATGGGCAAATTCTCAGGAATAGGTTGGGATGGATCCGGCTCATACGAGGTTACGATGATGCTGGCCTCGGTTGGCCCGTAGGTATTTATCCAACGCACGCGGCTTCCGGTGCACTTTAGCCAGGACGCGAACGACGAAGCCGAAGCCTTTTCACCGCCAACGATCAGCATGCGCAGGCTATTCGGCAGGCTTTCTCCCGACGCCGCCAGCTCACGCACTAATTCATGCCAATACGCGGTGGGCAAATCCAGCACCGTAATCCCACGCTGGCGGACCCACCACAGGAAGTCCGAGCCAGCAAGAGGCATTTCCTCAGTGCGCATAACCACTGTTCCGCCGGCAATCCAGGTGGGAAAGATTTCTTCGATGGCAATGTCGAAGCTGAGGGAAGAAAACTGCAGAGTCCGGTCGGTCGGCCCGAGGTCATAGAGCCGGATTGCCGCCACATGGTGATTCACTAAGCCGCGGTGCTGGAGCAGCACGCCACGTGGCTTTCCGGTAGATCCCGAAGTATAGATCACATAAGCCAAACTCTCCGGATCCGACGGCCCCGAAGGATTCTCTCGGTTGCAGCCTTCCAGGATTTTCCAATCCGAATCGAAGTGCACCACCTCGGGTTTTGCATCTCCCAGTTCACGAAGTAACCCGGGTTGGGTCAGGAGCACAAGAGCCTGAGAATCTTCCAGCATGTAGGCAAGGCGTCCACTGGGATAATCGGGATCGAGCGGCAAGCATGCGCCCCCAGCCTTCATCACGCCCAGCAGGGCTACAGCTAATTCGACTGAGCGCTTTAGGCAGATTCCAACCGGTACGTCTTTCCCTACACCCTTCTTGCGCAAGTAATCTGCCAGTTGGTTCGCGCGTTCGTTGAGTTCCCTGAATGTCAGTTGCCCCTCGCCGTGAACTACGGCAATCGAGTCAGGAGCTTGCTCCGCTCGATCCGAAACTAATTCATGAACGCAATTGTGCGATGGATAATCGGCCTTCGTCTCGTTCCATTGCAAAAGCGTATCGCGACATTCTCTTTCAGTCGACTGCGAGGAGTTCCCCGCTGCGCGGAGTGCATCCATGCCGGGTTCAGTCGTGCGGGGTTTAGCTGCGCCAGACTCAACCAAAGAGTCAGGATCAGCTGAAAATGTCTGACTTGGCTGCTCAATAGGATGCGAGGAATCACTTCGCCCAGGAGTGTCGAATTTGACTTTCAACGACTGGAGCCCACGCAGCCCGAGATTGGTGCGCCAGGTCAAGTCCTGCGGCTCAAGCTGCAGGCTGGGGAAGGCGCGCAAGAGGCCTTCGAATGCGATTTGCCCCTCCATGCGAGCTAAAGGTGCGCCGAAACAGAAATGCGCCGCGTATCCGAAAGCCAAATGGCGGTTGTCTTGCCGGGTGATGTCGAAGCGGTCCGGGTCCGGAAAGCGCTCGGGGTCGCGGTTAGCTGCCGCCATCACGGCGATCACCGCCTGCCGTTTCCGAATAAGTTCGCCGCCCAGTTCCCGGTCACAAGGGGCCAAACGCGCAGTGTGTTGGCTGGGGCTTTCAAAGCGCAACATCTCCTCCACTGCGGATGGAATCAGGGCAAGGTTGCCGCGCAACTCTTGCATCTGGTCGGGATGCCGTAGCAGCGTGAGCACACCGTTGCCGATCAAGTTGGTGGTAGTTTCCTGACCCCCCACCATCGTGATAATCGTGTTGGCGACAACTTCTTCATCGGTCAGACGATCTCCGTCTATTTCGGCCGTGAGCAGGGAGTGAATCAATCCCTCCCTCGGATGCTGCTTCTGTTCCTCGATCGCCTCCCGAAAGTACGCTGTCATCTCCTCCACCGTGCGCAGCATGACCTGGGCATGATCGGGATTGTGCTGGAAGTTCCCTAGCATCTCGGCGAAATTGGCAGACCATACTTTCAGCTTGCGATGATCGCTAACGGGCACACCCAGCATCTCTGCCGTCACAATTGCCGGCAAAGGTTCCGCCAAATCCGTAATCACATCCATGCCGCCCTTGTGCTCGACTGCGGCCAGCAGGCGCTCCACTATTTCGCGAATGTGCTCCTTAAGAGTCTGGATCCGGGCAGGTGTGAAGGCCTTCGAGGCCAGGCCGCGCAGGCGGGTGTGTGCCGGTGCATCCATGAAGAGCATCTGCTTAACCATCAATTGGGCCAGCGGGCTGAGCTGTGATAGTCCCATGCCAGCCAGTTGCTCGGGAGTGGGTGTTCTGTCGGCGGAAAAACTCTGCAGCACTTCCAGAACGTCCACGTAACGAGTCACAATCCAGGCATGAAGGAAGGAATCCCATTGGACAGGCGCTTCGCGCCGCAGCCGATGGAAAAGCGGGTAGGGGTTGGCAAGGACCTTAGGGTCCAAAAGATGATAGAGACTGAGAGCGGCGCCTGGACTATCGAGCCGCGAAATGGGTTGTCGGTCGGGAGACATTATAGAGGTCGTTCGATTCGAAACAGAGATCGGGCTCTCGTGGACGGATTCATCCGGCCATGAGCCAGCATACAACGGATGTGGGCACAGGAACGATCAAGAACAGTGGCGGGGAAAGAAGCGGCACTAAACCGGGGTTTTGTCAGCGTGGAGACGATGCGCTTCACCGGCGCTCGCTGCTTCGATCTTGGCCAGAATCAAGGTTTCAATCGCACCTGACATTCCCGCCAGGGTGGGATGATCGAAAAGCTGCAGAAGAGGAAGCTCAACTCCAAAGGTTTCGTTCACTCTGGCAATCAACTGCGTACCGAGGAGTGAGTGTCCGCCCAGAAGGAAAAAATTATCGTTCGCGCCGATCCGTTCAATGTGCAGAAGTGAGGCAATGATGCCGGCGAGGCGCTGCTGCACAGGGCCGCTGGGTGACACAAAGTTGTCTTCGCACAACGTATTGGCGACGCTCGGGGCTGGCAGCGCCAGACGATCAACCTTTCCGTTCGACGTCAGAGGCAGCAATTCCATCCGGATGAACCCCGCCGGCACCATGTACTCGGGAAGCCTCTTTACCAGGTGTTCGCGCAATGCCGTGGCAGTAACCGTAGCTGCCGGATCCAGAACGAGATACCCCAGGAGCGACTTTTCTCCCGCGTGGTTCTCCCGCGCCACTACCGCACTGGCCAATACCTCAGGATGCTCATCGATAGCCCTGACAATCTCGTTAGGCTCGATGCGGAAACCCCGGATCTTGATCTGCTCATCGAGACGCCCCAAAAACTCGATCTCTCCGTTGGGCAAATAACGCGCCAAGTCTCCGCTTCGATAGAGACGATCTCCTAAAGGCGAATTGGAATGCGCATTGAGACCCGAACTGAAGGGATTGGGAACGAACTTCTCTAAGGTCAAATCGGCCCGCCCGTGGTAGCCCCGCGCCAGTCCGGCTCCAGCGATGCAGAGTTCTCCAGCGGTCCCTGCCGGCACCTCCCGCATCTCTTCGTTTACTATGTAAATCTGAGTGTTGTCGATGGGTCGGCCAATAGACGGGAGCTGCGACGAGATCTGATTCGACGAGAATTGGTTCGATAGGTCGCTAGGCGCTACCGTCCCGGAACTGGCCACCACGGTGCACTCGGTAGGGCCGTAATTGTTGATCAATGCGAAGGGCAGATCCGGCGATGGCCGATGATGCAAGGTGTCTGCCCCTGTCAGCAAAACACGCAACGCGGCTTGGTTAGGCCATTTGAGCAACAAGATCCTCTCGGCCAATGGGGTGGGTAGAAAAGTAATGGTGATCCCTTGCGCGACCAGCCAGTCGCGCAGCGCCTCGGGACTGGTGCGACAAGACTCCGGCGGAATGCGGACGGAAGCTCCGGCTGCCAGATAAGGCCAGATCTCCCAAACCGCAGCATCGAATCCCACGGAGGCTTGATGACTCGCACGGTCTTTAGGCGTTACCTGAAAAGCCCGGCAATGCCACGAAACCAGGTTGGCCAAACCACGATGCGTGATCTCAACTCCCTTGGGCTGGCCCGTCGATCCGGATGTGTAAATTACGTACGCTAAGTTCCCTTCCGTCACAGGGCATTGGAAAGCATCCGACGGAAAGGCGCCAATTTCGTCAGCTTGTTTGTTGAGATCAACCAGGCGCCAACCCCCACTAGGGAACTCCGAAACAGACCCATTCCCGGTGACGAGCACCTGAACCTCGGCATCGCGCAACATGAAATCCCGCCGCTCGATCGGGAGCGTCGAGTCGAGCGGAACATAAGCTCCGCCTGCCTTAAGAATGGCCAGGGCGGCGATCACCATTGACGGCGACCGTTCCATGCTCAATCCCACCAATTGATCCGGGCCCACGCCCGCAGCACACAAGTAGCGGGCTAATTGGTTGGAACGGCCATCCAGATCGGCGTAAGTAACCTCTTCTGGACCAGCTGCCAGTGCTGTGGCTTTGGGCGTTGCCGCCGCCTGTGCTGCCGCCATTTCCGGCATGGTGATCGGCTGGGAGTGGGTCCCCCACATCACCGCCGTCCCGACAGATTCGTTGCCTGCGCTGGGAGCCTGGGCGGTAGTGGAATGTAGCTGGGTCTCATCGAACATAGAAAACGCTAAGTTGGAGAGGCGCTACTTTTTGCCCTTGCTCAGCACGAGCTGTTCGATCATGTCGACGCTCTGCAGATTCTCCGCACTGATTTCTTCGTCGCCGATCTTTACTCCAAAGGTTTCCTCAAGAAACGTTACTAGGCGGAAGATACCCAGAGAATCGACAACTCCGTTTTCGATCAGCGATTGATCGTCGCTCACCAAAGTGATGCCCTTCGCACTGGCCAGTTCCTCACTGACGAACTGGCGTATTTGATCTTTAACGGTGGCTTCTTGTGTCGTCATTGCTGCTGGTCCTCCTGGACTCCGAATTTTGAATTGCTCACGAGACTTGCCGGCACGCCCTATTCCTCCACCACTACACGGCTAAAGGCTGGCTGTCCCGGGACAGGCCGACGCGATCTAACTTGCCGGTCGAGGTCCTGGGCAGGCTTTCGCGAAACTCAATCAACTCCGGAATCATGTATTTCGGAATCCGGGTGGCGCAATGCTGCTGCAGTTCCGCTGCCTGGACGGACTCCGATGCGTGGGCGGCGACAACGGCCTTAATGCGATTGCCGACCACCTCATCGGGTACCGCGATAGCGGCCGCTTCGCGCACTGCGGGGTGGCTGAGCAGCGCACTTTCGATCTCCCCCAGTTCGATGCGGTAACCGCGGCTCTTGATCATGCTGTCACGCCGGCCGAGAAAATAGTAGTTGCCGTCTTCGGCGAGCATAACCAGATCCCCGGTCCGGTACATTTTTTCCTCAAAATTAGGCTGGAAACGGTTCGGCACCACCATCTTATTCGTTTTTTCTGGATCCCCCCAGTACCCACAGGTCACGGACGGGCCGCGAACGTAGAGTTCGCCGGTTTCCCCGGGCTCGGTGACGATCTCATCCTGGTCGTTGACGGAGAACACTTCGGTGTTTTCGCACGCAATCCCGATAGGAAGTTTATCCATGCTGGCCAATCGCTCGCGCTCAACTTTGTAATAAGTGCAAACGTTAGTTTCGGTAGGACCGTAGAGGTTGTCCAACTCCACGGCCGGCAAAAGCTCCGCCAGTTGCTTGAGATACTTCATGGGGAAGACCTCGCCGGCGAATAGGATCGTTCGCAGATGAGGCAGTTTCTCAGCCTTCAAATCGGCGTGAAGCAGAAGCAGCACGAGAGCCGAGGGAACCGAATACCACACTGAAATCTGATGCGTTTCCATAAATTTTTGCAGCGTGGTTGGAAATAACGCAATTTCCTCCGTGACCAGGTAAACCGTCGCACCCGCCTCGATGGCATTGTAAACATCGAAAACGGCGAGGTCGAAGTGCAAGGGTGCGTGGTTCGAGAGGCGGTCCTCGTGCGTGATCTGAAACTTGACGGCGCACCACTCCACAAACGTCAGCGCATTCTGGTGAGACAGCATCACACCCTTGGGCCGGCCGGTCGAACCAGATGTGTACAGGATGTACGCCAGATCGGTTTCGGTCAGAGTAACTAGGGGAGGATGCGAAGTAGGGTAGTCCGACAACGCAGACCAGGGAACTACGCGGGTTCCGTTCCGTGACTCCCGTCCTTCACCGACGATCACGCACCGGTCAAGAGACTCCAGCGTGGAGACATCCAGTGCGCGGCGTCTTTCGTCCTGCGTGATCAGCACCTTGATTCCACAATTGCCGATGATGTAGGCGATGCGATCCGCGGGTGCCTGCGGGTCGAGCGGCACATAGACACCTCCCGCTTTCAGAACCGCTAACATGCTGACCACCGACTCCACGCACTTGGGAAAGAATAATCCAACGCGATCGCCCTTCCGCACCCCACCCTTGACGAGGAAGTGCGCCAACTGGTTCGATCGTTCTTCCAGTTCCCGATAGCTGATGGTTCGACTATGCGACCACACCGCCGTCTTTTCTGGAAACCGGTCCGCGCTGTTGCTTAACAGTTGTTGAAGGACGTAAGCCATCATCCGCCTCTCCGCCGAGAAATTGCCGCAGCACTTTCGGCCTATAAACCGTGTAATCCCGAGATGATCACCTTCTGAATCTCGGAAGTGCCCGAATAAATTTTGCTGGAGATTGCGTCGCGCAATTCGCGTTCGATCTGGTAGTCCGTCATGTAGCCGTAGCCGCCATGGATCTGAATCGCGTCCAGGCAGCTCTGTACACAGGCTTCGCTAACGTAGAGTTTTGCAATCGAGGTTTCGCGCAACGGATGTCTGCCCTGGCTCTTCAGCCAAGCCGCTTTGTAAAGTACGAGCCGCCCGGTCTCCAGCCGAACATCCATGTCGGCAATTTTGTTAGCGATGGCCGAAAACTTGCCGATGGGCTCGCCGAACTGGTTGCGCTCCCGGGCGTATTTCACGCAGGTTTCGAGTACCCTTTGCATCAGGCCCAAATGGCTGGCCAGAATGCAGGTGCGCTCCCATTCCATGGAGGCGGTGAAAATAGCCTGACCGCTGCCTTCCTTGTCGAGCAGATTTTCAGCCGGAATTTCGCAGTCCACCAGCGCCACTTCGGACATGGACGAAGTACGCAGCCCCATCTTGTGAAGCTTCTTGCCAATGATAAGACCGAGGTTATCCCTTTCCACTAAAAATGCGCTGACGCCATTCGGTCCCTTCGCAGGATCTACGTTCGCAAAAATGATAAACAGATTTCCATGCTCGGCGTTGGTAGTGAACGTCTTCGTGCCATTTAGCACGTAGCAATTCCCCTTGCGCTCGGCCCGCGTGCGCAAGCTGTAGGCGTCCGAACCCGACATGGGTTCGGTCATGGCGTGAAGCCCGATCCATTCACCGCTGACTAGTTTGGGTAAATAGCGGCGCTTCTGCGCCTCCGTTCCGAATGTCATGAGGGGGATTTCCGTAGTCCACATGTGGGCATTCAGAGAAAACAGAAAGCCGTTGTCCCGGCAACCATAACCTAGAGCTTCCAAGGCACACACCGTGGTCAGGATGTCGGCCCCGCCGCCGCCGTATTCTTGCGGCACCGGGAGCCCCTGGATGCCGAACCCGGCGCACTTCTTCCAATGACTCCAGGAAAATTCTTCTTCCCGATCCCGGCGGATGATGTCGTCGTTCAGTTCTTGCTGCGCAAACCGGATGACTTCCTTGCGAAATGCGGCTTGCTCTTCTGTCCACGCGAAGTCCAAAGTTCTATCCCCGGCGCTCGGCTAAGCGTTGATCTTCTGCTGCGGTTGCGGCTTGGGTTGGCGGCTCGCCGTTCTTCTTGGCGTCCAACGTTTTCCAAGGCATCTTCCTGAGACGGCCTCCGGGCAACTTGATGCGCGCGGGCACGCCCATGATGGTAGTGTTGTCCGGAACATCCGTCAGCACTACGCTGTTGGCGACCACGAGGACGTTGTTCCCAATCTTGACTTCGCCGAGGATCTTGCAACCCGGCCCAAAATAGCAATTGTTCCCGATGCTTTTTACGCCAGTGCCGATCAGGACGTCGGAATTGAAAGTGCACCCGGAGCCGATGGTTGTGGGTGAGATATTCAGGCCGTAGGCGGTGTGCAGAACCATTCCAGGGCCGATTTCCGCATCCGGGGCAATCAGAACACCCGACAGCATGATCTGGTTCCACCGCTGCCAAAACAGCGCCACGATCATCAAAATCTGGCGAATCACGGGAACGTGAAGTGTATGTACCCAGTGGGAAAACCGGTATTGCATAATCGCTTTCGTTTCCCTCCGGATAAACACCCGCCAACCCCTCTCGAGTCTGCGGTGTGTGCTGGCGGCCTTCAGATCAGCTCGCAAATTCTCAAACATGCTCTTAATTCCCTATTCCATTAGGCGATTTCGCTGAATTCCAGTTAGTACCATCCGACTGCCGCAGTCTCATTGTCCGCTCACAGCCGGTTATAGATCGACTCGGGGATCGGGAAGGTTCGTTGGTTCAATACCGCACCAAGGACGCGCACCTGCGCTGCTTGCAAATCGTGCACAGTCTTCCGGACGGTCTCACGGCGTGAAGAGTTCGCCTTCAATACCATCACCAATCCGTCAGCCGAAGCCGCAAGCGCAGTCGCGTCATTGGAGACATTCATCGCTGAGGCGTCAATCAGCACATAATCGACGGCGGCCCGTAACTCCGCGATTCTTCGACGCATGCCGTCGGAACTCAACAAAGGCAAAGCAGCTTCCGCAGACGAGCCGCAACTCACCAGCCACAAGTTGGAACGAGACATGGCGCGTGCAAACTTCAGCAACGGTTCGGACCCTCGCAGAGCGTCGGTCAGGCCGTAAAGGTTCTCTACCGCGAACTGCCGATGCAATCCAGGATTGCGCAGATTGGCATCCACCAGACACACGGAACCTGAAACCTGGGCAGCCAGGAGCTCCGCTGCGCAGGCACAGATTGAGCTGCATCCGTTTCCTGGTTCGGTCGCCGCGAACACCACCACGCGCGGGGCTTCAGTTCCAGGGTGCAGAAAGATCCGCTGCGCCAGTTTCGTAAGTTCTTCCCGCTCCTTCGGCTCCAATTTCAGTTGCGGCTCTTTAGCCGCAACTGGCTCGGAAGCCGGTCTATGGATCTTCTGGTCGATCAATGCGACCGCGGCCGCGTCCAGCAGCATGCCCTCTTTACCCAAGGTTTGCAACAATTCGAAATTACGGCTCATTATGATTCATTCCCTTCCGTGCATGACCTTTTGCCGTTGCGCGCAACCTAGGTTCGCAGGTCCTGCGCGACGATCCCGTATTGACGAAGCTTGTACAGTAAGCTGCGATAACTGATGCTTAACAGTTGAGCGGCACGCTTGCGGTTACATCCAGTTTCCTTCAAGGCGTGTCTAATCGCCAGGACTTCCGCTGCGGCGCGCTGGCTTCGCAAGCTCGGCCTCGGACCCAATGCCGATTTTTCGGGAACGATCAACTCCCGCGCAGCCACATCGTGCGGCTCGTCCGCAGTGGTTAGGTTTTCGCGCACAACAAAATCGCTATTCATTTTTAACTCTTCGACTTACCTAGCACTAAAATATCTGTGAATTCTGAGAGCGGCGCTTCGTTACTTGAGCTCTGTCGGGAGGTCGACGAAATTACTCGACGGGAAGCGCTGATGATAGCTCCGCCCTCTGAGTCACATTTTTGGCTCTCGCCAAGACGTAAGCCTCACCTGTAAACTCTGTCGTTCTAGCCCTTGGGCTACGAGTGAGTGCTTAGTTAAGATAAATTGGGGGGGACTGCCCAGACGCCTTCGCAAGTGGCGGAGAGCGGCCGGCTGCAATGTAAAAACAGAGTACGAAAACTTGCAGCCTGCCACAAGAGGACAAATGCCTTGGTAACTTAAGTCTCTAGTAAGCTGTCGCCGGCGCAAATCTACCTCTACCGGGCAAGAATGAACTGCCTACCGCTCACGCCCTTAGCTGCCAACTCAAGACCAACCCGGCTGACAATCTCAAGACTGCCGATCACCCAGCGAACGGGTTATTTGCTCCAAGAACGCTCGCGCTTCGCTCAGCGTCAGACATTCATCTTTCCCCTTCCTTCGCGGGGAAGGTCCAAGCTGGGCATCCGCCCGTGTTTCTGGAGACGGACCGAGGATCTCCCCAGGCCTGGCAGTAACCCACTCATAGTCAACGCGGCTATCTTCGCTTCCCGTAGCCATTCTCGCAACTGCCCGTTCCTGCGCCGGTGGCTGGGAAACGTGTTGAGAGATATCCAAGTCAGAGATCACCTCTCGCACAATCGACGCATCGATAATCGGCTGCCGCAAAGCACAGGCCAGAGACATCGCATTGAAGCAGAAACTGTTAATGTTTCGTGGAATCCCCTCGGTGAAATCCGCTGTATCCGCCAGAGCTTGAGGGGTAAACAACCTCTCGCCTTCATAGCCTGCCACCCGCAGACGGTGCTGAATGTAGTTCCTAGTATCATCCACTGAAAGTTGCTCCAGGCCGCTCACCAGCGAGATCCGTTGTCGCAACTGGGCCAGGTTGCGGCTGGCTAGTTTGTCCGCCAGTTCGGGCTGACCCGCCAGCACAATCTGGAGGAGCTTGGCCTGCGGTGTTTCAAAATCCGACAGGAGCCGGATGGTCTCCAACACCGATGGATCCAGGTTCTGCGCCTCGTCCACAACTATGATGAACCGATTGCCCGCCCGGGCTTCTTGCACCAGATGCCGGTTGAACTCCTCGTGCATCCGGACAAAATCATGGTCGGCGGTCTCATATCCCAGTTCAGACATAAGGAAGCGCATGAACTCGCGCGAGGTACATTGCGTCTGAAACAGGAGCACAGTTCGCGCCGTCCTGCGGAATTTCTCCAGAAGATGGAAAAGTAGCGTGGTTTTGCCCATTCCCGGCTTCGCGATCAGAGCTAGAAATCCACGTCCTACTTCGATGCCATAAAACAACGAGGCAAGGGCTTCGCGGTGAGCGGGACTGAGATACAGATACCTCGGGTCCGGCGTGACTCCGAAGGGTTGTTCCCTCAACCCGAAGAATTTTAAGAACATCGCTGATTTCCTCTAGCCCTGTTACACGCCTTCATCCGCGGCGCCGGATCTATATTGATGCCTTGGCCGTTCTCACTGCTGCCTCATCGATTGAATTCTACGACTATCTGCTGAGCGTGCCACGTGCCGAGTCACAATGCGGCTCTGACCCATGCCAGGGAGAGGAGAAAACCTCAGGCAGGTTCGACCACATATCCGCGGATTCGAACGGACAACGATCGTTGAATCAACTCCACCGAAACGACCACGCTTTGATCTTCGTCTTGTGCGGACAGAATGCCCTCGACTCCATGCAGGGCTCCGCCTCGAATTCGTACGCGCTGACCTACCCTCAGAAACGTCCGTTCTTCAAAGGGCACGCTGCTGGCCAGCAGCGTCCGAACATCCTGAATCTCGCAATCGGGAATCACCGTTCCCACATTATTCATACCCACAAATCCCGCTACTCCGTAGGTTTGCAGAACCCGCAGGCGTGTTGCCGGAGTGAAAACCATGCGCACAAAACTGTAACCGGAGAACACCGGCATCTCGACCTGTTTCGTGCGGTCGGTCCACTGGCGCGTGCGTTTCACTAACGGGAGAAAACTCTCAATCCCCTGCTTCTCCAGTTGCTCCGACACTATTTTCTCGTGACGCGAACGGGTGCGGACCGCGTACCAATGCGGATCGTTCATCGCGTCCATGACCAGTGTCCGAGGGTAGTTCCTTCCTTCGCAATCAGCGCTATATGTTTCGCAAGCCATAACCTTATACATCACCCGTGGCCCAAGTATGGGTTAAGGAACGACTGCCTGACTAGCCCAGTGGCACGATTGTCATCTAGGGGAGGATGTGGTTCAAGACGACAGATGGGAAGACCCACCTTGTTTCCTTCTTTTGGATCCTATCGCGACAGTGAAAATTCCTGCAAGAGGCGAAAGATGGAGAGACTAAAGTCTCTAAGAAGCTTCTCTGCTTCACGAGGAAACCAAGGTTCGGCCTCTGTTGGGGCATTTCCTCTACGGACAGCGGCTGTCAGCAGGCGCCCGCGCCGGGCGTGGCGCTCTGCGCTCCGTTCTCGTTTGTACCTGTCGCCCTCGCCGCTTCCATGGGAGGCGGCAAGCGGAACATTTCCTTGTGTTGCCCCGACAAAAGGGGAGTTCGAGCACACAAGGAAGAGCGTTATGAGGATGATTGCGACAGGGCACTGCGGAATGGTCCAAAGACTGCAATTTTTGTGGCCGAGTTCACCCACGAACGACGACGCCCCATGCGCATTCCCGTTCTCGCCCTACCCGATAGTGCTATTTACTGTGAGACTTCTTTCCTATACGCTATCGGGAAAATCCCGTGGACCGGCGCCTTCAGCACACGACTGGCGGGTCTTGTCGCATTTGTCTTTATAAGGTTTCGGTTTACAGTTCTCCACGGGCGTTCTCCTAGCGTCATGTCTATTTCACCAAGAACAAGAGTATGGCTCATTTGACCACTTTTCCCCAGCAAGACCGGCTTCGTGTTCTAGCTGCGGACAGCACCTCGCTGAGCACACAACTTCTGGTTCAGGTTCTGGCTCGAGATGCGCAGTTTCAGATGATCGAGTCTCCATCCAATGCGGCGGCGATTCTTGACTCGACCAAACGCGAGAAACCGCACGTGGTGGTGATCAGTGCGAAGCTAGGCGAAGATCATGCGGGAGGCCTCGATCTGCTTCGTGAAATCCGGACGCAGTCGCCTTCGCCGCGAGTGATCATGCTGCTCGACTCTTCCGAGCGGGCAGCCGTCATTGCGGCTTTCCGGGGGGGCGCCCAGGGGGTCTTTTGCCGAACAGAACCTTTCCAGTTGCTGGCCAAGTGCGTTCAGTGCGTGGGCGCGGGGCAAGTATGGGCGAGCGGCAGTGAACTTCAGTTCGTGCTCGAAGCCTTGACCCAACCTGCGGTGGCCCTCTTCAGCGGCAACGGGGAGTCGCTCCTTTCGCCACGTGAAATCGATGTGGTTCGATGTTTGGCCGAAGGTCTCACCAACCGCGAAATCGCTCAACGTCTCAAGCTTACAGAACACACGGTAAAAAACTATCTATTTCGTATTTTCGACAAGTTGGGTGTCTCCAGTCGGGTAGAGGTAGTGCTCTACGCTTTGGGTGGCGGCATTGCGCACCCTGCGCGGGCTTCGTGAACGCGCGGACTGGCTCGGCCAAGCGCCTCCGTTCGACCCAAACCAGTGACACCTGTCGCGATCCAAAAGACAATCGGATAACATTGTTGCGAAACGGATTTCTCACCGAGGCAAGCGGAAGTTGAGGGTAATTCTCGTCTCCATCTCCACTGGCTGTCCCTGAACCATGCGGGGTTTGAATTGCCACCGTTTCACCGCAGCAATGGCGGCGGCGGCTAGGGAGCGTTGGCCGCTGACCCGCTTCACATCCTGGATT
>Ga0185299_10005171_pt1 | contig 15001 bp, 14 predicted proteins | sample PaiPotPPA55metaG_FD_128002 | JGI IMG/M metagenome (GOLD analysis project Ga0185299, IMG submission 128002) | Iron sulfur acid spring bacterial and archeal communities from Banff, Canada, to study Microbial Dark Matter (Phase II) - Paint Pots PPA... ...
AATTCGATTGGCGGCAATTTCTTTGTCCGCCCGGCGAGAATGCACGTCTCACATGCTTGCCGGCCTTTTATTGCATACGTCTCGTCTACCATCTCGTGGCACAGATCGCACTTCGTTTTATGCACAGAGACACAACGTACCCCAGTCGGTTGTCGTTACGCACGAATTTGTACCGGGTGCACGAACGCTGCGTCAAAACACAAAATGACGCCATAGCCCGTGGGACGATCATCCCGCATGAACACATTCGGACCGTTCCGTCGTTCCGCTGCAGGCTTAGAGTATGCTGAGTGGAAACAAAAATCGTGGCCCCTCGACATAATTTTGAGATCCCCAAAGTTTTCTTGCTGGCAACCCTCATTGTTTTCTGCGGGTGCGCTCGACGGCTTGACGCCACCACGATTGTCGCAGCGGATTGGCTGCCTCCTAGCGCTTCGGTTTCGGTCAATTGGCCGGTCTTCGGCCATGATCCGAGCCGCAGCGGAAGTGTGGCTGACCGACACCTAACCCCGGGCAGTCTAATGAGACTGCGGCTGCGCTGGCGCATCAATCTGGGTGATGTGGCTGACTCATCACCGATCGTCGTGGGAAGCCATGTTTTTCTCACGTCGAAGAATGGAACGACTTACGCTCTCAACGTTTCGGATGGCCACATTGCGTGGCGGTTCGCGACGCAGGGTCCAAACATCACCACGTCGGTGCCAGCTTATGATTCCTCCACCAAGGCGCTGTACGTTCCAGGGGTCGACGGATTCATCCACAAGCTCGATGTCGCAACGGGGCACGAACTTCCCGGACCAGGGTTTCCAGCCCAGATCACGAGCGCGCCGGAAACCGAGAAAAACGCATCATCTCTGAATATCGCAAACGGGTATATCTACGCTCAGACATCCGGTTATTTCGGCGATGCGACGCCCTATGTGGGCCATGTTGTCGCAATTCGCCTGAGTGACGGAATGAAGACAGTCTTCAATTCACTGTGCAGCTTGCAGCATAAGCTCATCGAACCGCAATCATGTTCGCAGCAACGTTCTGGTATGTGGTCGCGCAGCGGCGTCGTCGTCGATCCGGATCCATCAATGGGAGGACGCATTTACGTTGCCACGGGAAACGGTCCGTTCAATCCAAGCGAAGGCGATTATGGCGATTCGGTTCTATCACTCAGCTCTGATGCGGGTCATCTCTTGAGTTATTACGCGCCGAGCAATTATGCGGACCTTGAGGCATCCGATCTTGACGTCGGAAGCAGTTCACCTGCATTATTGCCTCGTGAAGCCAGAAGTACAACCCCGCTCATGGCGGTGCAGGGCGGCAAAGATGCGGTCCTGCGGCTGCTGGATCGCACGCGTTTAGGCGGCGTCGGACACGCGCTCCAGACTATCGATCTCAGCGACAAGCTTTTTTCCGCGCCGGCCGTTTGGGCCGATCACGGTACGACCTGGGTCATCATAGATGTGAGCGATGGAGTTCACGCCTACAAAGTGGTGACCCACAATGGAAAGAGCCGGCTCGCTGAAGCTTGGCATAGTAATGTGGAAAGTACATCCGAGGGCACATCCCCCGTCGTTAACAACGGGATTGTTTTTGTAGCGGGAAACGGCGCCCTGATCGCGCTCGACGCCAAGGACGGACATCGGCTGTGGACCCGCAGCATTGGACCGGTTCATTGGGAGAGTCCAGTGATGGCTAACAGCACGCTGTATTGTTCCGACCAGGACGGCAACGTTGTGGCATATGGGCTCACATCCGGGGCTCGGTAAATCAAGCACGGGGACAGTCAAACGAACGAACGGTTGTGCGATATCGTCCGAAGTGCTACGCTTACAAGGACGGTTTAACGACTGCTTATCGAGGACCCGAGAAGTTTTTGCTCGTGAGTCCGGCTCTGCACAGCCAGTTTGGCCCTGAGGGCACCCCGCTAGCCGCCGACAGAGCGGAGGCCCGTGCCCTTTAACCAAGCGACTTTTTCGACTGCTGCTCTCAATGGAGCTGCGATTCTTTCAATTACCGGCGAAATAGATATCGGCAACAAGGACCAGCTGGAGCTTGCCCTGCACACGGGTATCGCTCTTGCGCCACGCACGCTTGTCGCAAACCTACTTGAGCTAACGTACGCGGATTCCACGTGCTTGCACGCATTGCATCACGCGCATCGGACCGCCGAGCGCATGAACAAATCATTGGCGCTCGTCATTAAAAAAGACGGCGGTTTGCAAAAGATTCTTCGGATAGCAGGCCTACTTCAGTTCTTTCACGTCTACCATACCGTGGACAGCGCGGTAACTAGAAAGACTGACGGTGAGCCTACGTCTGGCTCGCGCGCCTAAAAGAAACGGCGTTGTAAACTGCTGCGAAGATCGCAGCCGCCAAACCAGCCAAAATGGCGTGGATTACCGGTGCGAGGAAGTGCCACGCGCCGAACGATGAGTAATGCGCATACTCGGGGCGATGCATGAGGTGGAATACCATCTTGATGAGGCCAGCAAGAAACACCGTGACTGCGGATGCAGCTGCCAACCCCCAGACGTTAAAACGCAAATCGACCCACGTTTGCCATGATGAAGGTGTGTTTTGCATGCATCAACAGTTCGTGCTTACCTGCATATCGGCCCCCATCGCTATTTTTGCAGAACTTGGTGAACGAAGGAGATTGCAATCGATCCTTCGCCGACGGCGGATGCGACACGCTTGATGCTCCCGCCCCGCACATCGCCGACGGCAAATACCCCCGGCGAACTGGTTTCAAGCAAGAACGGCTGACGCGCGAGGGGCCATCTGGAAGCGCTGAGATCCTCCGGCGATAGATTGGGACCTGTCTTGATGAAGCCTTTACCATCCAGCACGATACAGCCGTCAAGCCACTGCGTATTCGGGTCGCCGCCAGTCATGATGAACACGTGCCTGATGGCATGCTCTTCGCTCGCTTGGGTTTGGCTGTTGTGCCAGGTAACCGATTCGAGGTGGTCATCGCCTCGGAGCGCGGCGATTTCAGTGTGCGTTCGCAGTTCGATCGCCGGCGTCTCATCAATCCGGCGGATCAGATAGCTCGACATGGTCTCGGCCAAACCTGCTGACCTGACGAGCATGTATACCCGCGATGCCGTCTGCGCCAGGAACACAGCAGCCTGCCCGGCGGAGTTTGCTCCCCCGACGACGACCACTTCGTCTCCGGTACATAATTGCGCTTCAACGAAGGTCGCTCCGTAGTAGACGCCGGCGCCCTCGAAGCGAGACAAGTTCTCCAATTGCGGCCTTCGATACTGGGCTCCGGTGGCGATCACGATAGTGCGTGCCGGAATGCGGGCGCCGTTGTCGGCTTCAACGAGGTGAGGTGTGCGGTCGCACGACAGCCGCTTACCCGTGGCAATGAGCAATTGTGCGCCGAACTTCTCGGCCTGGGTGTAAGCGCGACCCGCGAGTTCTTGCCCTGTGATCCCGGTCGGGAATCCCAAGTAATTTTCGATGGGAGAGCTGGAACCAGCCTGACCACCCGGTGCGTTTGTCTCCAGTGCCAAAACGTCGAGTCCCTCTGATGCGCCGTAGACAGCAGCAGCTAATCCCGAGGGACCTGCGCCGACGACGACCACGTCGTGAATCTGCGTCTGGTCGACCGTCTGGTTAAAGCCGAGGCAGTCGGCGATTTGCTGATTGGTCGGATTTCGAAGGACAACTTGACCCCGGTAGATCACCACGGGTATCTCGCCCGCGGCGATGTGGAAACTTTCAAGCAGGTTCTGTACGTCAGGATCCCGTTCGAGGTCGATGTAGGCGTACGGATGACCGTTGCACATCAGAAACTCTTTGATCCGAAGCGTACCGGCGGAATGCGTGGACCCAACGAGCACGAGCGGAATGGACGGACGTACCCATCAATGCCCATGGAAGGGCTTATGCCGAACTTTTTTACGATCAACGGTAAATCGTATCCGTCGACGCCGACAATCCACCTCAAAATCGGGCAACGACTGCTCGTGCGTTTCATCGGCTCGAATAGCGGCTTCGCTCATCCAATGCACATCCACCGCGGCCCATTCCAAGTCGTGGCTATTGATGGTAATGAACTAGCGCCTGCGCAAAGGTACATGCGCGACACGATATCGGTTGCCCCGGGAGAACGCTATGATGTGATCTGGCCGGCACGAGAACGCGGCAAGTGGCTGCTGCCACATCGACCACCACATTACTAATGATGGTGAAGAGGAACGAGGCGGCGGCGGCCTTACGGAAATCATCGATGTTGAATGAAATAGAGTCGAAAGCAGGGAAGCAAATCTCGATGGAGAGACCGGTTTTGTACTTGCGGTTCGCGGCCTTGATTTGCTTCGTGGTGCTCTCAGCGTTTCAGGCAACCGGCGCGACAAATGGACGCGCGGTCACGACCATGCGGAGCCGCACGGTAAGTGGTTCCTGTCCTATGCATAAGCACGGAGGCGCATCCGACAAGACCTGTCCAATGCGCGGAACCTGTCCCATGTGCGGCTCGGGCACGATGACCTCAGCGGCGATGTGCGCGGCGGGTGGAACACGTTCTCTATGTCGTGGCGGAAGTGGATCGGCCCGCAAATGCTCCGCTAGCGGAAGCTGCTCACTATGTGCTGGCATGGGCGTCGCAATGTCGGCCCGCAGTTGTCCGATGAGTCGCCCCACCCCTAAGACGAATCACCGAGAATAGCGACGGCGGTTGACTCCTCCGACCCCGTGACGAAGATCACATGCTTGCGCGTTTTGCCGCTGGAACCAACAGGTATTTGCCGAAACTGCTAAAAGGGTTAGCAGATAAATGCGCACGCGAATATTTAGGCCTGGAAACCACGGCTCCGCAGCAGTGCTCGGACCACTTGAGGCCGATGTGATGAATGCGGTTTGGCTGGAGGGCACCCCCGTGACGGTGGCCGACGTGATGCAGGCGTTGAATAAGCATCGCAAGGCGTTGGCCTATTCTACTATTAAAACTATCCTTACAAACCTTGCCGATAAGGGTTACTTGTCAAAGCGCGCGAGCGGACGTGCGAATACCTTCGTCGCGAAGCAAACAAAACAAGAATTCGAACGTGATGTCGTCGATGGAGTCGTCAGCTCGTTGCTGCGCGACTACCGCAATCCGCTTCTTGCCCATTTGGCGGACGAACTCTCGGCCGATCCGGAAACTATCGCAGAATTTGAACGCCTCTTGGCGCAGCGAAAGAAGATGAGCCGGCGATGAATGACGTTGTGCTGTTCTTCGCCCAGTGTGCGCACTCTGAGGCAGTGCTTGGCTCGCTTTGCGCTATCGTCTTGATTCCGCCCGCCGCTTGGGTTGGCTCACGGTTGCTTGCCCCTCAGATCTTCCGCATGGCTGACGATCCGGCGTGGCAGGCACCGTACGCGGCTTTCGCCGCGAGTCTCCCAGGTGCGCTGTTGCTTGTGCTTTCTATATTCGCTCTGGTGCGTGGTGTGAGTACGGCATGCTGGACAATGCCCGGCGGCCGTATTGTTTTTGGTTCGATCGCACTGGTAGCAGTCGCCGCGATTACACGCGGCTTTTGGCTGGCATTCGCTCGAAACCGGGAACTCCGCCGCGTCGTGCGATCCTCGAGACCCGCGTCGCAGCGCCTCCGAGAACTGGCAGAGGCCTGCGGCGTGCGCGCGCGAGAGGTTTACGACGACGCCCCAGTGTGCGCGCTTGCCGGGGTGGTTGCGCCCGTCGTGATTGTTTCCAGTGGCGCGTTGTGCGCACTTGGAGATCAAGAGTTGAAGGCAGCTTTGCTTCACGAGCGGGCACATGCTGTGCGCGGAGATCAGATACTCGCCCTCTGTCTTTCATTTTTTGCGGATTTGCTGCCGCTCCCCGCAGGCGACCTCGTCGATACCTATAGGCTCGCGCGGGAGCTGGCGGCCGACCGCTGTGCGGCTCGGACCGCGGGCAACGACGCTTTGGCGCGGGCTCTCCTTGGTTTTGCGAAGAGCACCAGGACTCTGGTGGGGGCAGCGCCGTTCTCGGGGCTCCGGGGGTCAAGCATTGTTTCGCGGATTGCGGCGTTGTTGGAGGAACCACAGTTAAGAAAACCAGGGCTGGCTGCCCCCTCGATCCGCCGAGTTGCGTTGGGATTGGCTCTTGCCGTGATCGTCGCCGGCGGCATCGTCGCGCCAGTTTTGGCCTCGCAAAAGCCAGCGGTGTGCTCAACACATGTGAGCGTGATCTATGAAGCCAAATAGTCTCTTTTTTTGCGCGCTAGTGCTAAGCGCCTTAGCACTAACACCCGCTGTCTCATTGGCGTCTCCAATGATTACCAACATCGGCAGCGCGCGCGTGACGCTGTCGCTGTCGCCGGATCCGCCACAACCTGGAACAGAAGTGGCTACGATCGGCGTCGAGGGTATCGCTCAAGGGGCGCTCGCCAAGACGACCGTCACATACTCATCCTCCATGCCAACGATGAGTATGTCGGGTGCCTCCGGGACCGCAGTGCGAGTTGCGGGCCAGCCGATCCGATGGACCTTTCAATTGCCCATGGCTGAGGCGACGCAGTGGAACCTTACTCTTCATTTTGCAGGCGGATTTACGGGTTCAGCGAGCTTTGCGTTCGACGTCATGGGTGGCATTTCGACTGCGACCGGTGGCGCGATGGCGGCTATGGGCACAGGTCACGAAGATGTGTGGCGTAGCATGGCGCTCGCGCTCGCCATTTTGATTGCCCTTGGCGTGCTCGCGGCCTTGTTCATCGCGCGCTCATTGAGCGCAAATGGCCGCATGCCACAGTGGCTTAATCGCTCGACAGTGACTCTCGCCGCGATCGCTGTGATTGTAGTGATCGTTGCGGCCGTCATCCAAAGCCGATTTTCGCCGCCGTCGATGGACATGTCCGCCATGTCCAACGTGCAGGGTTCAGCACCAATTCCAGTGACGCTCGCCCGCGCGGAACGCTTATCTTCCGGTCCGGTAATTGCAGCACCCGGTGTGATACAAGCGCTGCTGATGGAGGATGTAGCCGCACGCGCTCCCGGAATTCTGCGCAACTTCACCGCCTACAATGGCACGCACGTTTTTGCCGGCGAGACGCTTGCGTATCTGGAAGAGCCTGAGCTCGGCGCACAGGCATCAGCCGCGTCGGCGAGCGCTCGTTCTGACCAGGCGGCAGCACAGGCGGCGATGATCGAGGCGCATCATCACGCTCCCAACGAGCTTGCCATTGCACAAGCAGACGCCGCCGCCAAAGCGGAGCGCGCACGCTACTGGCGCTCAGAGATACAACGCGAAAACGTTTTACTCGGCAACGGTGCTATCTCGCAACAAGAGTACGATGATGAAAAGGCCCAGGCCGCCGCCGCATACGCCGATGCAGAGTCGGCAACGCGAAGTGTGCATGATGCGATGGCGAACCTTGAGATGACTCAGCAACAGGCGGTTTCCGCGCAAGAACGCGCGGCCTCGTCCGGTGCCGCCGCGGAAGCGGTCGGCATTATGGCCGGATACACGCGCATCGTCGCACCAAGCGATGGCATCGTCGCAAAGCGACTGGTCGATCCTGGTTCGTACGTGCAGTCCGGCACGGCCGTGCTTCGCGTCGCCGTCATCAGCAAAGCGCGCATTGAAGCTAACGTCGCTCAGGAGGACCTTTCCGCCATTCGCACTGGATCGCGGCTCAACGCGACTCTCCCCAGTGGCCGTATCGTCCACGCGACAGTCACCTCTGTGCAGCCCGCCGCCGATCCAACAACGCATACCGCGCAAGTCGAGGCAATCGTCGACAATCCAGATGGGCGCCTCGTTCCGGGCACCTATGTGCGCGTGACTATTTTTAGCACGTCGGTACGCTCACGTTCCGGCGTGAGCGTTCCATCAGCCGCGATTGTGGGCGCAGGCCCCGACACCATGGTCTGGATTGACGTGAACGGCACCGCGCATCGCGTGCCGGTGAGCGTGCTCTCGGACGACGGTACCACAGCGCAAGTAGACGGCGAGATCAAATCGGGTGATCGAGTCGTCGTTGAAGGCGCCACCGATCTTGAAGAAGGCATGCCAATTACGGAGCGAGCCTCATGAAGGACAGCGTTGGCGCTGGTGGCGTGCCTGGCTGGGCTTTGCGCCACCCGCACACGGTCATCGTCATTTACCTCGCACTTGTCATCGCCGCAATCACCGCTGCGCTCGTCGTACTGCCCACCCGAATGATGCCGTACGTCGAGAGCCCACAAATCAGTGTCGTGACAATGGTGCCAGGCTACGCACCGCAAGACGTCGAGACCTATTTCACTAAACCGATCGAGCAGCGCATGACCGACTTGCGCGGTATACGCTTCATCCGGTCCGTGTCGCAGCCGGACCTCTCAATCGTTACGCTACAGTTTCCATACGGCTACAACATGCAACGCGCGCTCGTCGATGTGCAGCAGATCGTTCAACAGGCCCAGGCCGACCTTCCCTACGACCGCGCAAATCTCAAGCCGTCGTGGGTCATACCAGTCGATCCGCTCAACACACCTGTGCTTGCGCTCGCTCTCACCGGCATCGGCTGGAGCCCCGTTGAACTGCGTCAATTCGCCGCAAACCAAATCGTCAGCGAGCTCAAGGCGACACCTGGTGTTCAGACGGTGCAAGTCTTCGGCGGCCGCCAGCGGCAACTGCAGGTGGTTGTCGACCGCGCGAAGGCTGCAACCTACGGCTTGTCGCTGGCAGATGTGAGCAGCGCAATTGACGCACAAAACCTTAGCCGCTCAGGAGGCACGCTCACGGGTATGACACGCGAGGCGCTCGTGCGCGGCGACTTGAGAGTCAAATCGGCGCGCGAGATGCTTGCCTACCCGCTTGCCACGATGAGTGGGGGCACAATTTTCCTGCGCGACGTTGCCTCTGTCATCGACGGTCCTTCGGAGCAGCGCTCGGCGTACCGTCTGAACGGCAATGATGCAGTTGAAATTTCGGTGATCGAGAACCCCGACGCGAGTTCACCGCAGATCATCGCGGCCGTCATGGACAAAGTGGCGCAAATCGAGCGCGCCCACCCCGGTCTGAAATTCACCCCGGCATACGACAATTCTCGATTTGTGTCCGCGTTGAAGCGCAACATGTTCGAAGAGCTCCTGGTTAGCGTTATTCTTGCTGGCCTCGTCTTGCTGGTCTTCCTCGAGGACCTGAGCGCAACGGTTGTCGTCGTGGCGGCAATTCCAACCTGCCTGAGTATCGCTATCTTGTTGTTCGCGCCGATGCGCTTATCAATCAATAGTTCGACGTTGCTTGGCTTGCTGCTGTCCATCGGGCCCTTAGTAGACGGATCGATCGTGGTTATCCACGCAGTTCACCGGCATCTCGGGATGGGTAAATCGCCGCGGCAAGCCGCAGTCGACGGAACGCTCGAGGTCATCCTGCCGGTTGCGGCAGCCACAGGCGTGATGATGCTGGCGGTCATCCCGCTGCTCACAAGCGGCGGCATTACGCAAATAATGTTCGTCGGTCTCGTGTGGCCTATCGTCTTCGCACTGTTGGCTTCGCTCATGGTGTCGATGACGCTGACGCCTTTGCTGGCCGCATATCTCTTCACCGGTTCAGAGTCCAAGCCGTTTGGCTGGCGCACCCGTCTTGACGAGACAGTCACGCGCTGGCTACAACCCGCCCGTCAGGCACTCAACAAGGTCGAAGACGCTTACCGTCGTGGTCTGCGCTGGAGCCTTGCAAATCGCATCACGCTTCTTGGTGGCGCTGCCATCCTCACCTACGTCGCGCTCTCGCTGATTCCGTTTATCGGCAGCGAGATGATGCCACTTGCCGACACAGGCCAAGGAAGCGCATATCTCGAGGCTGATCCCGGCACCTCATTTGCCGCAATGAACGAGAAGGCCAAAGCGTTCGAGCGGATCCTGCAAGCTCAGCCTGAGATCGAAAAGGTTTCGGCCGAAATCGGCGAGGAGCCAGCCGGTTCGTACTTCACCGGCGGTGCGATGAACGGAGTGTACGCAGCGTCGTACACGATTACGTTTGTTCCCAAGGAAAATCGTAAGCGAACAATCTGGCAAGTTATGGACGACGTGTATCGGCAAGCCGGCGCCTCGATCCCCGGGGTGCGCCGCATCGCGCTCAAGGAAATGGGGAGCGACGTCATGTCCACAACCAACGCTCCCGTCGAGCTACTCCTCAGCGGACCTGACCAAAGCGAACTCCATCGGCTTGCAGATCAGGTGGGCGACATCGCTCGACGAGAGCCGGGGCTCGTGCAAGCAGCGACCTCGACGACACTGGCACAGCCCGAGCAAACAGTTCTTATTGACCGAACGCGCGCTTCCCAAATCGGCTTGATGCCGGGTGACGTGCTCATGCAAGTATACTACGCGACCCATGGTGGTCTCACCACCGAGTACTTCAACCCCGAAAATCTGCGCCACGATACAATCCTCATCCGCTATGGGGGTCAAGATCGCGCCACGTCAGGCGACCTCTCAGGTGTTCAAATCGTCGGCAAGAATGGGGAAGTCGTGCCGCTGACCGGTTTGGCTCGCATCGTACGATCAGTAGCGCCCACCGCCATCGAACATGATGGTTTACGTCGCACGGTGTCCGTGCTCGGCTACTATCGAAAAGGTGGTCGCGGCGAGATGGCCCTCTCCATGGACGTGTTGATGGGAGCGTTGGCGTCAGTACCACTGCCGGTCGGCTACAGCATCGATATGCGCGGCGACATGACGGAGATGATGACGAGCTTTACGCGGCTGCTTGACGCCATGGCGATCGCGGTCGTGTTCATCTATCTGCTACTCGTCGCGCAGTTCCGTTCATTCGTGCAGCCGCTCGTCATGCTGCTCGCGATTCCCCTCCAGCTCCTCGGAGTCTTCGGAGCGCTGTTGTTAGCGCATCAGAATTTCTCAACTGTGTCCATCTTGGGCATTGTAGTGGCAAACGGCATGGCGGTGAGCAACGCGATCCTGCTCCTCGATCTCATCATCCGAAAGCGCGCTGAAGGCATGCGGCGCGATGAAGCAATCTTAGAAGCCGGTCCCATACGTTTGCGTCCGATCATGATGACAACAATTGTCAGCATCATCGTATTGGCGCCGGTGGCATTTTTCCCCAAGACCGGCGTCGACGCGTTTTCGCCTCTGGCCACGGTGATTATCGGCGGCTTCGGCATCTCCACATTGCTTACGTTGTTCGTCGTGCCTGTGCTCCACGCAACGTTTGATGATATGGCTGAATGGTGGCGGCGACGCCAACTTGGTTTGCGCGAGGAGAGCGCGCATGCGTAGGGCGCTATTCGCAGCGGCAGTTGTTTTAGCGACTTGGCAGCCGGCACAGGCTACACCGCAGCAATGGAATGGGTCGCTGTCGCGGGCCCAGGCGATCGCGCGTGTGATCTCGGCTGGTTTCGACGTTCGCATGGCGATGGCAGATGCTGCCTCTGCACGTGGACAGGCTATCGGACAGTATGGCGCGGTGCTGCCTCAAGTGGCGATCTCCGGCAATCACCTCAACGCCCATCTGCCGCAATTCGGCATGCCCGAAGCGGTGCAAACATACGCGTCGCTAACAGCAAGCGTACCACTGTTCAATCTTGCCGGATATTCGGGCGTTCGTGCGGGCAGGCTTTCTGCCGATGCTGCCTCAGCAGATTTCAGCGCAACGGTGAACGATGCTGCTTTGAATGCGGTGAAGGCCTACGATCGTGCACTGCTTGGCGCTGCTGCGGCCCAAGCGCAGCAAGTTGCGGTATCGGACCAGGAGAAAAACGTACGATTCGTCGAGCTTCGCGTTCGCACGGGCAAGATGGCACGCTACGAGCTTGCACGCGCTCGCGCTGGTTTGGCACAGGCACAGCAAATGGCAGAAGATGCGGCGGCCGAACGCGATGAATCGTCCAACGACTTGAAGCTCCTGCTCGACTTCGATATTATGTCGACCTTGATCATCCCCGATAAGTTCGAAACGCCAGCATATAATGACACGCTGCGAGCGGCGACCCAGCGGGCACTGAACCAGCAACCCGCAGTGCTCGCAGCACGTCTGCGTTACAGTGCCGCACGCGCCACGCTCGACCAAGCGCGAGAAGCGTACGCGCCGACAGCGGCCATAACCGGACAGACCTACAACGGGAATTCAAATCCGCAGCTTGGCTCGTCAGGCGGACAGGTTGGCGTGTCTGTGACCTTGCCGATTGTCGACGGCGGCACTCGCCACGGCGCATTAGTCCAGGCGAGCGCGGGTCTTGCGAAGACGGAAGCCGATTTCGAGCGTCAGCAATTGACGGTCCAGGTTGGGGTGGCGAATGCATGGCGTGAGCTCGACGCGGCACACAGGAACCTGCAGACGGCACAGGCAGCATTGGATGATGCGTCGGAAAGCCTTCGCGTTGCGCGCCTGCGGCAACAAGCAGGCAAGGGAACGCAATTAGAAGTGCTTGACGCCCTGGCCGTTGCTTCGAGCGCGCGTCTCGGCGTACTTCAAGCACAAGAACGATACGATGTCGCAATCGCCGGCGTGCATCACGCCGCCGCCGATCCATGGTGAAGGAGAACATAAAGATGCACAAGGTCTTCATTATCATAGCAGCGCTCGCACTGCTCGCTGGCTGTTCAAGCAAGACTGACTCGACAGGAAGCTCAAATGCTCCCCTCTCTTCAAGCGGCGATTTCTCGATGACGCTCGCGTTTGAACCCGCGCCGCCGAAACAGGGAAGCGAAACAGTCACAATCGCGGTGAAAGATAGCGCCGGCAGTCCGGTTAAGGGGGCTACGGTAAAGATCGGCACGGCCATGCCTCAAATGTCAATGACTGGCCCAAACATTTCCGCTCAAGATAATGGCGATGGAACGTATTCAGCCGTAACAAATATGAACTATGCAACGCGTTGGGTGCTCGACGTCACCGCAACGCTTGGCGGCAAAAGCGCAAAGGCTGAGTTCGCAGCGGACGTAAAGTAGACTCACCACCCATTGACATATCATAATTCAATGATGTAAGATTTTCCAATGAACAACCCGGTTTCGATCAAACATGCCGCCTCTCTAGCGGCCGAGAATGTCCATTCGAAGTTCTTTCAGGGCTTGGCGGACCCTACACGTTTGAGAATAGTGCGTATGCTACTTGATGGGCCGCGGACTGTGGGCGAGCTTGTTACGCGCCTTGGAGCTAGTCAGAGCCGGGTGAGTAACCATCTTGCTTGCCTAAAATGGTGCGGTTACGCGAGCAGCGAGCGATTAGGGCGTTCCATGGTCTACCGTATATCCGATAAGCGGGTCCGCGCCTTGCTTGAGGTGGCGGAAACAATAGTTGCTGATAACGCACAACGTCTCGCAACGTGCAGTCGTATCCAACAGCCAGCCAGTAACAAGTATCGTGGCAAGCAAAAATAGACCCACTGGCAACGCCGTTGGGGCCGCATCGTTCAGTATTGGGGCGGTGGTGGCGGCAACACTCGGAGCCGCGTGTTGCAGCGTACCTCTTTTGGGTCCCGTAATCGTGGCGGCACTAGGCGTTAGTGGCGCTGCCACATTTGCCGGAATCAAACCTTACACGCCATACCTGTTTATTTTATCGGCATTGATGCTTGCCTTCAGTTTTTGGACCATCTATCGTCCAGCAAATCAGTGCGCGATCAATGCAAATGGGCAAACGATAAACGCTGCACACCAATCGATCAAGATGCTGTTGTGGGTTGCTGCGGCAATTTGGATAATCTCGGTTAGTTTCACTCTCATTTCCTTGACCAAGTCATAGGAATCAGGATTGACATGCGAAGATGGGTGTTTTCGGTGGGACTGGCGGCCTTTATGACGGGATGCGGCACCGGTTCGAGTGCTCAAGAATCATTTGACGTGTTGAACAAGGAGTCAGAATCGTTAAAACGAGCCTTTAACGCAGATCGTGCCAAAGTTCGAGTCTTGATGCTCGTTAGCCCGACCTGACCACTCTGTCTTCGGGGTGCTTCCGAAGTTGAGAAGCAGTTGCTTCAAAAGAACCAAGACTCGAGGTTGGCGGCGTACGTAGTTTGGGTGCCTGAACTAGGTGCTGAGTTGAAGAATGTCGCTCCGGCCACAGTTCTGGTACCGGATGCTCGAGCAAGACATTATTGGGACCCTGATGAGGTTGTGGGCATCAAGTACGAGCGTGTTCTTGGAATCGATAGGCCGGCCTGGGATGTATACATGCTTTTTGGACCCAAGACGATTTGGACTGGCGGTGTACCTCCTAAGCCCGAGTTTTGGATGCATCAGCTCGGTGGTGTTACAAACGCGCCACACCTTGATCCTGACAAATTTGCGGCAGAGGCCGCTAAACTGCTGAATCACGGTTGACTGGGATGGTGCGCGTTCAATTGCTCTACTTCGATGGTTGCCCCAACGCGATGAAGGCGCAGGAGGACCTTAACGCTGTGCTTTCTGAAGAGGGCTTTAACGCCCAGATTGAACGGATCGTGGTGCGTAATCCCTCGCACGCTAGAAGACTACGATTCCTAGGTTCTCCGACGATTCGAATCAATGGCCGTGACGTGGAGTCCGACGCGCGTTCTCGAACCAACTATGGTTTTATGTGTCGGACATACCGAACGGCTGAAGGTGTTACAGGTACGCCTTCACGCGCGCAGATTATGGAGACCATTAGGTGCATCGCAGACGCTGAGTAGCCTTTTCTTCAAAGCCGACCGTTCGCTGAAAGACTCGGGCATTCAAGCGCGAAAATGACCTCGACGTATATACGAAAGCAATCCCAACGCTTCAGAAGGAAGCGCGACTAAAGTCGGGCCGTAGCGTAGCCTGGTCAACGCGCCTGTCTGGGGGGCGAAAAACGCCCGACTTCACGAAGTTGAACAAAGGTTGATAACACGAGGTAAACGCCCATTCCGCAAAGGTTTGGGCGTTTTTCTTGTGCGCCCGGCATGGGCGTTGACCAGGAGGTGGGAGTCCTCTGCGGGGCCTGGTCGTGGCAACCGCTAGCCGAAGGCAAGGGTGTCCATCGCGAGATGGGATCTGAAGGAAGCTAGAGGCAAAACCGCGCGCCGAGGGACACGAACCGCGTTAGGCGGGCGCAGCTGGACGA
>Ga0185299_10005176_pt1 | contig 14993 bp, 17 predicted proteins | sample PaiPotPPA55metaG_FD_128002 | JGI IMG/M metagenome (GOLD analysis project Ga0185299, IMG submission 128002) | Iron sulfur acid spring bacterial and archeal communities from Banff, Canada, to study Microbial Dark Matter (Phase II) - Paint Pots PPA... ...
AAGACGACGCGGCCCATGGCCCTTCCCGGGTCCGCGTCACAAGATCGCGATCGTCTGTCCAGACAGAATATCGTGGCGCCGCTGCGGCTTCGTATTAAGGCACTTGAGGAGAAAAATCGGGAACTGACCACGCTTCTGGAGCTTGCATACGGGAGGCTTGCCGTGCCGCGTGAGAAGAACGCCTCTGCAGGGAGCTCATTTTGAACGATTCGCTCGAATGATCCGTAGACTTCTCGTCGCCAGCCGAGTCTGCAATCTCAGTGGTTGAGGAGTAGGCAAAAACTTCCAACTTCCGGGTCATCCTCCCGCAGTCGGAGGCAAGCTCCAAACCGCGTCTGCGAGATCATGGTTGGGGCAGATCCAGCAGCACCACATCCGACCGCTCCTGCACTCGTTCGAGCACGACTTCACCGCCGTCCGGCGAAATGTCGAAGTCCCAGATGTGGAAGTCCGGAGCGAGATGAGTCAATTGCCGCTCGGTTCCCGTCTCCAAGTCGAGCTGCCAAAGATCCTTATGTTGAATCTCTCCTCGCAAAAACACGAGTGCACGTCCTCCATTCAAGAAGGTCAAGTGCCGAGCTCCGCGAGTCAGTGTCAGGGCCGGCAGGGGATGCGCTGCGGACTCGGCCGTGGCAGCTTTCACCGAAAACGTCGTGCCGATGTCAGGACCTGAGTACACAGCGAAACGACCGTCGGGCGTCCACGCGGGATCAACCGAGTACTCCCGTACGAATGGCGCGGGCGAGCCACCATTCACAGGCACACGGAAGAGGTGTGGCACGCCGTGATCTTCGACCGCCGAGGTGATCGATTGGCCGTCCGGCTCCCATGCCGGAGCGCCTTGCAGGTTCAGCGAATCGGCCACAATCCGTACGTTTGTGCCGTCAGCCTGCATCACGCACAGATGCGCCTTCCCATGTTGCCGCACCGAGAAGGCGATATTCCGTCCATCAGGGGAAACCGCCGGGCCGCCAAATACTTGCGCGCCCACGCCACTCCACAACTCCATGTTAGTTCCATTGACGAGCTTCCAGATACTCTCACTTGTCCCGGTTGCGGAAACATACAAAAGATAATTTGCGCCCAGTCGTGGAGAAAATCCCGTACTGGTCGTCAGCGGAATTTGAGTCGCTGCCGGCGTCTCGCGGTTCGAATCAGCGATCCGCATGTGCCACAATGTTCTTTTCGGACTCGCAACCGTGACAGCCAGACGGCGGCCGTCAGCGCTCGCCGCCAGCGACGTGTACCGATCAACTCCAGAAGTCAGCCGATGCGCAATGCGGCGCTCTACATCCATGCTGTAAAGCCATGGACCTGAACCGTCGGGATCGCTGGCTAAATACATCAGCGTCCGCTTATCCAATAGCACCGGATGGGTCACGCGCCCATTGTGCGACGTGATCCGTTCGGGAGTTCCGCCATTTGGACGAATGCGCCAGACGTCCAATTTATCTGGGAGCGAACCCTGAACGAAGTAGATGAATGCCGCATCCGGCGCCCACAATGGAAAGTGACTGTGCAGCCCGGCAGGCGCCCTAAAAATGGGCTCGTCTTCCGGTCGGCGCTCACCGTTTGACACGAACAGCGGATCTCCGGGTCCAGGTGTGTGGTACGTGAGTTGGGAGCCGTCGTGCGACCAATCGAACTCGGCCACCCCTTCAAGGTAGGGCTTCGGCTCTCCACCCAGCGTTGGTACTGCCCAGATGCCGATGTCGGCGCTGCTTGACTCGTTCTTCCTGCGAACCCAAAACGTAACCAGGGACCCATCGGGCGAAAACCCCAATGTGCGGACCGACGGATTGACCAGTTCCGGCGCGCCGCCACGCGTCAAGTTGTGGAACTGTCCTGACCCGACCTGCGTCAGCCACACATCCATTTGTCCATCTCGGTCCGATAGAAACGCCACGAAATGGCCATCGCGGGACACCGTAGCTGCCTGCGCAACTGCATCCACGTCCGTGATCGTCTGAAATCGCGCGTCGGCGATCGGGTTCCGCCAGAAGTATTCCTTCTCCCGAAGCCAGAGGCCTGTACCAATCACTAACGCGGCCGCCACCAGTGCCAACGGAAAGACGCCTGTCCACCAGGTTCGAGGGGTAGATGCCACAGTCTTCGGCGGTATGAGTTCAACGAGCGGGGCCACATCGCTCTCATTGTCCAACACTGTTCGCCCATTATCCGCGGCTCGAATGTTCCGGCCGCGCGCCCACCCATCCAACTCCACGCGAGAAGCGTAAACCGAGCCCATCTTGTCGTGCACATGCCTGTGAACGGGCATCCCCTCTCGCTTCTCCCAGCGCTGCACCGTGGTCACGTCGCGGTCGAGGTACGCCGCGATTTCCTTCCACGAATCGAGCCGGTCTTCGGAGGGTCTTGTGGATGGCTGTGTGCCTGGGACGGGTTCGCCCATCGCGCCCTCCTGTCGCGCTCTGTTGATTTGCTCCGCAGTTGTCGCGAATCCGGGAGCCCGGATTGTAACCCCCGAGCCGTATCCAGGCTACCGCAAATCACGGCATTCAACGGTAAATACAGGAACGGCTGGGAATCCGCCCCTTGCCCTTTGACGGCGCCTGCCAAGGTGTCTGATCGTGTCCCCGCGTCACCATTCGACGACGCGAAATGGACCAAATGAAAAAGGGAAAAACGGAGGGTTTGAGTATGGGCAGAAAAATGATTTGGGTAGTTTTGTTCAGTGCCGCGATGGTGGTCGTGGCCATCTTCTACACCGGAAGGGTCTCGGCCACACCGCAAAATTCCGCATTCAAGGCCATGACCATCGCCACCGGCACCTTCGGAGAAATTGATGTCTTTAACGAGTCTTCGAAGGACTCGCTTCCTGCCGGATTCCCTGGTGACGTCTGGCTATCATTGCAGAAGACGAAGGGGCCGTCAGATCTGTATGTGCAGAGCAATGTCTGGCAGCCTGTCAACGCGACGACACGGGTGATAGCCAGCACGGGCTGGCATACCCACCCCGGCCACAGCCTAATCATTGTCACGTCTGGAACCATAACGGAGTATGAGGCCGACTGCACACCCCATGTATACGCATTTGTCCAGGGGCAACCCGCCCCCACGCTCGTCGATCCCGGTCGCGGCCACGAGCACATCATCCGCAACGAAGGATCGGTTCCGGCATCAACCATCGCTGTCCAGCTCGTTCCGTACGATCCGCTCAAGGCGGATCGCCGGATTGACGCTCCGGCCCCGGCGAACTGCTCCAACATTCTGTAAAGAGCAGGGGCAGATCGACGGCGGTGGGATTGATCCCATTCTGGACAATAACGACAAAGACCGGAGTTTCGCGTCGGGCATGGTGGAGAACCTGGCTGCGGAAGCTAGCTATGCTTCCTGATGAGCACACCCGCTTTGCATCAGGATTCTTAGCACAGGGCTCCACTGCATTGTGAGTAGCTTGTCGGCTAAGCGGAAAGTGAGGTTCCAGCGAGCGCAGACTCGGCAGGTCGTTCACATGTATAACGACCTGCGGAACCGCTAGCAGTGCAGAAAATTATTGCGAACTGTAGATAATTTCGACCATTTGATAGTGGGCGTGGGTGGACTTGAACCACCGAATGGCGGTACGCATGTGATCATCGGCGTTGGAATATTACTCGTCGGAGACCGTATCCGCTTCTAAATCCGCCCTGCGAAGGATCGACGCGTATTCTGGTGGAATTTCTACGTTTGATGAACTCTCGATTTAAGAGACTGCTTGGAGCAGGTACGCCGCCGCGGCGCCGTTGTTCGCGTGGCCAGACTTCTTATGCTTCTTGCCCCACTTCGCCATTAGCGTCAGAACCGGTATGAGAGTCCGCCCGTAAGGGGTAAGCGCGTATTCCACTCGCTCCCATCTTTGCCCTAAGACCTTCCTGGTAATGATTTGATCCTTCTCCAGTTCGCGCAATTGGTCGGTAAGCACTTTTCGCGTAGCTTCCGGAACATGGCGTCGTAATTGGCCGAATCGCAATGTCCCTGCCTTCAAGGCATTTACGACTATTGGTTTCCATTTGCCCTCGATTACATCGATGGTTGCTCTGACGGGGCACTCTGAAAGGCGCATATCAAACTCCCGTTACAAAATTGTGCCTACTGGACTCGCCAACCCGCTCGTGCAAAAAAAGAGTCTGCTTGAAAATGAGGATAGCGCATCTCGGTCGAGATTGTCCGAGCGAGATTTGCGCTCGAAAGAAGCGATCGCGGCAATCCACTTCGTCGTGCTCGATTTCCGAAACGTCTGGAGCTGGAAACTATGATTGTTGAATATACGCGGTACAAGATTGATTCGGCGCGGCGCGAAGCTTTTGAGGCGGCCTACACGAGAGCCGGCGTTTCGCTCGAAGCGTCTGACCATTGTTTGGCTTACGAACTCTCCCGGTGCACGGAAGATCCAAATCACTACATTCTTCGAATCGAGTGGGATTCCGAAGAAGGACACTTGAAGGGGTTTCGATCCAGTTCGGAATTCAGGGCCTTCTTCGCAGTTGTACAGCCTTTTGTAAGAGACATCGAAGAGATGCGTCATTACCAAGTGCTATCGGCAAGCAGCCAAGGCAAGCAAAAGGCGTAAGGAGCAGTGATCGATATCCGGGGCCCATTCATGAAGTTTCGAGGTGCTGTTACACACGGACGGTTTTTCCATCGGCGCGTCGTGCAAATGCTGCTGTGCGGCCTGTTCTTCACCTGTGGCACAGCCGTCGGACAGAATAGCCCGCCCGGGGATCCGTGCTCGTACCGCCTTCCACATTATGAGGAAGATTGGAGTTGTGTACATAACGGATTACGCAGTGCGGACGCCAGCGATGCCATCAAGGATGTTGCAGTTGGGGAAGGGCGAGACTCGAATGTTTCTTTCGGTGGAGAAATCCGGGAGGCATACGAGCGATTTCGCAATCCGAATTTTGGACTGCAACCGCAGGACCCGAATGGCTATCTACTGCAGCGCTATCTCGTCCATGCCGACTTTCACGTAAAGGAGTCGATGCGCGCATACGTAGAGTTACTGAGCGCCTTTGAAAACTGGCGTGTAGGTGGGCCGCGGCCAACCGTTGACGAAGACAAGCTCGACGTTCATCAGGCTTTTCTCGATTTGTATTTTGGCCAAGAACAGAACGAGCAGAGCATGGTTCGGTTTGGGCGGCAAGAGATGGCTCTTGGATCAGGCCGGCTGGTCGCTTTGCGAGAGGGGACCAGCGTTCCATTCAGCTTCGACGGCATCCGCGCCGAGTTTCACCTTGGCAGTTGGGGACTCAATATCTTCGTCACAAAACCAGTTCAAAACAGAGTCGGATTTTTCGACGATCCGCCACAGGCCGGAGCCTGGTTCTGGGGAGTTTATTCAAGCCGCGCGCTTCAGATTGACGGGCACGCGTCCAACCTCGACTTGTACTACCTCGGACTCGCTCGCAATCCTGGGGTGTTCAACCAAGGGAGCGCACAGGAAACTCGGCACACGCTCGGAGCGCGGGTGTGGAATTTCAAAGGGGTATGGAATTACGACGCCGAAGGCATATTCCAATTCGGCGCGTTCGGCAGGGGAGATATTCGGGCTTTCCGCGCCGCTTCGGATATGTCGTACGGATTTGCTTCAGTGCGGTGGCAACCACGCTTGGGATTTGCGGCGGACGTGGCAAGCGGTGATCGCGATCCGTCCCATCCAAGTCTGCAAACGTTCAACGCCCTTTTTCAGAGCGGCACCTATTCAGGGAAGGCGCAAATTCTGGGGCCTGCGAATACCATTCGAATCGAGCCCTCCCTCAAGGCGTCGCCAAGCGCTGCCGTTTCGATTTCAGCAGGTTGGGGCTTTTACTGGCGCGAAAGCATTCGCGACGGGCTCTACGGCATTGCCGGCAATCTTCTGGTGCCTGGAAATACATCGCGGGCGCGCTACGAAGGTAGCCGCCCGATCCTGCAGGCAGATTGGCAAGTAAATCGACATCTTTCCGCTCACGTCAATTACATCTACGTCTTTAACGGTCCATTTGGACAGCAGGCCATTCATGGCGCATCGAGCATGAGCTATGTGTCGCCGTGGCTCACCTGCGAGTTCTGACTGGGCAAGCGAGTGAGTCCCGAAATGAAAGCATGGTTGTTTGGAGAAACTACATGGCGCGAATTTTGATTTCAGTGAATGGTCAAAGCAAAACGGCCGACGTCGATCCGAAAACCCCCTTGCTCTGGGTTCTTCGCGACACTCTTGGCCTAACAGGGACGAAGTATGGCTGTGGCATCGGGCAGTGTGGCGCCTGCACAGTCATTTTGGAAGGCGATGCGGTGCGCTCCTGCCAGACGCCGGTGTCACGCGTAGGGGGCAAACGCGTGACGACGATTGAAGGTTTGTCCAAAGACAGAAGCCATCCGGTCCAGCGAGCGTGGATAGAAGAACAAGTCCCGCAGTGCGGGTATTGTCAGTCCGGACAAATCATGGCCGCCGTAGTGCTCCTCAAGGCGATTCCAAAACCGACGAATGAAGAGATCAACGATGCAATGTCCGGAAATCTTTGTCGTTGCGGGACGTACCACCGAATTCGGCGCGCGGTTCGTCGTGCTGCGGAGATCGCCGCAGTCGAAGGCAGGTAATCATGCGAGGAAAAATCATCGACCACTGGTTCTTGATACCCGCAGGAGGGATTATCGCATTCTTCTTTTTGCCGTTTTCCTTTCACTCAAAGTGGCCGTCCCATCCGGTAAGCCCGGCGCAGGAACCGGAGAGCAGGAACTCTGAGTCGGTCCGCGCGTTTGCAGCAGTGGCTTCCGTGCTCACGAGTCCGCGCTGTGCGAATTGTCACATTCCGGGCGATTCGCCGCTGCAGGGTGACGAAAGCACACCACACAACATGAATGTCAAGCGCGGCCCCGATGGCCGCGGCACGCCCGCGATGCGCTGCGCGAACTGTCACCAAAGTGAGAATTCCCTGACCGCACACGCGCCTCCGGGCGCACCTAATTGGCGACTACCGCCACCTTCTACCCCTATGGCTTGGCAGGGATTGAGCACGGGAGAACTCTGTCGTGTGCTGAAAGATCCCGCAAGAAACGGCGGGCGGAGCCTGCCGCAACTTATCGATCATCTTGAAACCGAGCGGCTTGTGCTATGGGCCTGGAACCCCGGCCCCGGCAGGACCCTGCCGCCACTGTCGCATGACCAGTTTGTCGAAAGAGTGAAGCAATGGATTGCGGCTGGCGCGACATGCGCCGAGTGAACGCCTCGGATACACGACCCAGGAGGGAGTTCGATATGCCTAGGGAGGGAGCCGCGGGAGAGTGTGATGTGAGCAACGAAATGCGTAGGTCTGTGAATATCGAGGAAGATGCGCGCAAAGTCGAAGTCTCGAGACGCGACTTTCTGACAACCACTGCTAAGACCGGCGCGGCCTTAATCGTGGGTTGCTTTCTCGATGGACGCATCGGCTCGAGCGACGCTTGCGCGACCGATCCGAAGGAATCCTCATTAAACGCGTGGGTTCGAATCGCATCCGATGACAGCGTCACGATTATCGTATCCCAAGCTGAAATGGGGCAAGGGATCATGACGACCCTGCCCGCCGTCCTTGCCGAAGAACTCGGAGCGGATTGGGAGCGCGTACGACTTGAGATGTCGCCGACCAGTGAGGCCTACCGGAATCCCCGGCTGCATTGGCAATTCACCGGCAACAGCGAGAGCACGATGTCATTTTTCGACTTAATGAGGCAGGTGGGAGCGAGCGCGAGGGAGATGCTGATTTCTGCCGCGGCCGACCGCTGGCATGTGGCCCCAGCATCGTGCACCGTCGATCGAGGCGTGGTGCAGCACAAACGATCGGGACGCCATGTCTCCTTCGGACAGCTAGCGGAAGCGGCGAGCAAGAAAGCTCCTCCACAAAATCCGCCTCTCAAGCCTCAGTCAGAATGGCGACTCTTAGGCAAACCGCAACAGAAGGTGGACATACCTTCTAAGGTAGACGGCTCGGCTGTTTTCGGTATCGACTTCACTTTACCCGGGATGGTGTATGCCGCTGTAAAGAACTGCCCTGTCTTCGGGGGCAAACTCATATCGTTTGATCGATCTTCCATAGCTGAGTTCCCCGGTGTCATCGATGTCGTAGCCGTGCCCGGAGGCGTTGCCGTCGTGGCTTCCACCTACTGGCAGGCAAAGGTCGCAGTCGATTCACTACAGGTCAGGTGGGACATGGGGACCGAAGCAGATCTGAATACCGCGAACATCGTCGAGCAGTATGGGCAGGCGATGGCTGGCGAGGATTGGGTGCTAGTGCGCGAAGTAGGTAATCCTGACGTCATCCAACATTCCTACCCGAACGTCCGGCTCGCGGGCACGTCCGAGAAGACCTCAGCTGCTTCGGATCCACTGGGAAAGCCGTTCAAAACGCTGCACTCTGCCGAATTTTCGTCGCAGTTTTTGGCACACGCCCCGATGGAACCGATGAATGCGACCGCCCAGATCACGGACGAAGGCTGTGACGTGTGGGCACCCACGCAAGGGCAGGAGTTGGCCCAACTTGTCGTCGCGCAAACACTCAACGTTCCGAAGGAGAAAGTGAAGATTAACCGTACCCTGCTGGGCGGCGGATTCGGCCGGCGCCTCGTTGCCGATTTCGTTCTCCAGGTTGTCGTCGTTGCGAAAGCCGTCAGGAAGCCGGTGAAACTGATCTGGTCACGCGAAGAGGACATGCAACACGACCTGTATCGGCCAGGAGTTCTCCATCGCATTACTGTGGGACTCGACGACCGAGACCAGGTCGCCGCAGCGTCGCACCAGTTGGTTTCTCCCTCCATTCTCCATTACGTCTATCCCCAGGAGGTAAAGGACGACTATGACCCGAGTTGCTTGGAAGGACTGCACGGCACTCGCTATCGCATCCCAAACGTCCGTGTTGATTTTCATCTTCTGAAGATTGGAGTTCCCGCTTCCACTTCCGTCCTGCGCACAACAGGTTATGGTCCAAACATTTTTGCCACCGAGAGTTTCGTTGACGAGTTGGCTCAGATTGCGACGAAAGATCCGTATGAGTTCCGTAGAGCTTTGCTCGAAAGCGACGCTCGCGGCCTGGCAGTCCTCGATCTGGCTGCTGAAAAATCGGGTTGGAAGAACGCACCCAATCACGGAACTTTTCGCGGGATGGCTTTCACAGAGGCCTTCAACACCATCATTTGCCAGGTCGTTGAGCTTTCTGTAAACGGAAACGCGGTCCAGGTGCGCCGTGTGGTCAGTGCAGTCGATTGCGGCACGGTGCTGAATCCGAACATCGCAGCGAACAATATCGAGGGCGGCGTGGCCTGGGGCTTGTCCGCCGCATTCAAATCAGAAATCACTTTCGATAGAGGAAGGGTCGTCCAATCGAATTGGCACGACTTTCACGTGTTGCGGCTCTCCGAGATGCCCGATGTCGAGGTTCATTTCGTGGACAGTGGTGCACGCCCGCTGGGAGGAACAGGAGAGGTAGGTCCAGTGACCGTGATTCCCGCCGTGGCCAACGCGCTGTTCGCCGCAACTGGAAGGCGGTTCCGTTCGCTGCCGCTGAGCCGGCACGGACTCGTGTTGTCAGAGGCATGAGGCAAAAGAAGGAGGTAATCATGGTTCCTTGCAGAGGAAATCCGACTCAGAGGGAGAGGGACCGATGACGCGTTGGATCTTACATGCCCCTTTGTTGTTGTACGGGTGCGGCGTGATCTGTGCCGGATCAAGCGCACAACAACCGAATCGCAAGCCGTCGGTCGAGGGTGGACCAGCGATCCTTCTCGTTCAAGAAATTCGCGACGGTCTATATTGGGTGAGCGACGGAGCATACAACACGATGTTTCTGGTAACTTCCGAAGGAGTGATTGCCATCGATGCACCGCCGACATTGGGACCGAACTACCTTAAAGCGATCGCCGAAGTTACATCACAACCGATCACTTACCTCGTCTATAGCCACGAACATACAGATCATATTGGCGCCGCGTATCTCTTTCCCAAGGGCGTGAGAATCGTCGCGCAGAAAGAGACGGCGAAGATTCTGGGGCTAAGGAGAGATCCGCGCAGACCCGTGCCGACAATCACGTTCACCGATACCTACACGCTGAAACTCGGCGGACAGACTCTTGTGTTGGACTACCCGGGGATCAACCACGAACGGGGAAACATCTTCATCTATGCTCCGAAACAAAAGACGCTGATGCTGGTGGATGTTGTCTATCCGGGGTATATGCCCTACAAGAACCTGGGAATCGCAGAAGATATTCGTGGGTATACGGAAGTGCAAAAAGGAGCGCTTGCGTACGATTTCTCGACGTTCGTAGGAGGCCATGTAACTCGACTCGGCGACCGCTCCGACGTCGAGCTTTCCATAGAATTCACCTCCGATCTCTACAAAACGGCCGCGTCAGCGCTGAATTTACTCAGTCTGCCGGACTTTGCCAAAACGAATGCAGGCAGTGCAAAGGACAAGTGGGACCTGCATAACGAATACGAAAAAGCGGTCGTCGATCTTTGTTACAACGAACTGCTTCCTCGCTGGCAATACCGACTGGCCGATTCCCCAACGTACTTGCGGGACAACTGTTGGGCCATGATTGAGAGCATCATCGTGACGCTGCCGCCAGGGAATTCGTTAAATGTCAGACCCAAATGAGCAAGCAGTGTTTGGCTCGATTCGGACGGCTAGCGCGGTGTGCGACGGACTTGTAATTCCATCATTCGATAGGAGAAACATGCGCAGGATCATCAACTCTACATACATCACACTAGACGGCGCGGTCGAAGATCCACGCCTGTGGCCTTCGCAAGGTGACGCCGGAGCAGCAGCTAGCTTCGATATCCAAAACGAGCTGCTCCAGAGCTGTGATGCCCTCATCATGGGCCGTCGCACATACAACGCCTTTGCATCGGTGTGGCCAACCCGCTCAGGCGATGCCCGCTCCGATCGAATCAATACCATGAAGAAGTATGCCGTCTCGTCAACGCTGCAAAATCCGGCTTGGAGCAACACAGAAGTCATCGGTCGCGACGTCGTTGTAGAAGTCACAAAGCTCAAACAGCAGTCGGGTAAGGACATCGTTCAATCCGGCCTCGGGCAGGTGCCTTTTACGCTGATGGAACACGGGCTCATGGGAGATCCGCTTGTGGGTGCATCCCCTCCTCTTGGGAAGCAAAGGGCCCCAGATTCCCCACTTTCGCGGCTGCAAGCCGACTCAACTGGACCTTGTTAGCACCAAAACCTTGCCGAATGGTATTGCGATCCTGAGCTACCAGCTCGGCCATGATGTGTAGAGCGTGTTTCACAAACATTTGCGCAGCGTGATCCATAAGCAAGCGAGAGGGGAAGGCGCCGTAGACCTATCAATGGATGAGAAATCGGGGGCAGGTCACACCAACGAATGAAGGCCGCGACCCGCCGGCGATCTCGCATATTTTCTGAGAGGCTAACTGGAATGCTTGCCGAGGCCGTTGGACGACCGAAATCAGATGCCAAGGGCTCGCTTCACTGCCCGGTTATGTCAATCGACGAGGAGAAATGAACGGATGTGAAGGCTAAAATTGCAAATGCAGGTATCCATCGACGGCATGGTCGCGGTGCAAAGAGGTCATGCGCATTTCAAGGGGAATTGGGATGAAGAGCTGGAAGATTCTCGTCGACTTTGAACTTCAAGCTTTGATTTCCAGTGGCAAATCCACGGTGCCCTCGCGCGTCAACTCAGCCGCATACGCCAATAGCGCATCAATATCCGGGTCCGTCAGTGTTTCGTAGTTCCGCAATATCTCTTCGCGCGGTACACCTGCCGCAACGTTGTCCACTATGACGGATACCAAGACACGCGTTCGGCGGACACACGCTCGGCCGTGGCAGATGGCCGGGTTTACACTGATTCGCTCACGCCAGTTTTGCATAGGTTCATTCTAGTCACGATCGTGACAGCGCCGTGAGGCCAGTTTTGCCGACCAGTTCCGTTCGAGCGCGCGCTCGATCCCGATCATGGTCGCTAGTCGGCCGGATGTGGTCATCCATCTTTCCCGGAAATGTCCTTTTCGTCTATTGATATCATCTCACAATATGTGATATCGTTTCAAGGTACTTTGAGGAGTCGTGCATGCCAGCAATTGTTGTGCGCAACATTTCCGTAGAGACTCACCGAGCCCTGCGCGTGCGGGCGAGGCAGCACGGACGGAGCACTGAAGCCGAAATTCGCGCGATTCTTGATGGGGTCGTACGGCCGCGTCTAAAGCTCGGGTCTGCGCTCGCTGCGCTCGTGAAACCGTTCGGCGGCCTCGAGCTAGAAATTAAAAGAGACAAGAAGCCAGCGAAGCCGGCGAACCTGGCGTGATCCTGCTCGATACGAACGTGGTCTCCGAGCCGATGCGGTCGAACCCCGACCGAAGCGTGCTTACATGGCTCGACGCGCAATCGGTGGAGAGCCTCTACCTCGCGACCGTGAGCCTGTCCGAGCTGCTGCTCGGTATCGCAAGTCTCCCGGCCGGCAAACGCCGCGGCGCACTTGCCGGTGCCCTCGACGAACAGATCATCTCGCTGTTCGCCGAGCGGATCGTGCCCTTCGATCTCGCTGGGGCAGAAGCCTACGCGGAGATGGTTACACGCGCTCGCCGGCATGGTCATTCGATCGCTGTTGCGGACGCCCAGATTGCGGCCATTGCCGCATCCCGTCGTTTCATCGTAGCTACACGCGACGAAGCTCCTTTCCGAGCCGCTGGCGTCACGGTCATCAACCCGTGGACTGCGGCGCCCGCGGCTGAATAAGCGGTCGTCGGGAGTAGGAAGCTTCTTACGTAAGACCGCCATCGGTGCATCTTGCGATGCACTTTCCGGTTGCGGGGAGCGACGTGGACGGTCCATCGGGACGCAATTGAACCGTAGACCAGTTTCGCCACAAATGAAGAAATGTTAGCGTGAACAGTTTCTCACCCTGGCTTGGGTTGTTGATTCAGAATGCCAACCTTTTGTAGGTATTTGTATCGGTATACATCGCGTTCGTCTTGCCGTCGCTTTGCCTCGTCCGGCGCGAGTTCATCCTGAAAGGCGGATTCAATTTGTTGCCAGAGTTGTGGATCAGAACCGGGATGAATCCATCGAAAGGTGTCGGCCGTCTCGGGCTCCGTCTCAAGCTTCATCGCTTGCGACGAGGCTGAGAACACGAGCGAAATCATTCCGCATTGGTCATCTTCGGCCGGCGACCAGCCAAAGAAATAGCCAAAGGAGACGAGTGGGATGATCACTATTTCGCTTTCAACTTCGACCTGGCTACGAAACAAAAATCAACGATGTGGAAATGGAAATTTAAGAAGTGGCCAAATTCGGCCCCTCCCCCGTCCCTGATGTGACTTTCACTTACCGAAGCAATTTGTCGTTGACATGTGAATGACATGAAAGTATGCTTGCGACATGTCAAAGATGATTCAGCTTCGTAATGTACCCGATGCCCTGCACCGCGGCCTGAAAGCTCGCGCTGCGATGTCCGGTATGTCGCTTTCGGACTATCTGTTAGCTGAGATCAAGGAAATCGCGGAGAGGCCGACGCTCGCAGAATTGCGGGAGCGACTGCACAAACGTAAGCCGGTTTCAGCGCAGATCGATACCGCTCGTCTGGTGCGAGAAGAGCGCGAGGCGCGGTGATCGTCCTGGATGCGTCTGCTGCCGTTGACTGGCTTCTTCAGACATCTGCGGGGCAGAGCATCGAGAGGCGTATTTATTCGCGTAACGAAACCCTGCACGCGCCTCACCTCCTAGATCTTGAGGCCACGCAGGTACTGAGGCGTCTTTCACTGCAACGAGTGGTCTCTGCGCATCGTGCTGATGAGGCGGTCCGTGATCTGCTCGATCTTCGTGTTACTCGGTATCCTCATCTCGTGCTCCTGCCCCGCATTTGGCAACTCCGTCACAATTTTTCTGCCTATGATGCCGCCTACGTCGTGCTTGCCGAGAAGCTCGGAGCTACGTTAGTTACGAGAGATGTCCGACTCGCTTCTGTTACGGGCCATGTGGCACTCGTCGAGCTCTTTTGATCCGACGGAGCTGTGGTAGGCAAAAATTCCACCCTAGTCTGATCTGAAGGAGCAGGCGAATGCACCGCCGATCACGCATCTTGTCAATCCAGTTTATATCTCTGCAGAGGCAAGTGCGCGGGGTGAGTGGAAACCGGGCGGCGCCAAAAGGCCGGGCTTCGATGCCTACGCTACTTCCAAACAGGCCAGCCTTGCTGCGGCGATGGCATTTGCTCGTAAGAATCCACGACTGCACTTCAACGCGATCGAGCCGGGTTTGAATCTAACCACCGGTCTCGGAGGGGCCGATGCCGGCGCCTTCGTGCGCTTTCTACAGAAATTCGTCATGCCGCTCCTCGTACCGCTGCTCATGCCTTTCATCAAGATCTTGAGCACCCCGACGCGAGCCGCGCGCTTCATTACCAAAATCCTAATCGATGCACCCGGCCAGACCGGTGTCTACTATGATGAAGGCGGCCGTCCGATGCAAGGCTCCACACTTGTGCGTGACCCGAAGTTCCAGGATCACGTCGTGGCCGAGACACGCGCCTTGCTGGCCGCTATTCCTGTCTGAAATCAAGGCCTGCTCCCGGCCTTGCCATCACCTGTTCATCGCTGACGACAAGCGCGTTTTTCAGGACCGATCAATTCAGCTCGACCTCGATACGAGCTTTGGCCTGTTCTCACCAACTGAGACTCTACTTCCGATTTTGTCCTTCATTCGGGAGTGGTAAGTGGTGACGGTGGAATGGTGCAAAATCGACAGCGTCCTTTGCCAAAGACATATTTGCAAATCAACCTACGCATTATTGCGCTAGCCAACTACTCATGCGGAAGATATCAAATGATCAAACAGCGATTGAACGAGGTTGCGCGTGCTCTTCTGAGAGAGTTCTGCGCCAAGGATTCTCTGGGTGACTGCCAGACCATGAGCGAGATTGGTGATAACCGTGATGAAATCATCCGGCTTCAATTTCGAAGTGACTTCAGGAGACCGCAAGAGGTCCCTGACAAGCTCACT
>Ga0185299_10005177_pt1 | contig 14992 bp, 15 predicted proteins | sample PaiPotPPA55metaG_FD_128002 | JGI IMG/M metagenome (GOLD analysis project Ga0185299, IMG submission 128002) | Iron sulfur acid spring bacterial and archeal communities from Banff, Canada, to study Microbial Dark Matter (Phase II) - Paint Pots PPA... ...
CGTTGACATGAAATTCGGGATACCCTGCGTGCTGAACAATATCGAGGCCGGGCAGTACTTTGGCTTCGACTTGGTCGGAGTCGGGCGCCGGCGAGTTCTTCCGATTTTGAGGTTGCGCTCGCGACGCCGCCATCGCACCTGCGATGAAAAGCGCGCCGGCGAGCAATATTCGCTGCCAGGGACCCTGGGTCTGTGCGCCCGCGCTGGGAGCGCCGTGGCGGGTGAAACGCATGGAAAAGATTCTGCCACGGATTGTGCGACCCTTGCGAATTTCCTTGGCAGATCGCTCGCGGTTGGGAGCGCGGCTCTGATAAAATCGCCGGTCTTGCGGCTGGAACGCCGTGCGTCCGTGAGCGAGACTCGAGCAGCCAAACGATATTTTGTCAGCGGAACCGTGCAAGGTGTGGGCTTCCGCTATTTTGCGATGAGGGCGGCGCGGCGGATCGGAGTGTCGGGGTATGCGCGGAATCTGGGCGATGGACGCGTAGAAGTTTATGCCATCGGCACGTCACAAGAGCTAAGCGCGATGCGTACCGAGCTCGAGCGAGGACCTCGTCCCGGGACTGTTTCGAGCGTCGCAGAAGCAGAAGCGGGTATCGAAGCGAAATTCACGGCAGGGTTTTCAATTGAGCGGGATGCCGAGTAATGCCGACGAAAGAGGATACGATGGAAAATCTAAAGCAATTGATTCGAGAGATTCCGGATTACCCGAAGCCAGGAATTCTTTTCTACGACCTGACGACTCTGCTGAAGAATGCGGATGGCTTTCATGCGTTGATCGACCAACTCTGCGAGCACTACAAAGGGAGCAAAGTAGACCTGGTGGCGGGAATCGAAGCGCGCGGCTTCATCTTCGCGCCGGCGCTTGCATACCGGATGGACGCCGGATTCGTTCCGGTGCGCAAGCCGAAGAAACTGCCGTCGAAAACAGCGTCGGTTACCTATCAGCTTGAATACGGAACCGACCAGCTCGAAATCCACGAAGACGCGGTGAGGCGCGGTCAACGCGTGCTGATTTGCGACGACCTTCTTGCTACGGGCGGCACTGCCTCGGCTGCCGTGAAACTGATTCGACAACTGGGAGGAGAGGTGGTAGGCGCGGCGTTCGCGGTGGAGTTAAATTTTCTGAATGGGCGAGCGAAGCTGCCGGGCGTGGATGTATTTTCACTTCTGAAATACGATGAATGATTAATTCTGTTTGCCGCGCTGACGCACGACTTCGAACAGGATGACGCCGGCGGCCACCGAAACATTCAGCGAGCGTACGGGGCCTGTGGTTGGAATCGACACCAGGAAGTCGCAGCGCTTGCGCGTGAGTTCGTGCAGACCTTCGCCTTCGCCGCCTAGAACGATCCCTACCGAACCCTTCAGATCCACCTCCGTGTAGTTTTTCTCGGCGCGTTCGTCGAGGCCCACAAGCCAGAAACCCGCTTCCTTCATTTCTTCCATCGCACGAACGAGATTTTTCACGCGCGCGACGGGCAGATGCGCAAGAGCTCCCGCCGACGCCCGTTCTACTGTATCGGTCAACCCAACCGCGCGGCGTTCCGGAATCACGACGCCGGTTGCGCCCGCCGCTAGAGACGTGCGAACGATTGCGCCCAGATTGTGCGGGTCTTCGATGCCGTCGAGGAGAACGAGCACGGCCTTGCCGCTGTTCGAGCGAAGCAAGTCTTCGAGTTCGATGGCAGGCTTTGCCGCAGCCAGCGCTGCGATGCCTTGATGCTCGCGGGTGCCAGCGAGGCGGTCGACTTGCTGGCGGTCTTCAAAACGCACGGGCACGCCGCGCGATTTCGCGAGTTGAACCACGGCCTCGATACGATCGCCGTGCCGCCCGCGCGCGATTAAGATGCGGTCGAGCGGCCGGTTGGCCGAGAGAGCTTCTTCCACGGCATGAAATCCTGTGAGCCAATTCATAGTTGTTTTATGCGTCGTTGCCTGATGCGATTTCTCCGGCAACTCAGAAACTCTCGTGGAAATGTCAGCCCTCTAGCGTTGCGATAGCGTGAGCGGCAATGGCTTCGCCCCGGCCAATTTCACCGGACCCTTCGTTCGTTTTCGCTTTCAGATTGATTTGCTCGGCGGTGATTCCGAGTGATTTCGCGAGCGCGGCACGCATTGCTGGAAAATGGGGTCCGAGCTTCGGGTGTTCGCAAATCACCACTGCGTCAAGATGGCTGATCTGAAGGCGGCGCCCATCGAGCAGCTTTCGGGCGTGCTCGAGAAACAGCAAGCTCGAGGCACCCTTCCACTTGGCATCCGTGTCTGGGAAATGCGTGCCGATGTCGCCGAGACCGGCGGCTCCGAGGAGCGCGTCGCACAAGGCGTGAGCGAGTACGTCTCCATCGGAATGTCCGACCGATCCCTTTTCGAAAGGCACTTCAATTCCGCCGATCATCAGCTTTCGGCCTTCCGACAAGCGATGAAGATCGTATCCAATTCCCGAGCGAGTCATTTCGCGCGACGCTCCTGCTCGAGATAAAAGTGCGCGAGTTCCATGTCGGCGGGACGCGTAATTTTTAAGTTGCGCTCGGAGCCAAGGACAACAAATACGTCGCGTCCCAAGCGTTCGACGAGCGCCGCTTCGTCGGAGGCGGTTACGTCGTCCTGCTGCGCCTTCTTGAAGGCGTCGCGCAGGATTGCGTAAGTGAATGCCTGAGGAGTTTGCGCGAGCACGATACGTTCGCGCGGGATTGTGGCATTGATCAACGCCACGTCCTCCGGCAGGCTTGCGCGCTTTACTTCCTTCACCGTATCGATGGCAGGGATGCCGAGGATTGCCGCGCCGCGCTTTCGCGCTTCAGCGATGACACGGTCGATTTGCTCGGGCGTGACGAACGGCCGCACCGCGTCGTGAACCAATACAATTTCCGTGGTGGGGTCCACCTGCGCGAGTGCGTTCGCGACCGACTGTTGACGCGTGTCGCCACCGTGAACCACGCGTGCGGGGCGCCCTATACTGGATTTTCCGACTTTATCCTGGAGAGTGACGATCTCATCCGCGCGCGTAGAAATGAAGAAGTCGGTGATCGCGGAGCAAGCGGCGAGCCGGCGCAGAGTGTAAATCACGAGCGGCATACCGTCGAGTTCAAGAAATTGCTTTGGCGTGCCCGCGCCCATGCGGGTGCCGAGACCAGCAGCGGGAACGATAGCGGCGATGCGGTTCATAAAAGGGCCAACAGTCTAACGCAACAGCGCCGTGGCGGCGAGAGAAACGCCCTTTCGACGCGGGGTGAAGTCGGGTTTATGAGCGACCGGATTCCGGGTAGAGCGGGCGCGGCGGACGCTCGCCACCGGCGGCGCCCTCCATGGGGCGTGTTCCAGCGTGCGCTTCCGCCTGTTGAACCGGAGCCCCGGAGCGAGGCATCTGCTCGCCGCGCTCGTCGTAGCGGCCGAAGATCATTTTGCCCGCAGTGGTCTGGTGGACGGAAGTTACGGTGATGTCGACGGTCTTGTTAATCATCTTTCGGGCGCCATCCACGACCACCATGGTGCCGTCGTCAAGATACGCGACGCCCTGATTGTATTCCTTGCCTTCGCGAAGGATGAATACCCGCATTGTCTCACCGGGCAGAACAACCGGCTTAAGAGCATTCGCGAGCTGGTTGACGTTCATGATTTCGATGCCCTGAAGCGTCGCGACCTTATTCAAGTTGAAATCGTTGGTAACAATTTTCGCATTGTAGCGCTTCGCGAGTTCGATCAGCTTCAGATCAACTTCGGGAATCTGCTGAAAATCGTCTTCGGCCACTTGAACGTCTAGGTGCGGCATCTTCTGGATGCGCTGCAAAACCTCGAGGCCGCGCCGGCCGCGCTGGCGCTTCAGGGGATCGGCGGAATCGGCTACCAGTTGCAGCTCATGCAATACGAATTGCGGAATGATCACCGTGCCGTCGAGGAAGAGTGCGTCAGCGATGTCGGCGACGCGGCCGTCGATAATCACGCTGGTATCGAGGACTTTGAACGAGTGCTTCATGCTGCGCTCGGAACCGAAAACGCCGCCGAAAGCTTGCAGGTTTAGCATGTCGCCCTTGTTGGCGCCAAGAATCAAACCGATGTAAGCCATAACGAGAAAAACGGCAAGGCTGAAAAACGAGCGGGTGCTCGGGGGCATCGAAGTGTGGGTAAGAATCAGCGAGGTGAGATAAGCGCCCAAAATGCCGAGTATCGAGCCCGTGGCGGCGCCGATCAGGCGCCGGAGGCTCATCCTGCGCAGGCGCACCTCAAAGAGTACGACCGCGACGGAAAACACAAGTCCGGCGAGTGACGCATTGATCTTCGAAAGGTTGAACGGCTGAAAGTGATAGCCCGCGGCCACGCACACGATCGCAAAAATGACGCGAATGGCCAGCATATCCCAAAAAGTGCCCACCGAATCGTGCGGGATGCGGCCGAGAATTACGGGCCTTTGAGGGGAGGTTTCCGGTGATGCGCCAGCTTGAACTCGGACCTGACTACCACTGGATCTCTGCATGTTCGCACCTTCTATGAACGTATAAACGATCAGTCGCTATGACCCTAAGCGCCGCTAACTACCTTCCGATCAGCCGGCCGATAAAAACGTGCGTTGCCGGAATAAAATGGAGCAGCTAACAAGTATTTATGATTTACGTAGTATAGCACCGACCGAAAGTGCCGCCAACGGTGGTGCGCAAACGGAAATGGGATCAGTTCTCGAGGGAGGCGACTACAGATAATACTTCGGCACGCGACGGCCGAGCGCGCAGAGAAGATCGGAAGTCACTGTGCCGATTTCGCGGGCGACATCCGAGACGTGGATCGCGTCGTTTTTGTCTTTGCCGTAAATGGATATAACGTCGCCGAGTTGGGCGTCCGGCACGCTTGTAACGTCGAGAGCGGTGAGGTCCATCGAGATCACGCCGACTAGAGGGACGCGACGGCCGCGGAGCAACGCGCATCCTCGGTTGGTACGAGACCGTACAATTCCGTCGGCGTAACCGGCGTTGATTACCGCTATGCGTGATGGGCCTTCGGTTACAAATCGCGCGCCGTAGCCCACGCCTTGGCCCGCGGCGACGTCGCGCAGTGAAATGATTCGGGCGCGCAACGAGAGGCACGGTTCCAGCGGCATCTGCTTCATCACTTCGAGCTTCTTTTCGGGCGGCGTAAAACCCTGGTGGTAGCCGTAGAGAATCGCGCCGGGGCGCACCATGTCCGCCCAAGTACTTGGGCGCGCGCAGATTGCTCCGCTATTGGCCATGTGCACGATTCCGGGCGAAACGCCGAGCGCGCGCAGGCGATCGAGGCAACTGCGGAAGAGTTTTTCCTGGTCGGCGGTTTGCGAACTGGTGAAATCCTCGGCGGACGCAAAGTGCGTGTAGGTGCCTTCGAGCTCGATGTGGGGGCAATCAACCAGCTCGCTCGCGAACACATCCAGTTCAGAAGGCGAAATTCCCAGGCGATTCATCCCCGTGTTGATCTTCAAATGAAAGCGGAGGCGGCGGGATTTTCCTCGCGAAGTCTTAGCCGCCCGCTCGAGGTGCCGCAGGTCGCTCACACGATTCACCGTGGGCGTGAGATCGTTTTCGAGCAGCCGCTTTTCCTCGCCCGGCCAAAAGCCCGTGAGCACGAGAATCGGTTTGCGTATGCCCGCGTCTCGCAGCTCGATGCCTTCATCGCTGCAAGTGACCCCAAACCACTCCGTGCCGGCTTTCTGCAATGCTTTCGCAATCGGCACAGCGCCCAGCCCATACGCATTCGACTTCACGACCGCCAGAATCTTTCGTTCGCGGCCGATGTGCGTGCGAATAACTTTCAGGTTATGCAGGATCGCGCGGAGTGAAATTTCGGCCCATACGGGGCGTCCCTTGAGATGTATCGCTTTCGCCATGGTCTTTTAGAATGCCAGACTCGCTTGCGGCGGCGTGAAGAATTTCCAATCGGCAAAGCCGATTAGGTAAACACTGCCCGGAGAAGGTTGCAGGGCTCGGGCCGTTCGAACCTTGATCGGCTACTGGTGCGGGGGATACGGCGAAATCATGGAAAACACTAAGTTTAGATGCGACCAGCCTCGTTTCGACGGAAATGCTTCTCCATCGGTCGGCGCGGAAGGGAGGACACGCATGTGGTTACCAGGTGACGCACGCGAAAAGCTACTCGTCCGACGGCCCGGAATTCCACGTGTCTGGCGCGGCCTCTTCGAAACGCGTGTGGCGTCCGAAGAACACGAAATTGAGGGTGCCGACCGGGCCATTGCGCTGCTTCGCGATTATCAGTTCAGCCTTGTTGCGCTCCTCTTCGGGTATGTCCGTCTTGTAGAAGTTTGGGCGGTTGATGAACAGCACCACGTCCGCATCCTGTTCGATGGCGCCGGATTCCCGGAGGTCGGCGAGTTGCGGTTTGCGTTCTTCGCGTTCGGGCGCGCGCGTCAACTGGCTGAGCACGACAATGGGCACTTTTAGTTCCTTGGCAAGTCCCTTAAGCGCGCGCGACATGCTCGAAACCTCTTCCTGGCGATTCGTGCCGCGCCGCGTATTCGAAGGAACCACGAGTTGCAGGTAGTCGACGATCATGAGCGAAAGCCCCCGATCGCGCTTCAGACGCCGGGCCTTGGCGCCCATTTCGAGCACGGTGGAAGACGCCGAATCGTCGATCCATAGCGGAGCCTCGGCAAGGCTCGCAAGCGAGGCCGTAATCTTGCCCCAGTCTTCTTTATTCATATGACCGGTGCGAAATTTGTGCGCGTCGACGCGCGCTTCGGAGGCGAGCAGCCGCAGCAACAGCGATTCCTTCGACATTTCCAGGCTGAAGATGGCGACAGGCTCGCGATGTCGCAGCGCGACATTTTCGGCGATGTTAAGCGCGAGCGCCGTCTTGCCCATCGAAGGCCGCGCCGCAAGGATGATCAACTCGGACGGCTGCAGACCGGCCGTCTCGTTGTCCAGTCCCGCATAACCTGTTGCGAGACCCGTGATGCGGCGGCCTTCGCTGAAAATCCTCTCGAGCCGCTCGAAATTTTCGCGAACGAGTTCTTTGACGCCTATCAGGCCGGAGCGAACGCGATCTTCGGCGATCTGAAAAATCTCGGATTCGGCGCGGTCCAGAATCGTGTCGGCATCCTCGCCGGCCTGCAACGCTTGCTCCTGAATCGCCGCAGTCGAATGAATCAGGCTGCGCAGAACCGCTTTTTCCTTGACGATGCGCGCGTAGTGCTCCACGTTCGTGACGCGAGGCAAACCATCCGCAAGCTGAGAAATATATGAGGGGCCGCCCGCAGCCTCCAACTCGCCGCGGCGATGGAGGTCTTCGGTCAGCGTGACGAGGTCGATTGCCTGCTGCTTTTCTCCGAGCTGAATCATGCGCTCGTAAATGCGGCGGTGCTGGTCGAGAAAGAAATCCTCGGAGCGCAATTTTTCGACGGCCGCGTTCAGCGCGTGATTGTCGAGCAGAATCGCGCCGAGGATACTGCGCTCGGCCTCCAGATTCTGGGGAAGAGGTCGCTCGATCGAGGAGTTGTCTGCCATTGTATTCGCTTTATTTTCGCCGAAGCCACTCGTTGCTGCAAGCGGCAGATTTGCGCCGCTCAGTTGCAGACTTAACCGGACGTTACGGGATCGCGGAGCATTGTGACATCGGTTGAAGAAAGGTCAACTGTACGTACCTGTGGACACCTGTGGACGACTGTGGAATGCGGGGCGGGTTCGAACAGCAAAAAGGGGCACCCCTCGATGAAAAGGCAGCGCCTTGAGACCAAGTATCGCCCGGAAAGCGCTAGGCTTCTTTCGCAACAACGAGCTTGACGTTAGCGGTGACTTCGCGATGGAGCTTGATCGGAATCTGGTATTCGCCCACGAGCTTGATGGGGTCGGTGAGCGTGATCTTGCGCTTGTCGATCGTGTAGCCCTGCGCTTCCAGAGCCGCGGAAAGATCGGAGGTAGTGACCGAGCCGAAGAGCTGATCGTTTTCGCCAGCTTTGCGCGTAAGTGAAATTGAAACCCCTGCGAGCAACTCTGCGAGTTTCTCCGCAGCCTCTTTTTCGGTGGCTTCCTTCTTGGCGAAAGTGGCTCGCATTCTTTCGAGCCGCTTCATGTTGCCGGCTGAGGCTTCGAGGGCGAGTTTGCGAGGCAGAAGAAAATTCCGCGCGTAGCCTTCGGCCACTTCCACTACCTGCCCGCGATTGCCGAGCTTTTCGACGTCTTCCTGCAAGATGATCTGCATGTTCGTTTCCTCAAATCCGTTTCAGATTTTCGTGCCCGTCTTTCTACCTGTTATTCATGGGCCGCGCAGCGGCCGAATCTACAGTTCCGCAGCGAACGGCAAGAGCGCGATATTCTGCGCGCGCTTGATGGCCACCGTGAGCCAGCGCTGGTGGCGGGCGCAAGTGCCGGTCATCCGGCGCGGAAGAATCTTGCCGCGGTCCTGAATGAAGGGCGCGAGAATCTCGGCCTTTTTGTAATCGATGTAGTCCACTTTGTCGACGCAGAACCGGCAGACTTTCTTCTTGCGGACGAAGTTCCGTTTGCCGCGCTTCGCCGGACCGCCGGGACGCCCTCCGCCGCCGCTTTGTGGGCGTGGACCGGGGCCCCCTGAGATACCACCTGAACCGCCCGAATAGCCGCCAGGACCGCCGGGCGAGCCGCCACCTGCGTGGCCACCGGCCGGTCCAGTTGGTGCGGACGCCGGGGCGGACGGCGCTGATGGCGGCGCCTGATGCTGAGGTGCGTTTTCATCTGCCATTCGATTTCTCCCTTGCTTCGATTTCTCAGTTACTACGATGCCGCGGCCGCCGGTTCACCGCCGGGTACCGGCGATGAAGGCTGCATTGGCGCCGGCGCGGCTTTGCGCGGACGGCGCGCCGCGCGGCGTTCGCGATGCCGCTTGAGTTTTTCCTGGCGCTTCAATTCTTCATCGAGACGCACGGTGAGGTACTTGATCACCGGTTCGGCGACTTTCAGCCGGCGTTCGAGTTCTTTCACCACTTCGCCGTGGCTCGAACGCACCACCATGTAGACGAAGAAACCCTCACGGAGCTTCGCGACGCGATAAGCCATGCGCTTGCGGCCCCATTTTTCGGTCTTCTCGATTTTTCCGCCTTTTTCGGCGGCGACGTGCTCGAGAGTCGTGATTACTTTGTCGACGTCCGCTTCCGGCGTATCCGGGCGGCAGATAAAAATCAGATCGTACTGGCGTTCTTCCATTGTGTCCTCGACTCCTTGCAATCGATGCTACAAACTCAAATCTCAAGCGGGCTCAACTTACGCCCTATGATTCTTCTTCCGGCGGCGTGACGCGGCGATTGAACTTCGTCATCGCCTTGTTCACGCCTTCGGTCAAAATCAGCTCGACAGCTTCGTTCGCGTCCACCGCCATCTGCATGGCGATTTCCCGTTCGGCGCGTCCCATTTTCGAGAGTACGTAATCCCTTAAATCGCCCCAAACTTTTTCCGGGCCTACTCCCATCCGGATGCGAATAAATTCATCGGTGCCCAGCGACGCGATCACCGACTTCAGGCCATTGTGCGTGCTGCCGACGCCTCGTTCGCGAATCCGCAGCATCCTCCAGGGCAAATCGACTTCGTCGAGCAACACGACCATTTCCGCAGGGTCGCATTCGAACTTCTCGAGCAGCATCTTCACTGCAATGCCGCTGAGATTCATCATCGTCTGCGGCTTCGCTAGCGCGACGTCGCGTCCGGCAACCTTGCCGAGGCCCACGTACGATTTCGCCTCGGGACGCGTGACGCGAATTCCGGCGCGTTCCGCGAGCGCATCCACCGCGAGAAAACCCAGGTTGTGCGGCGTCCAGGCGTAATCTTCGCCGGGATTACCGAGGCCGACGATGAGTCTCATGGCGTGCGCAACTTCATGGCATGCACAATTTCATGACGTGTGCATTCTCACGCGCATATCGGCTTGCCTATTTCTCCTTGCCCTTCTTCTCGGGTTTCTCGGCCTTCGCGGGGGCCGCGGCCGGCGCCGCGCCTTCCACCGCACCCTCTTCTTCCTTCTTGCCCTTTTTGATGACTTCGGGTTCAGCGGGCGCTGTTTCTGTGGCCACCGCTGCCTCAGGCGCTGGTTCTTCTTCCTTCTTGAGAACCACGACGTGTGCGAGCACGCGCGCCGGATCCGTGATTAGTTTTACTTTGTTCGGATCGAAAGGCAGATCCGCGGCGCGAAGCTGCTTGCCGATGAGGTATTCGCTGACGTCCACCTTGAATTCTTCCGGAATGTCGCTGGGGAGGCACTCGATTTCCACTTCGCGCGTGACCATTTCAAATACGCCGCCCTGCATTTTCACGCCTTGCGGCTCGCCGAAGGTGTGTACAGGAATTTTCACGCGCATGCGGACGTCCATCGCGACCCGGTAAAGATCGACATGGAGGAGCTTTCCGCTCACGGGATCCACCTGCCAGTCCTTGACGATGGCATTTTCCTGATTTCCATTCGCCACCTGCACGGTAAAGATGGTGTTGTGGCCCGACTCCGATCGCAGGATTTTCCCGATTTGCTTGGCATTCACCGAAAGCGAAATCGCGCCCTTGTGGTTGCCGCCGTAAAGAGTGGCCGGAACCATTCCGGTTAGGCGGGTGCGCCGCGCGGCGTTTTTCCCGCGTGTTTCTCGAATCTGCCCTTCCACATTAAATGTCTGCATACGTTTTTCCTCGTAATCAAAAAGCTAAAATAGCTAGAACTAGATGAAAAGCTCGCTGATCGAAGTTTCCTCGTGAATCGACTGGATGCCGCGCGCCAGCAGTTCGGCCACGCTCAGCACCTTGATCTTCGATATTTTCTTGGCCGCGTCATTCAGCGGCACCGAATCGGTAACGACCACTTCCTCGATCTGCGACTGCACGATGCGATCCACGGCCGGGCCCGACAGCACCGGGTGCGTGCAAGCGGCGAATACTTTCGTTGCGCCGTTCTTAAGCAGCGCCTCGGCCGTTTTCACGAGCGTGCCGGCCGTATCGATTATGTCGTCGATAATCAAGGCCGGGCGGCCCGCCACGTCGCCGATGAGATGCATCACTTCGCTTACATTAATGTCAATCCGGCGCTTGTCGACGATGGCCAGCGGAGCGTCAATTTTCTTCGCGAAGTAGCGCGCGCGTTCCACGCCGCCTGCATCGGGCGAAACCACGGTCAGCCCGCCAAGATTCTTCTTCTGAAAATATTCCACCAGGACGGGCGCGGCGAACAAATGATCCACCGGGATATTGAAATATCCCTGGATTTGCGGCGCGTGCAAATCGAGCGACAACACGCGGCTCGAGCCCGCTGTTTCAAGCAGGTCGGCCACCAGCTTCGCCGAGATGGCAACCCGCGGCCGGTCCTTGCGGTCCTGACGCGCGTACGGGTAGTACGGAATCACCGGTGTAATGCGCCAAGCTGAGGCGCGCTTAAACGCGTCGACCATCAGCAGCAGTTGCATCAGATGATGATTTACCGGATGGCTGCACGGCTGCACCACGAAAACGTCCGCACCGCGCACGTTTTCCAGAATCTGATAACGCGTTTCACCATCTGAAAATTGGCCGTGCTCGGCGCGGCCGCGCGTCACGCCCAAATAGCCGCAAATCGAATCCGCAAGAGCCGGATTCGCGGTGCCGCAGAAAATTTTGAATTTCTCGTCGACCAAAGTGCTCCCCTCAACCGGTCACACGCCATCCTAATGCCCGGCCATACCTTGCCCTGGAAACGGTTTCGACGACGAAAACTGAGTCTTCCGGAAATGCACGAGCGGTTCGGCGCGCCTGCGCTGGGTTTCGGAAGACTCCGAACACCGCCGACCCGCTACCCGCCAGCGCGGCTTCTGCGGCTCCTCGCTCGAGCAAAGCGTCTCGGATCTCCCGGAGACGCGGGTGGCGGCCGAAAACAGGCCTCTCGAAATCGTTCGAGACGCCTGCCCCCTGCCGGCTCCAGCACAGAGCACAGAACCCCCAAATTCTATGGGGTTTCGAGAGCCTTGTCAATTCGGGCGCGAGCCATTCATAGGCGTCCTTTGTGCTCACTCCAATGTCCTTCGGCGAAACGACGACGATTGCGCGACGCGGACCATCGTCCAGGGGATAGATTTCGTCGCCGCGGTTCACTGCCAGCGCCCGCCCGCCGAAAAGAAAAAACGGTACGTCCGCTCCTAGACCGGCAGCAATCTCCATCAGGCGCGGCAGCGGAAATTCCATATTTGTCAGGCGCAACATGCCGATCAGCGCTGCAGCCGCGTCGCTGGAACCCCCGCCGAGTCCGCGCGCCACGGGGATTCTCTTTTTCAGGTGGACCGAAACGTGGCCGTAAAATCCGATTTCAGGAGAAATAGCTCGTATTGCCCGCATCACGAGATTCTCCTGGCTTTGCAGCTCTGGAACGTTGCAAGTCATGAATTGGACGCTTAGCGTCGAGCTGCGCTCGATCGAAATATCGAGGGTGTCGTGCAGCGAAATCGTCTGAAAGATAGTGCGCAGTTCGTGGTAACCATCGGTTCGCTTGCCTACCACATGCAAGCACAGATTGACCTTGGCAAACGCGCGCAGGCGCACCGATCGTTTCACAGGACTCTTTCGAATCATGCGCGGGAGCTTACTGCGGTTTGCTCGTTTCCGGAGAGGATTTCTGCGCGAGCCGGCGCTTCAGCGTTTTCAATTGTCCTTCAAGTTCAGCGACTTTTTCGCCTTCGTAGTCGGCCGGCAGCGAATGCTGCCACTCGGCCAGAGCGCGTTCCATCAGTTCGGCGGCGCGCTCCGTTTGCCCCAGTTTCATGTAAACGTCCGCAAGATGCCCAAGAACCGTGGGATCGTGCGGTGTACGGTCGGCAGCCTTGCGAAGATTTTCTTCCGCTTCAGCCAACTTGTTCTGCTTGTAGTAAGCCCAGCCGAGGCTGTCGAGATAGGCGCCGTTATTCGGCTCTTGCATGACCGCGCGCTGAATAAGGGACATCGCTTCATCCAGCCTGATTCCGCGGTCCGCCAGCATGTAGCCGTAATAATTCAGCGCTCCGGCGTTCGCGGGGTTCAAGTCCAGAACTTTGCGAAACTCCTGTTCGGCCTGATCGAACTTCTTCTGCCGCTCGTAAATCGCTCCGAGTAAGAACCAGATCGTTTCCTTTTCAGATTTCTCGTGAGCCATCTGCTCGGCCTTGCCCGCGAACTCCTCGGCTTCGGCGTAATGCTTGCCGCGTTCTTGCACCTGAGCCAGATCGAGATAGATTTCCTGGTCGCTTTCGTTTCCGCTGAGAAAGCCGGAGAGAAGCTTCACCGCAGCGTCCGTATCGGATTTTTCGCCGTACAGCATGGCAAGCGTCAGGTTGAGGTCCCGATCCTTCGGAGAGTCGCCCAGCGCCTTCTTCGTCTCGGCGATGGCTCGTTCGACGTCATGGCTCTCGCGGTAGGTATCGATCAACAGCATCTGCGCGCGCTTCTTCGATTCCGGGCCAAGCTGCGCCATATCCTGAAACGTACGCACCGCGGCCGGATAATTCTGCTGCTCCCGGAACGCGCGGCCCAGCTGCTCGTACAGAATCGCCAGCGCGCTTGGATTCGCCTCGCTTCCGGACTGCGCTTTCAGTCCCGCGATGGCGTCGGTCAATATTTTCACCGCGTCGTCGTAGCGGCCCTGATCCTCGTACAACAGAGCCTCGTTGTAGAGCACTTCAACGCTGCCCGGCGCCAGCTGTTTCGCGCGCACCAGGCTCGATTCGGCCTGGTCGAATTTCCCCATTCGCCGATAGAGCTGCGACATCCTCAAAAAATTTTCCGACGTTCCCGGCTCCAGCTCCGATAGGCGCTTGAACTGTTCGAGCGCTTCGACGTACTTGTCCTCCGACAACAGCGCCTGCGCCAGGCCGTGGCGATGCGCCGGATCGTCCGGGTCTCCCTCGACGGCCTTGCGATAGGCATCTTCAGCCTTGGCATAATTTTTCGATTGCGAATAAGCGTCGCCAAGCAGGTCAAACACTTCCGGCGACGACGAATCTCCGGCCGCCTCGCTCAGCAGCGTGACCGCTTCCTGCCCCCTGCCTTCGTCGATCAGGAGCTGGCTCAATTGTTCCAGTGCGGGCCCGTTCTCGGCGTTGTGCTGAAGGACGCCGCGCAGAACCTTTTCCGCTTCGCTGTGTTGATTTTCAAAGCGGTAGAGGCGCGCCAGCCACAGCGCCGAACTCAGATCCTGCGGATCGCTTTTCAAAACCGCCTGAAACTGCACGATCGCTTTATCGAGATTCTCTTTCTGAACGTCACCCGCGCTCAAATCACCCAGCGTGCGAACGTAGATGCGCGCCAGCAGCCGATGCGCGTCCACGTTGTCGGGCTCGATCTTCAGCACTTGCTGCGCTTCCAGAACGGCATCCCGGATGTGCTGCGATTTTGCGTAAATTTCCGCCAGACGCTCCATCACCACGGGCGCGCCCGGCGAGATCTCCAGGGCCTTTTTGTACGCGTCGATCGATTCGGTGGCCAACTCGGACCGGCCGGTGACTTCGAACTGCATCTCGTCTACGTGCCCGGTCGTAAAATAATAAAAAGCGTCGCCGCGCATTTTCTCATCGGCTGGGCTGGACGCCTTCTGCTTGGCCGCGGAATCGGATTTCTGCGGATTCTGTGCCCCTGCCGGACGAGGAGAATCGAGATCGGGACGTGTTGCCGGGAGCGGGGAATCCACACCCTGCGCCCTGGCGTCAGCGGTGGTGACAGCGACGGTGATAGCTAGGATTGCGATGCCAAGTATCGTTTTCATGGGTTATCCGGAAAACTCTATTATCCAACAGGCCCTTGAGACGGTCAAAGCTTTACAACGTGGCGGGTTCCAGCCCTGGCGGTAGCCCACACCTTATTGCGACGCGCGGGAACGCGATTGGGATGCAATGAATCCAAAAATATCCGGCGCAGGAAAAACGAACCGTGCGCGGTTCGCAAACAAACCCCGACCCTTCCAAACCCGAAGAGTTGATTGGATAAGAGCGAAGGCTCCGTTCATTGGCCGAGTATGCTTCTGTTTGGAGGACCGAAGCTACCCAGTAGGAAGGAGCCTTCGATGATGATTA
>Ga0185299_10005180_pt1 | contig 14990 bp, 12 predicted proteins | sample PaiPotPPA55metaG_FD_128002 | JGI IMG/M metagenome (GOLD analysis project Ga0185299, IMG submission 128002) | Iron sulfur acid spring bacterial and archeal communities from Banff, Canada, to study Microbial Dark Matter (Phase II) - Paint Pots PPA... ...
GCCGAGGGAAGACACTACGCCGCCGGTGACGAATACATATTTGGTCATCGCTAGGTGCTCGCGGGAAAAACGGATTATACCCGAAAGGAGCCCCGGAACCCAGAGCCGGACGGGGCTGATTTACATCGCGCGGCGGATTTTGGTTGCGGGTTTATCGGCGGCTTGAATACGGCTTAAATGTTCTCTTGCCGTGGTCCTCGCAGCCCATTAAGCGTGCGCTGCAATGCGCGCGCTGTTTCCACCGGGTGTTCCATTGGAAACAAATGACTGCCCTCGATCCACTCGAGATGCCCGCCCACAATACGCCGCGTCATGTCCAGCCCGACCTGCCGCACTTCCTTCGAATGCGTTCCCGCGATAAAACCGACCGGCACGGGCACGCCATGCGCGACCCGCGCACCGAGCGTGCGCGGCAAGGTCTTGTAGATGCGGAATTCGACTTCGCGATCGAAAGCGAGCTTGCGGGGGCCATTGATCGCGCTCGCGGCCTCATTCATGCCGCTCATGTTGTTCAGGCCACCCCCACTGCCCGCCTCCGCCGGAATCGCGAAATCGATGTAATCCGACAGCATCCGCTCGTCCCATCGGGCAAACGCGCTTTTCGCGTGAAAGTGGCGCCACGCGTCTTCCCGGCTCGGCCAGTGCGTGCGGCGATTTCTGGTCGCGGCGGCGGGCGAAAGCCGCGTGTCGAGCCCGGTCCATTGCGATATACGCAGCAAATTGCTGCGCCAGCCGGCAATCACCGGCGAATCCAGCATCACGACGCCCTTCACCCATTGCGGCCGCTTGAGCGCCGCCATCAGCGACAGATAGCCGCCCAGCGAATGCCCGACGAGCCACACTTTCGCGTGCTCCTTGCGCTTCACGTCGATGTCCTCGAGCAACTGATCCACCAGATGCGGCCAGTCGCGCGTGACCGGGTAACGCGGATCGTGACCGAAGCGCTCGACGGCGCGGATCTCGTAGTCGTCGGCGAGTTCAGCGAAGATCGTCCGGTATGTCGATGCGGGAAACCCGTTCGCGTGCGAAAAATGCAGGATGTCTTTCAAGCGGCGTGCCCTCTCTTTTTAATGTCTCATCTTTTAACGTCCCATTCACCGTCCCATCCAGTAGCGCGCGTGCGTCTGCCTGTAACGTTCGATGGACACCTCCGCCGCGACGTCCATCCGCGCCGCACCGTCCTCGTCGCTACGAGACAACTCGATATGGCGCATCCGATATCGCGCGAAAACCGTCGGGTGCGGATGGTTAAAACGGTTGCGGTAGCCTACCTGAAATACCGCGATGCGCGGCTTCACGGCGTCGAGGAAAGGTTCAGTCGAGGACGTCTTGCTACCGTGGTGCGGTACCACCAGCACATCGGCCTGAAGCCAGGCGGCGTCGCCTTGCCCAAGTTGCAACAACTGGCGCTCGACGTCGGCTTCGATGTCTGCGGCAAGCAGCGCCGAGCGCCCCGCCGCGCTTGTCACTTTCAGCACGCATGAAGTCGCGTTCGGTTTGGGCGCGAGCGGTCCGGCCTGCGGCCACAGCACGTCGAAAACCACACCATCCCACTGCCAGCGCTGCCCTGCGACGCAGCGCAGCAAGGCGCTTCCGCTTTCCTGCGCCGTCCCCCAGAGCGACTCACGCGGCCGCAAAGACGCCAGGAATTGCCGGACGCGAATGCTCTCCAGCACCGCGGGCGCACCGCCTGAGTGATCGGAATCGGAGTGGCTGATCATCAGGGTATCGAGGGTGAAAAGGCCGTGGGCAAACAGATACGGCACGACAATGCGTTCGCCCGCGCGGGTGGATTCGGGGCCCGGGCCGGCATCGAAGAGCAGGGTGTGATGCGTGGTTTCGATGACGATCGCAGAACCCTGGCCTATATCGAGCGCCGTCACGCGAAACGCCCCGTTTGGCGGCGCGTGAGACACAGGGAACGCCAGCGGCAACCACGTCAGCGGCGCGGCAAACCGCAGCGGCCAGCCGCGTGGAGTAAGCGCCCATATCACCCCGAACGCCGCTGCGGTGAGCGCAAAACCGTCCGGCTGCGGCAAACGCCAGAGCGTCCACGTCGGTCCCGACAAATGGGCGAGCGCGTCGAACATCGGGGTTAATAAGCTATGCGCGGCGCGGTACGCAAATACGTCGAGCGGTGCTGGCAGCAAGACGGCCACGAGCACTGCAGGCGTGACAAGAAAGCTGATCCACGGAATGGCGAACGCGTTGGCGAGTGGCCCCAGCAACGGAATCTGGAAAAACCAGTACGCGGTGAGCGGCGCAAGACCGATCGTTATTGCGTACTGCACGCGCGCGCTGGATGCGATTGCGCGGCCGATGCGCCGGATCGTGCGTTTGAGCCACGCGAGCAGACGAATGCCGATTCGCCGGACCACATCGCCAAGGCGGTCGCGAATCTGGCGGCGTGGCCGAATTTCAGTTTCGCCGCCGGGTTCGTTCGAGGCTGGATCCTCGTCCGCCTGAGGTGCCGCGAACGCCTCCGCGAATCCGACCGATGCCCTGCGTCCCCGCGATGCAATCGCGAACAGGATTGCCGCCACGGCGCAGAACGACAACCAGAATCCCGCAGCAGTCACCGCCCATGGATCGGCGAGCAGCACCAGCGCCAGCGCCCACGCGAGCACCAGCGAAGACGCAGGCCGCCGGCCGCTCAACACCGCGAGCGCGACGAAACACAGCATCCACATCGACCGTTGCGCGGGGACGTTGAAGCCCGCGAGCGCCGCGTAGAACGCGGCAAATACCGCCGCGCCGGCCGCTGCCGCTTTTTGCGCGGACACGATCAGCGGTGCGGGCAATCCGCGCCAGCGGACACGTCGCCATAACCCGCCGCTCAACAGCGCCGCGAGGCCCGCGACAAAGCCGATGTGCAGCCCGGAAATTGCCACGAGATGACTCGTGCCCGTCGCGCGCAGCAAGGTCCAGTCAGCGTCGCTGACGACGTCTTGCGCCCCAACTGCAAGCGCCACCACGATTCCTTGATGCGGCTCGCCGTCGAGCGACGTTAGAACCCGCTCACGCAACCGCGCACGCCAGCGGTCGATCGTCAGCGCAAAGCCGTGTGCGTTCGTGGGCAAACGCCGCGCCGCACCCGGCACCGATACATAACCGGTCGCGCGAATATTGCGGGCGAGCAGCGCCACTTCGGCATCGCGGCCACGAAAATTTGCGTTGCCAAACGGACGTTTCAATCGCGCCACCAGCGTCCATCGCTGACCGGCCCAAAGGGCAGACGGCGGCGCGGCGGCAGGACCGCGTTTGGATGCATCAATGGCCATCCATGACAGTTGCACGACACGTGGAAAATTCGTCAACGCGGCATCGTTCGATTCGACTTCAAACAGGAAACGTGTGCCGTCCGCGTTGTGCATCGGCAATCCGCGCACGAATCCGGTCAGCTCGATATTGCGATTCTCGAACGCGACGGGCAACGCGCGCTGCAATCGCGTGTCCGCTCGCCAGGCGGCGTAACCGAAACCGACGACAAACGCAGCCGTAATCATAAATACCGCGCGAAATCGCCGAAAGCAAAACGCGAGCGCGCAGACTAGCCCAAGCATGAGCACAAGCGCGCACGCAACATACACACCCGGCAGCGCGGCCTGTTGCTGCAAGCACGCGATTCCCAGCGCAAAGCCGATCAAGATACCCCGCACGCCCGCTCCTCAAAAACCCGACGCGAGCGCAAACGCATCGAAGGGAGAAACGGTCCCTTCAATGCCTGCAATCGAATGAAAACGAGGAACTGATTATGCGGAGATAAGGCCGAGCCGCGGCAGCGCGGCGTGTGCGTTAGCCGTTGTGCCTAGAGAAAGCGTCTCTTCGTCGATGCTGCGCAATTCTGCGAGCACGCGCGCGATGCCCGGCACCTGATCTGGCGTGTTGCGATGCCTGTGGAGCCATGAAGGCGCGATATCGGGCGCATCGGTTTCAAGCACGATCGCGTCCAGCGGCAACTCGGCGGCCAGACGTCGAATCTGGCGTGCGCGTTCGAAGGTGAGATTGCCGCCGAAACCCAGGCGCATGCCTTGTGCGATGAACGCTTCGGCCTGCTGAAAACTGCCGTTGAACGCATGCGCGATACCGAGCTTGACGGAAAACATGCGCAGGCCCTTGAGCACTTTGTCCTGCGATTTGCGCACATGGCAAATCACCGGTAAATCGAAGTCACGCGCGAGCTTGAGCTGCTCGTAATAAAAGAAGGTTTGGCGCGCATCGTCGAGGCCGGGTACGAAATAATCCAGCCCGATCTCGCCGATACCCACAAAACGCGGATCACCCAAACTCGCGGCAATCTGCTCGCGCAACACGCGCAGATCGTCGTCTTGCGCTCGCGGCGTGAACAAAGGGTGAATGCCGAGCGCGTAAGCCCCCCCTTCAAACCGATGCGCAAGCTCACGCACGCGGTCGAAGTTCTGGCGCTCCACGCCCGGAATCACGATCCGCTGCACACCCTCTTTCAACGCCGATGCCGCGACGTCATCGCGGTCGGCATCGAACTCGGATGCATCGAGATGGCAGTGGGTATCGATCCACATGAAACCCCCTCGGCAGTTAGACAGGTACGACCGGCTCCTCGAACAGCACGCCGTCGCGCAAGCGCATGATACGGTCGCAGCGCGCGGCGAGATCGGGATCATGCGTGACGATCACGAAGCTCGTTTCCAGCGTCTCCGACAACTCCAGCATCAAGTTGAACACGGTGTCCGCGGTGGCGCCGTCGAGGTTGCCGGTCGGCTCATCTGCAAGCACGCATGCCGGATGCGTGACCAGCGCGCGTGCGATCGCCACGCGCTGACGCTCGCCGCCCGAGAGCTCGCCCGGCCGATGTTTTGCGCGATGGCCGATACCGACGCGCTCGAGTATCGTCATGGCTTGCTCACGTGCATCGGCTTCGCTCAGGCGGCGAATCCGCAGCGGCATGGCGACGTTATCGAGCGCGCTGAATTCAGCCAGCAAGTGATGGAACTGATACACGAAACCCAGCGCGCGATTGCGCAGCTCGTTGCGTTCGCGTTCGCGCAATGCGGTGAACGGTTTGCCCAGCAGCGAAACCTTGCCGGCGCTCGGTTCATCGAGACCGCCGAGCACGTGAAGCAGCGTGCTTTTACCCGATCCCGACGCGCCGACGATCGCCAGCTTCTCACCACGCCGGACCTGCAGTTCCGCGTTGTCCAGCACTTGCACGTTGAAGCCGCCCTGCACGAACGTCTTCGAAATCGCCGAGGCTTCCAGCACGATGGCGTTGTTGTTATCACTCATAGCGCAGCGCCTCCGCCGGACGAACCTTCGCGCCGCGCCAGCTCGGATAGAGCGTCGCGAGCGATGACAATACGAATGCGATAAGGCCGATCCGTGCGACGTCGGCGGGGACGAGTTCGGACGGCAATTCGCTGATGAAATACACCGATGGCGGCAGGAACTGCACGCCGAGCAGATGCTCGATCATGGGCACGAGCCACGGAATGCTCCACGCGATGAGACACCCCAGCGACACCCCGATCGCCGTGCCAATGAAACCGATCGTCACGCCCTGGATCACGAAAATCTTCATGATCGAACCGGGCTGCGCGCCCAGCGTCCGAAGGATTGCTATATCCGCTTGTTTATCGGTCACGGTCATCACAAGCGACGACACCAGGTTGAACGCCGCCACCGCAATAATCAGCGTCAGGATGATGAACATCATGCGTTTTTCGATCTGCACAGCCGAGAACCAGGTCTTGTTCTGCTGCGTCCAGTCGCGGATATAGAGGTCGCCGGAAAGCGTCCGCGACAATTGCCGCGCGACTTCCGGCGCGCGCTGCATGTCCTTCAGCTTAAGGCGCACACCCGAAGGCGCGGGCAGCCTGAACAGCGCCTGTGCATCGGCGATGGAAATCAGCGCCAGCGTGGAGTCGTATTCGTAGTGCCCCGACTCGAACACGCCGACCACAGTGAACTGCTTGAGCCGCGGCAGCATGCCCGCCGGCGTGATCGTGCCTTCGGGGGCGACCAGCGTGATCTTGTCGCCCGTGGTCACGCCGAGATTGGTCGCCAGATCCGCGCCCAGCACAATGCCGAAGCTGCCCGGCACGAGATCGGTGAGCTTGCCGCCCCGCATCTCCTTGCCGATATCGGAGACTTGCGGTTCCAGCGACGGCTCCACGCCTCGCAACGCCACGCCGCTGACGGCGCCTTGCCGCGTCAGGAGGGCCTGCGCATCCACATACGGCGCCGCGCCAATCACCTCCGGATTCTTGCGTGCTTCCTGCGCGGTCAGTTGCCAATCAGGCATGGACCCGGTCGGCGAGAATATCTCGACGTGCGCGAGTACGGACAGCATGCGGTCGCGGACCTCTTTCTGGAACCCGTTCATCACCGAGAGCACCACGATCAGCGCGGCGACGCCAAGAGCGATGCCGGCCATCGATACCAGCGCGATGAACGAGATGAAACCGTTGCCGGTGGTACGTTTGCCGGCGCGGGTATAGCGCCAGCCGATCTGCCATTCATAGGGAAGTTTCAAGCGATTCCTTTTCAGCGTTCTAACGTTCTTCCATCTTTACAGCGCGCAATCGACGCGCAGCTGAAGCGTGCGGCTTGCGCCATTTCTATAACCTGATCCTGTCTATCCAGGGATGGCAATAACAACGCCTTCTCAATCCTTACCGCACCGATCGTCTGCGATCAAGCGCGAAGTTTGCCACACAATTCTTAGCCACTCCTTTAGCCCGGATGACGTGGCGGAGTGAAGAACGACGGCGCAAGCCACCATGCCGGCCATTCGGACGATTTCCCACGCCCATGCCGCAGTTCATACTCGCCTGGCTCACCCACGCGGCAACATCCCTCGAGAAACACAGCCCCAGCCGCCGCGACGGCTCACCGCGTAACTCTTGACGTATTACGCTAAACGTTATACGATGAACATAATGATACAAACGTTCCGATGCAAGGACACTCAAACGCTTTACGAAGGCGGAACGCCAAAACGGTTTCGGGTAATCGCTGATGTCGCAATCAGAAGGCTCAGTGCACTGGATGCCTCGATGGAACTGCGCGATCTGAAATCGCCGCCCGGCAACCGGCTCGAATCCCTTTCCGGCGATCGGCGCGGTCAGCTCAGCATCCGGATAAACGGCCAATAGCGCGTTTGTTTCAAATGGACGACGAAGGGTCCGGTCGACGTCGAAATCATCGACTATCACTGAATAGGGAAGCACATGTCCAAGAACGGTATGCGTCCGGTTCATCCGGGCGAGGTCTTGCGGGTAGATTATCTGGTCCCGCTCGAAATGAGCGTGAACGCACTGGCGCTGGCGCTGAACGTGCCGGCTACGCGTCTGCATGAAATCGTGAAGGAGCGGCGCGGCGTCACGGCCGACACTGCCTATCGCCTTGCACGCTACTTCGACTCGACGCCTGAGTTCTGGCTGAATCTCCAGGCCATGTATGACCTGAAAACTTTGCCAACGCGTAGTGAAATCGATCGCAAGGTTGAACCGCGCGAGTTGTCGCGTGCGTGATGCGTCAAGCCAGCCAGTAGGGACGATGCGCCGTGCCCTGACTCCAGGTGTTTGCGCAATGCTTTCGGATCTGAATTGGCGAACTTATCCGCGAGCGCTGGAATCCCCGCCGGTGTGCAACAGGCGCACCTCGACCGCTACAGCGCAGCTTCAGCTTTGAAGGAGTCCAAGACTAACTTCCCGTGTCCGGCAGCTATCCGCGCATTACTCATGACGCGCTACGTATCGCAACGAGGCAAATGGCAAGCACCCGGAAAACACCAGGTCTTTGCCATACAATGCGCAGCATCATGCCCACGCACAAGCTCCCCGATCTTCACCTTCTTTTACCGTTCGCGCTGCCATCGGCTGCGGATGCCGCCACTGCGCTGCACAAGCTGGACCGTCCCGCGCTCGACCGGCTGCTTGCCCGCGCGACGCTCGATGAGCGCGTGATCGGCGAGGATTTCCAGCGCACGCTGCCGCACGAACGCTGGATTGCGCGGCAATTCGGCGTGGTGAACGAGGCGCCCGGGCGAGCCACCGAGGAAGCGCCGCTCGCACCCTATATGTTGCTCGCCGATGGCGGGACGCCAGGCGACACCACCTGGGCATGCGTCGAACCGGTGCACGTGCGGATCGCGCGTGACCATCTGGTGCTGATCGATCCCGCGACGCTGGGTATCGACGATCACGAAGCCCGTACCCTCTTCGATGTCGTCAAGCCGTTGATAGAAGACCTCGGACTGACCATCCAGGCGCCGCAACCGGTGCGCTGGTACGTCGCCGGCGAGAATCTCGGCACGTTGGCGGGCGCGTCGCCATTGCGGGCGAGCGGGCGCAACATCGAAATCTGGTTGCCGCACGAAGCCGGCACCGGCGAACGCTCGCGGGCTTGGATGAAGCTGCAGAACGAAGTGCAGATGGCTTGGTTCGAACATCCGCTCAACGAAGCACGGGAAGCGCGTGGCCTGCCCGCGATCAATTCCATCTGGCTGCACGCGCAAGGCGCATTGCGCAGCGTGACGAGCCCGTTCGCGCGAGTGATGTCGAACGCAGCGGCCACGCGCGGCCTCGCGCTCGCCGCCGATGTCGTCCCGGAAACGCCACCCGCATCGTTTGCGGCTTTTGGCGCCGGACAACCCCAAAGCGAAGGCCGTGCACTCGTCGAACTCGATCCATTCTCCGCGCCGTTCATCGAACAGGACTGGGCGCGCTGGAACGACGCACTCGGGACGCTGGAGCGCGACTGGTTTGCGCCCGCCCTCGCCGCGCTTGAAAACGGCACCCTCGGCACGTTGCGCCTGACCTTGTGCAGCGACACCGGTTCTGTGTCGCTGACCGTCACGCGCGGCGCGTTGCGCAAATTCTGGCGGCGGCGTCCGATTGCTGCTTTATTTATTGAATGAGTTATCGAACAAAGCGAACAAAGCGAATGAAACGAATGCTCACCGGCCCGTCCGCATGACCCGAATCGTCACCCGTGCACCCTCTCCCGCCGATGCCGCCGTTCTCGTGCGACATGGTGTTCATCCCGTCATTGCACGGCTGTATGCATCGCGTGGCGTGTGTTCGCCGGACGAGATCGAAACGGAGCTGAAGAAATTGCACGCGCCGGTCGGGCTGAAAGGTTGCGATGAAGCCGCCGTCGTTCTCGCCGATGCGCTCGCGGCGAAACGCCGCATGCTGGTCGTGGCCGACTACGACTGCGACGGCGCGACCGCCTGTGCCGTCGCGGTGCGCGGCTTGCGGATGTTCGGCGCGCAGATCGATTACCTGGTACCGAACCGCTTCGAATACGGCTATGGGCTGACGCCGGAGATCGTCGCGCTGGCAGCGAGCCGGGCGAGCGGCAAACCCGATCTGCTGATCACCGTGGACAACGGCATTGCCAGCGTGGACGGCGTCGAGGCGGCGAATGCGTTGGGTATCGACGTGCTGGTGACGGATCACCATTTACCCGGCGACGACTTGCCGCCGGCGCGCGCGATCGTGAATCCGAATCAGCCGGGTTGCGCGTTTCCGAGCAAGTGCATTGCGGGCGTGGGCGTGATTTTCTACGTGCTGCTCGCGTTGCGGGCGGAATTGCGCCGTCGCAATGCCTTCACCAACGACGCTCCCGAACCGCGTCTGGACGGCCTGCTCGATCTGGTGGCGCTGGGCACCGTCGCCGATGTCGTGAAGCTCGATCCGAACAACCGGATCCTGGTCGCACAGGGGTTGAAGCGGATTCGCGCGGGGCGGATGCAGCCTGGCATTGCCGCGCTGTTTCGCGCGGCTGCGCGGGATGCGCGCGCCGCGTCGGGATTCGATCTGGGTTTTGCGCTCGGGCCACGGCTGAATGCGGCGGGACGGTTATCGGATATGTCGTTGGGAATCGAATGTCTGATCACCGATGACATCGGCCGTGCGTGGGAATTGGCGCAGCAACTGGATTCGATCAATCGCGAGCGACGCGAGATCGAGGCCGGGATGCAGGAGCAGGCGCTTGAAGAACTTGCCGATATCGATCCTGCGGATTCCGCCACGCTGACGCTGTTCAACCCGGCCTGGCATCAGGGTGTGATCGGGATTGTCGCGGGGCGGTTGAAGGAGAAGTTTCACCGGCCGTCGTTCACGTTTGCTCATGCCGATGAGAGCGGGGTTTTATCGAAGGGATCGGGGCGGTCGATTCCCGGATTTCATCTGCGCGATGCAGTCGACCTGATTTCCAAGCGCGAGCCCGGGATGATCGTGAAATTCGGCGGCCACGCGATGGCAGCAGGGATGACGATTGTTACCGCCGATATTCCGCGGTTCACTGCGGCTTTCGAGGCGGTCGGGCGCGAGTGGTTAACGTCGGATGCGTTGTCGCGGGTGGTCGAGACCGATGGCGAGCTCGAGGATGCCTATTTCACGCCGCAGTTTGTCGAATTGATCGATGGCGCGGTTTGGGGGCAAGGGTTTCCGGCGCCGGTGTTTTCCGGGGAGTTCGAGGTTGCGTCGCAAGCGCTGGTCAAGGACAAGCATCTGAAGCTGCAATTACGGCGCGGCCAGCAGCGGTTTAACGCCATTTGGTTCAATCATACGGAAACGCTTCCCGCCCGCACGGTCGTGGCGTATCGGCTGGTTTCCGATACCTGGAACGGCGTGGCCCGCGTGCAGATGATCGTCGAGCATGCGCTGGGGTAACGTCTAGCACCGCCCCCCAGCGCCAGCGGCCTCCCCCGCCCAGCGCGCCTTCCGCCTAAGCTATAATTTCCCTCTTACCCAAAAAACCCAGAAAACGATCGAAATGGAAGCGGAACGTCTAAACGCAATCGAGAACCTCCTCGCCGACCTGCGCCGTCGCGCCGGCGAGCTCCGGGGGTATCTTTGACTACGACGCCAAGGCCCTGCGCCTCGACGAAGTCAACCGGGTACTAGAAGACCCGAACGTCTGGAACGATTCAAAAAACGCTCAGGCCCTGGGCCGCGAGAAAAAGCTGCTGGACACTGTCGTCACCACCCTCACGGACCTCGATAACGATCTGCGCGACACGCAAGATCTCTTCGACATGGCCCGCGAAGAAAACGACGAAGACACGCTCGTTTCGTGCGAAGCGGACACGGCAGCGCTCCAAAAACGCGTGGAAGACATGGAGTTCCGCCGGATGTTCTCGAACCCGGCCGACCCGAACAACTGCTTCATCGATATCCAGGCCGGCGCCGGCGGCACGGAAGCGTGTGACTGGGCGGCAATGCTGATGCGCCAGTACCTGCGCTATTGCGAACGCAAAGGCTTCAAGACCGAAGTGCTGGAAGAGTCCGATGGCGACGTCGCCGGCATCAAGAGCGCGACCATCAAGGTGGAAGGCGAATACGCCTACGGCTTCCTGCGCACGGAAACGGGCGTGCACCGCCTCGTGCGCAAGTCGCCCTTCGATTCATCGGGCGGACGCCATACGTCGTTTTCTTCGATCTTCGTCTATCCGGAAGTCGACGATTCCATCGAAATCGATATCAATCCGGCTGACATTCGCACCGACACGTATCGCGCATCCGGTGCGGGCGGCCAGCACATCAACAAGACCGATTCCGCCGTGCGTTTGACTCACGCGCCGACCGGCATTGTCGTGCAGTGCCAGAACGACCGCTCACAACACCGTAACCGCGCCGAAGCCATGCAGATGCTGAAAGCGAAGCTTTACGAGTTCGAAATGCGCAAGCGTCAGGTCGAACAGGACAAGCTCGAATCGAGTAAAACCGATGTGGGCTGGGGTCACCAGATCCGCTCCTACGTGCTCGATAACAGCCGTATCAAGGACCTGCGGACCAACGTGGAAATCAGCAATACGAAAGCCGTGCTCGACGGCGACCTGGACGATTTCATCGGCGCAAGCCTTAAACAGGGCGTATAAGCGAACGGCGCGGCTTCGTTCGCGGCTTCGTCAGTACGCTGCCGCGTCGACCACGCCGTCAACCACGTTGCGCATCGTTTTCGCTTGGGCTCCCTAGCAACGTAATGCAGCATTGCATCGCTAATATTTGCGACCATCCGTGTGGCCAGTGTTTCAACGTTGCCGTTCACATCGCGAAACACGAACAGCATAGACGCAGCATCGGACCCACGACCAAGCCGCATTCATCGCACTCACAGCCAAACACATCATGACCGAACCGACTCAGCCGGGCGTCGCTCCCGAACTGGAAGAAAACCAGATCCTCGCCGAGCGCCGCGACAAACTCCGTGCGCTGCGCGAGCTTGGAATCGCGTATCCGAACGATTTCCGTCCGACGCACCAAGCCGCCGCGCTGCAATCCGGCTACGCCGATAAAGACAAGGAAGCGCTCGAAGCCGAGCCGCTGCAAGTCGCGGTCGCCGGCCGGATGATGTTGAAACGCGTGATGGGCAAGGCCAGTTTTGCGACGGTGCAGGACGGCAGCGGCCAGATCCAGTTCTTCATCACGCCCGCCGACGTCGGCCAGGACGTCTACGACGCATTCAAGAAGTGGGATCTCGGCGACATCATCGCGTCGAAGGGTGTCCTGTTCCGCACGAACAAGGGCGAGTTGTCGGTGCGATGCACGGAACTGCGCCTGCTGACGAAAGCGCTGCGCCCTCTTCCCGATAAATTCCACGGCCTCGCCGATCAGGAAATGCGCTATCGCCAGCGTTATGTCGATCTGATCGTGACGCCGGAAACGCGTCAAACGTTCCTCGCGCGCACGAAGGCGTTCGCGTCGATCCGCAGTTTCATGGCGAAGGCGGATTTCATGGAAGTGGAAACGCCGATGCTGCACCCGATTCCCGGTGGCGCCGCAGCGAAGCCGTTCGTTACGCATCACAACGCGCTCGACATGCAGATGTTCCTGCGTATCGCGCCCGAGTTGTATTTGAAGCGGCTGGTGGTGGGCGGCTTCGAACGCGTGTTCGAGATCAACCGGAATTTCCGTAACGAAGGGGTGTCGCCGCGACACAACCCCGAGTTCACGATGATGGAGTTCTACGCCGCGTACACGGACTACACGTGGATCATGGACTTCACCGAAGAACTGATTCGCCAGGCCGCCATCGATGCGCGCGGCAACGCGAACATCGTGTATCAAGGGCGTGAGCTGGATTTGTCGAAGCCGTTTCACCGGTTGACGATCTGCGAGGCCATCCAGAAATACGCGCCGCAATACACCAACGAGCAACTCGCCGATGCCGCGTTCCTGCGCACGGAGTTGAAGAAGTTTGGCGTCGATGCTTCGCAGCCGCAGTTCCTGAACGCGGGCGTAGGCGCATTGCAACTCGCGCTATTCGAGGAAACCGCGGAGTCGCAACTGTGGGAACCGACGTTTATCGTCGACTATCCGCTGGAAGTGTCGCCGCTTGCGCGGGCATCGGATACGGTCCCGGGGATCACGGAACGCTTTGAGTTGTTCATTGTGGGACGTGAGATCGCGAACGGCTTCTCGGAGCTGAACGATCCGGAAGATCAGGCAGCGCGTTTCCAGAAACAAGTCGACCAGAAAGATGCCGGCGACGAAGAAGCCATGTTCTACGACGCCGATTATATTCGCGCGCTCGAACACGGTATGCCGCCGACGGGCGGCTGCGGAATCGGTATCGATCGGCTGGTCATGCTGCTCACCGATAGCCCGAGCATTCGCGACGTCATCCTGTTCCCCCATCTGCGCCGCGAAGACTGATTTTCACGCGGTGATGGCGAGTTTGTAAAAAAGGCGCGAAAGCGCCTTTTTTGCGTCCTGAAGTGTAGAGAAGATTGTAACTTTTGGTAAAAACAGCCGGACAAGACTACCTGGCGAGGCCTATCTGGTCTGGAAAACCCTTATAAAACAAGGCCACGCGGGGCTGATCCTTCCCGGTGCACTTCTTGCATTGAATGGTTACCTGGAAACGTTACAAATTGACAAACCTTACGCTTCGATTTGTCCGACACTGCTTCCGTAAAGCAGCGTCACATCCAGTAACGTCATACTCTGCCTTGAGACGGAGGTCCAAAAATGGATAACAGCAACAACAAAATGACCACACCAAATTCATCGAATCCTGGCGCTCCGCGCGACCGCAAGATTCATCCACTGGTCGCGACCGCCGCGGGTGCGGTCATTATCGCGAGTCTCGCTGCTACGGCAGCCGTTACCGGCCTGTTTCCGAAAGCGTCAAGCACGTCGCCGCTGAACGACCAGACCCAGGCCGCACAAGTCACCGCGCAACCCACGCAACCGGTTGCCCCTACAGCAGCTCAACAGCAGCAGGCGCAGGCGCAGCAGGATCAACTCGCCGAACAGCAAGCACAACAGCGTGCGGCGGCTCTGGCAGCGCAGCAGCAACAACCGGCGCCTCAGGTGGCGCAACAGGTGGCGCAACCGGCACCTGTGCAGCAGCCCAATTACGCACAACAGCCACAACCGGCGCAACCCGCCTATTGCTCGACCTGCGGCACGGTAGAGGCAATCTCGGCTGTGAAGCATGAAGGCCAGGGAACGGGTATCGGCGCGGTAGGTGGCGCGGTGGCGGGTGGGCTTATCGGTAATCAGTTTGGACGTGGAGGCGGTCGTACCGGCATGACGATCCTTGGCGCGCTCGGCGGCGGTCTGGGCGGCAATGCGATCGAAAAACACATACGCAGCACAACCGATTATTCGGTGCGCGTGCATATGGAAAACGGCAAGACGCGTTACTTCACGTATCACCAGGCGCCGCCGTTCAGCCAGGGTCAGCGCGTGCGTATCGAAAACGGCACGCTGGTTGCAGGCTGAGCTGTAGTCCGCATTCAAGCCAGGCCATGAAAGCAAAACGGCGATTCCTGATGGAATCGCCGTTTTGCTTTATCTGCAGTGACCTGCGCCAGACTCAATAATCCGCGTCTTCAATCCACGCCGCCTGGATCGCCTCGAGAATTTTTTCGTTGGACCTTTCGGGGTCGTCGTCAAAACCCGGCAACTCCGTCACCCAGCGATGCAAATCCGTAAATCGCACGAATTGCGGATCGACGTTCTGATGCGCGTCGGTCAGTGCCATCGCGATAT
>Ga0185299_10005181_pt1 | contig 14983 bp, 14 predicted proteins | sample PaiPotPPA55metaG_FD_128002 | JGI IMG/M metagenome (GOLD analysis project Ga0185299, IMG submission 128002) | Iron sulfur acid spring bacterial and archeal communities from Banff, Canada, to study Microbial Dark Matter (Phase II) - Paint Pots PPA... ...
TCGCGGATTACTTGCCAAGCCTCCTCGTTGCGCCACTCGCCTTAGCAAAAACAACCCGTCCCAGCACCACCAATTTAATGTTCCCAGTCCGAAAAGCACCCGCGTAGCGGGTTGGAGATGCTGAAGGTGCGTTTCAACTGTTGACGTGATCAGGGGTGTGGCTCACCCGGCCACAAGATGGACCCACGGGTTTCACCAAATCCGCCCCTTATTGTCCCGCGCCTTCAGCGCTACACCGTTATTTCGTTCCGTTTCCTAGGGCTCGCAAAGCCTCACCCTAGGCTATCTTCAATCGCGGCTTCGACGCTGAAATCCGGCCCTGGAAGCCCTAACGGATTTTTTAGCGGCCTGCCAGGCTATCCTGAGGCATTCCGCCTGCCCTACCTACGTATTGTTAGCTTGCAAAAACGGCTTTAACGGAACTGCCGGTTCGGCTTTTACGGGAACGGTTTCCGTTTTTACGGGAACCGCTTCTTGGATTTTTTCTTCTCGATAGAATCGATGGATTTCGTCCAGCATTCTTCGAACATGGGCATAGGCGTTTCGCGGCTTTAGAATCCGATAACTTGCCCACGGATCGCCCCAGTGAAGAATGTGAATCGTAACCCGGCGTACACCCCAGACATTCATCTCCGCGCGACTCGGGCAATAAAGATCGATCGTGTTTCGTCCGGCTAAATCCCAGCCGTAATCGTCAACGACGTAGGTTTGGCCGGTCGCATCGATCACGAACTCGGTTCCCGCCGGCCACCGAGACCAATCAGCCGCCGCGCTTCGGATCTGGCCCGATTGCAACGCGGTTCCAGATGCGCTGGCATTCCCGTACTTTATATGATCACTCTCCTTATCGTTGTACGCGGTCGTGCGGACCTTCATAAACTCGCTCCGTGTCAAAGGAGCCTCATAAGTTGGGAGCTCACGTTCCGCGCAGCCGAAGAGGAATGAGCTAGCGGCGACAACAGCTAACCAGACAACTCTTCGTCTCATCCGGCCCGAGTTTACCGGGAAAGCGCTCGCTTGAGAACATTTTTCCGTTCAGTTCTCTCAATTGCGCAAAAGTAATTTCTATAATACACCATGATATGCTCATGGGTTTGAGTCGGAGGTTACTTTGCATTTGCTTTATCGAGGTCGTTGTCGCCGCTTCCATGCCGGCCGACGGTACTGTGCGACGGGCTTTACCGGTGCAACCCCTACCTGCGCCACAGCCGTCACCATCGCCAAATTTCGCGTTCTTACGAACGACCGGTGTTGCTGACGATCCGTCCGCAGCCGCCGGGGCATCGATTTACCCGGCAGATGCGCCTCAGACTACGGCCAGCTCCGCGATAATGATCAATGCCCGGACTGGCGCCGTCCTGTATATGAAAAACCCGGATGTTCACCGGCCAGTGGCGAGTACGCAAAAGCTGTTAACGGCTTTGATCCTGGTTCAGGACGGCAACCTGGACGCCGCGGATCGCGTGATCTCTGCGGACTGCCAAGTGGAACCGACTAAGCTCGGGTTTCGGCCAGGTGATGTTTACACTAAAAGACAGCTACTGGCTGGTTTGCTGGTACACAGTTGTAATGATGCTGCTGTCTGTCTGGCTCGAAACGAGGCCGGCAGTCTTGCCGCTTTCGCCGAACGGATGAACGCAAAGGCGTTCTCGCTTGGCGCAACCGAAAGTCATTTTGTCAATCCGAATGGGTTACCGGTACCCGGCCAGTATTCGACTGCGCGAAATATGGCCAGGATCGCTTTCGCTGCTTATCACGAACCAATCTTACGGCAGTACATGCGGTTGACCGGATTTGACTTCACGTACGCTTCAGGGCGCCACCGTTATTTTGAGGCCACCAACAAACTCATTGCACGTTCTCCCATGTTTACCGGAATGAAGACCGGTTTCACTGAGGCGAGCGGCCGGTGTTTGGTTTCAAGCGCAAGCTACGGCGGCCACGATGTGATCCTGGTACAATTGGGAGGAACCTTACGGCCCCTCTTCGATGACGCTCAGAGAATGTTGATCTGGGGCTTGAATGCCCGCGGCGGAGCGGTTGCCAGCAACGCCGTGAACGGGCGAGATCGAACGGAAACGCCCTGAACGTTGTTCGTCGTGGCTGATTGCGAAACGGCGAATGGGCGATACGAGGCGCGAAGCGCTTTAGCAGCGAAGCTGCGGCTCATGAAAGCCTAGGGCGAAGCCCTAGGTAACATAATGAACGACGATCAGCGCTAAAAGCGCCGTTCAATGTGAACGGCTCCTCTCTCTCAAGGAGCAAGCTGGGACTGCACACGACTTCTTTCGCGCCTTCAGCGCTGGTCGCTGTTTTGGTGTTCCTAGGGCTTCGCCCTAGGCTTTCATGAGCCGCAGCTTCGCTGCTACAGCGCTTCGCGCCTAAAATCGCCCATTCGCCCATTCGCAATCACGGCTTCCCGATTAAATTGTAATCCATACCGGCGGCTTTAGCGGCTTCGATGCCGGCCGGGCTATCTTCGAGAACCAAACATTCATTTGGCGGGACGCCCATTCGCTCGGCCGCTTCGATGAACATATCCGGGAACGGCTTCCCGCGGGTGACCTGTTCACTGGTTACGATCACCGGGAAAAAGCCTTTAAACCCGATTGCCTCTAAAGTCTTCAATACAACCGGTAAATAGCCGCCCGACGCAACGGCGACCTTCGCGAATGTCGCTACTTTCCTGGCAAACGCGGTCACTTCCTCGAGCGGCTGCATGCCGTCCATATTCTCGAGATAGACTTCTTCCTTGCGTTTAGCGATTTGCTCCGGGTCCATACTGGCGCCGAATTTTTCGTTCAAAATTTCGACAATCTTGGTCGTCGGCACACCACCCAAGCTATAGAAAAGTTCTTCCGACATTGGTACGCCGTTCTCCTCCGTGGTTTGGCGCCAAGCTGCGTAATGGACCGGCATTGAGTGCGCCAGCGTTCCATCACAGTCAAAGATGTACCCACGGTAAAGTTTCTCAGGCGGAGTAAAAATCGTCATAACAGCGCGGCAGAATGGCACGGACCGTCCAACGTTTCTAGCATTTGGTTACCGGTTTCTTGGTCCACTCAGTCCACTCCGTCCACTAAGTCTACCGCCGCTCCGCCTCCAAACCAGAAACGCGAATCGAGAATTGGATTGATTTTATTTATGATCGCGAGATGGTTCAGGTCTTTTCCCTATGCGTCACACACTCTCGATTCTGGTTGAGAACCGCTTTGGCGTGCTCACACGCGTTGCGGGCATGTTTAGTGGGCGCGGATTCAATATTGACAGCTTGAATGTCGCGCCGACCAATGATCCTTCGACTTCTCGTATGACGATCGTAGTCCGCGGCGACGACACCGTTCTCGAGCAGGTCACCAAACAGTTACATAAACTGATCGACGTCATCGAAATACAGGACTTTAGGGACGGCGGCTACGTAGACCGGGAGTTGGTCATGCTCCGAGTGAACGCCGATTCCGAAAATCGGTCTGAGGTCATGCAAATCTGCGATATTTTTCGCGCCAAGATCGTAGATGTTCAGCCTAAGCGTCTTGCCATCGAAATCACTGGGAACGAAAGCAAAATCACGAAGTTCCTGCGTTTGATGGAAAATTTTGGGATCAGCGATCTGACTCGAACCGGCCGTGTTGCCATGGCCAGAGTCGAATAACTCTCTTTTTCGCGCCAACCTTTATGCCAGCAAAAGTGTATACCGATACGGACGCCGACTTGAATAACCTGCACGGGAAGACCTGTGCGGTGATTGGGTTCGGTTCTCAGGGGCATGCCCATGCCCTTAACCTCAAGGATAGTGGGATCGACGTGATTGTGGGGCTCTACAAAGGCAGCAAGTCGATTCCGGTCGCGAAAGAACATGGTTTCGAGACATTCGACGTGGCCGATGCTGTTAAAAAAGCCGATATCATTTTCTTCGCGACGCCCGATCTGAAGATTGCGTCGATTTACGAAAAAGAAGTTCAGCCGAATCTCGCTGCCGGTAAGGCGCTACTTTTTAGCCACGGTTTCGCCGTTCACTTCAAGACCGTCGTTCCGCCCGAGAACGTGGATGTGATCATGGTCGCGCCGAAAGGCCCTGGCCACATCGTCAGGCGTCAGTACCTCGAAGGTAAAGGGGTGCCGGCTTTGATCGCGGTTTTCCAGAATCCGTCCAAGAAGGCCAAAAAACTTGCGTTGGCCTGGGCAAAGGGGATTGGGGCAACGCGAGCCGGCGTTTTGGAAACCACGTTTAAAGAGGAGACCGAGACCGATCTTTTCGGCGAACAAACCGTGCTTTGTGGTGGCCTCACCGCCTTAGTACAAAACGGTTTTGAGACCTTGGTCGAGGCCGGTTACCAGCCCGAAATGGCCTATTTCGAGTGTCTTCATGAACTGAAGCTGATCGTAGATCTGATGTACGAGTCCGGTATTGCCGGCATGCGATTCTCGATTTCCGAGACGGCCAAATGGGGCGATGTCTCGGTTGGTCCTAAGATCATCGACGCGAGTGTTAAGAAGAAAATGCAACGGGCGTTGAAGGAGATCCAAAACGGTAAATTTGCTCAAGGCTGGATCGACGAATACAAAAACGGCTTATCGACCTACAAAGGCTTGTTGACCGCCGGCCAAAAGCACCCGGTTGAGAAGGTCGGGCTACGACTGCGTTCTTTAATGCCCTGGATTCAGAAGAAGAACATCAAAGGCGCACAGGCAGCTTACTAGGGTCGATGAAGAGAAATAGCCGCGAAAAACGCAAAAAGAGAGGCAGTACAAGGCAAACAAAACGTTCCTGAGCAGCTTTGTGCCAGATTTCTTCTTTCTTTGCGCCTTTTGTGCCTTTTTGCGGCTATTCCTGTCTTCCCTTACCGCTACTCAATGTATCGGATGAGCCGAAGGTCTTGAGCGGGAGGACTCGGCACAGGTTCAATCGCTAAGCCGAGTTCTGCCGCCAGCCTGAAAAGCTCGCTGGGATTCATTGCAGATAGTTTTGATACGTTCAGTCCATCTGCCACGAGCGTGGCGACAGTCTCTTCCGCCGCTTTTCCTTCCTTTACCATACTTCCTTGCCCCCTAATTGTATTGGATACTGCGTCAGAACCGGGAACTCGATGAATCCTTTACCCATCGGCCTTCCCGGGCCACTCGGAAGATAAAGTCGGATGCTCGAATTTCAATCTCGACTTCTATTAAAATTCTGATGGATGTGTTTTTTTGGGGGGTCGGTGGGTGAGGTAGGGCGAAAACCTCGGCCCGGCGAGGGTGTCGCTAACATGCTGGGTGGATCGCCAGCCAAAGGCGCGAAGCGCTGAAAGATCTTAGCCTAGGCCAGCACCTGGCTGGCGGCTGCTGCCGGACCCAGCGCTGGGAGGGATCGCGTCCTCGCGATCCGTTGTTCCCGAAGCCCACAGCCTTCCCTGATCGAGGACGAAAATGCACCGTTGGCTTCGGGAACGCCTTCGCGGCGCGCGGGGACGCGCGCCCTCCCCATCAGGGGCTCCTCGACCGCTTAAGTTGACGCGCATGGGCAGCCGCCGGACCGCCCCCATCATCCCTTCTTAACCAATTCTCGCAATTCGCCCAACCGTCGCTTAAACAGCTCGATCGTCTCTTGAATCGGACTTGGGCTGAGCATATCCACACCCGCCGATTGTAGTGTCTCAATGGGATATCGCGAACCGCCTGACTTCAGAAACCCAAGATAATCTTGGACCGCAGGCGCCCCTTCCTGGAGAACCCGCTGCGCTAAGGTCACTGCCGCGGAGATACCGGTCGCATACTTATAGACGTAAAACGCTGAGTAGAAATGCGGGATCCGGAGACACTCGAGCTTGAGCGTTTCATCGAGCGTAAATCGCGGCCCAAAATAAGCCTCCAGTAACTCGCGGTACCGCTCCCCGAAAACATCCAAGGTCAGAGGTCCGCCGGTTTCTTCGATCGCATGAATTTGCTTTTCGAATTCGGCAAACATCGTTTGCCTGAACAACACGGAGCGAATGTCTTCGATCTGGCGATCAATGAGAAACGCGCGTAACTGATCATCGTCGGCCCGCTGCAATAGACAATGGGTCAAAAGCTCTTCATTAAAGGTAGAGGCGACCTCGGCCAGGAAAATAGGGTAGCCGTATTCTTGAAATAGCTGGTTTTCCTGCGCGAACCAACTGTGCATCGAGTGACCAGCTTCGTGAGCCAGGGTAAAGACGTCCGAAAGCACATCCGCTCGATAATTCATCAAGATAAAGGGCGGGTTCTGGTAGCTCGAAGAGGAGAAAGCGCCGCTGCGTTTACCCTTGGTTTCATAACGATCCACCCATCGCGATTTCAGCCCGTTTCTGAGAGCGGCTACATATTCATCTCCCAAAGGTTCCAATGAAGCGGTCACAAGTTCGATGGCTTCGTCAAACTCCACGGTTTTAGCGACCTCCGGAAACAACGGGACGAAGGTGTCATATTGATGAATCTCATCGAGCCCGAGGAGCTCTCTTCTTAGGTCAAAGTAATCGTGCAGCGCCGACAGATTGTTTCTGACCGTCGCGATCAGGTTGTCGTACACTGCCGCCGGTACGTCATCGCCGAACAGGGCGGCTTCCAATGCGCTCGGGTAATTGCGTACGCGGGCATAAAAAACATCGGCTCGAACTGAGGCCGATAGCGAAGAGGCCAGCGTGTAACGGTGATCCGAAAATTCCCGGTAAAATTGATCAAACGCGCGTCGCCGGACGTTCCGGTCTCGGTTATGCAACAGGGACATGTAGCTGCTTTGCGAAAGCGCAACCTCTTGACCTTTATCGTCCGGGACGACCCCAAATATCATGTCGACGTTGGTAAGTTGAGAGAAGGTCTCGCGATGTCCTCGAACGGCCGAAGCCCCCGCGGCCAAGATTATTTCTTCTCCTTCCGTTAGCGTATGTGGTCGATAGCGCCTAAGCCGCTCCAGCGAATTGCGCCATTCTCTTAGTACCGGATCCGCGATTAAAGCTGTGAAACGTTCGTCCGAGATCGCCTGGATTTCCGGGGTAACAAAAGAAGCTGCTTCCCTGATCTTTGTCCCTACGTTCGAGAACTCCGCTTTTCGCGCGAGATTCCCGCTATCCGAGCTGTCCTCGGACGCTTTCAAAGAAACGTAATGCCCAAGTTTCTCACCCAAGAGATCAATCGATTTATCGAACTCCAAAACGTCGAGTAGATCCTGTGCGGATTGGCTCGCTTTCCCCTTAAATGAGGCGTACTGAGGATATTCTTTTTTCAGCCTCTCGAGATCTCGTCCGTAATCTTCTTCGGACTGATAAAGCTTCGTCAGGTCCCACGTGTCGGATTCAGCAATTTCATTTCTGGTCGGGATGGTAATAGAAGACATGGCTAAAGAAGAAGTTTGTACGTGACACCTGGAAACATCCGAGCGCAAGCGCCGGCCGGTAGGGGGCGCGGCACGACGAGCTCCCGCTCGTCCGTGGGGTCGTCGGATCTTGTCCCGAAGGGACTGAATGATGGTAGCCTGGCATGAAATGCCTGGGAAACGCACCCGAAGCGATCCGTCCGGGAGGGACGGTATGATTAGGCATGGCCGGCAATCTCGATGAAAAATACCTCTAGGACTAGCGACGCCGATCATACCGTACCCTACGGGACGGTCCCTCTTAACGGCATTTTTCCAGGCATTTCATGCCAGGCTACCTTCACTCTGTCCCTTTGGGACGATAAACGCACTGTCTAATCGGCGTGAGTTTTCTTTGCCCGCAGCGCTGCCCACCTCAAGCCGAAATCTGCGTCAATCTGCGTTCATCTGCGGTTAAAGCTCTCGTTTCGCGTCCATTCGCGGCGGCATTCGTGTCCATTCGCGGTTGTTTCGTAACCCTACGCCCGCGGATGAGCCTCATCGTACGCTTTCTTCAGTCGTTCAACCGTGACATGCGTATAAATCTGAGTCGTCGAAAGGTTCTCATGACCCAGTAAGGTTTGAACGCTGCGAAGATCGGCGCCGTTGTCCAACAGATGAGTGGCAAAGCTATGCCTGAGCTTGTGTGGAGTCGCCGGCAGCAAAATCGATGTCTCGCCCAGATGCTTTTTCAGAATCATCCACACGGACCGAGCCGAGATCCGTTTCCGGAGTTTACTGATGAAAAGAGGGCCGGTATGAACGCTCGCCTGCGACCGGTACTTCTGAATCGCTTCCAAGGCAGGCGTCCCTACCGGGACAACTCGCTCCTTCTTCCCCTTGCCGATGACGCGAACCGACTCTGTGTAGAGATCGACATCACCGATATTGAGACCCACCAATTCGCTTAGTCGCAGGCCGCTGCTATAGAACAGCTCCAACATCGCAGCATCTCGCGCCGCTGCCCAAGCCGGAGCTTGGTTTTTTCTATCGGTCCGGCCCGGCTGGCTCAATAATTCGTCCACCTGATTCACAGAAAGAACCACCGGCAATTTTTTCTCCAGCTTAGGCAACTGTACTTCTTTTAACGGATTTTCGCTGAACCCGGCTCGTTCTGTCAGAAAACGATAAAAACTCCTGAGTGCAGCGAAAGTCAGGCGCACGTAGCTCCGAGCCATTCCGGATTTCATGCACTCGAGCAGGAACAACCGAAAATCAGCCGCGGTGGCCGTATCCCAGCTCACATCGCGGAACTGTTTAAACCGCAGAAGCGCATGGCGATAAGCGATGATCGTGCGAGGCGACGCTGAGCGCTCAACTTCCTGATACTCAATGAACCGTTCTAGCAAACGATCCTTTTTAGGAAACGCCATGTGCCCCGAAGTGTACCGGAAATTGAGCTGGCGAACAATCCTTTAGCAGGGCTGCTGAAAAACGGCTGAGGTTGCGAGCGGAGACCAGCCACGAAGTTGCGTCTCATTTGGTCCGGCAGGCGCCGGACGAAGCTCTGGGAGGGATCGCGTCCTCGCGATCCGTCGTTCCCGAAGCCCAAGGCCTTCCCTGATCACAAAAACGAAAATACACTGTCGGATTCGAGAACGCCTTCCGGCGCGCGGGGACGCGCGCCCTCCCCTTCAGGGTTCCTCGACCGCTCATGTTGACGCGCAAAGCCTCCGCCCTAGGCTATCTTGAAACACAGCTTCGCTGCTTGCTTTGGTTGGCAAAACTCAGCGGTTTTTCAATCCGGCAGCTACCGGACTAGGCTTTTGAGATACATTTTCCAGCCGCCGAAGGCAGTGATATCAGTCGCGCCGCTAACTCCGGCTTCTTCGCACAGAAACCCTTTCACTTGCTGTCCGTTCTCCAGTTGAACCGTTCCAATGGTCAGGGGAGTCGGGACTTTCTGTATGAACTTCCCGAATTCGTGAACAGGAATCTCCCAAGTCTCCAAATCAATCGCAGAACCGTTTTCAGCGCCAACTCGAACCAGACCAGGTTTAGATGGAGACGTGCCCGGGAGCGCGAACAGACGATAGACAGGAGCGGTCTTGGTCCGCTCAACAAATCGGGCGTGCAAGTCAGTGAGTTGGTGGTTTAACGGCTCGCCGGTTAAGTGCGCGCCAACCACTGCGAGCATGACTCCATCGGGCCGAGCCTGGACTCCGTTCCGTTTCGGCTGAGCACAGGGATAAGCAGTTTTGGTCGCTCCCAGAGCGGGACGCAAAGATTCGAGATACGGTTTTGTGAGAACGAATAACCCAGCTTCTGAAAAGGCTGGGCCGAGCAACGTGATGCCAAAGGGCAAGCCGTCGGAACGGAATCCAGTTGGGACGGCGATGGCCGCCAGGTCGAGAAGATTGGTGAAATTAGTGAAGATCCCAAGACGGCTGTTTAAGGAAACCGGTTCTTGTTCAATCTCCTCGATCCGATAAATGCTTGGGGCGGTTGGCAGGAGCAAAGCATCGATCGAGTTCCAAGCGATAGCTGCTTTCTGCTTAAGATTTTCCAGGCGGTATTGAGCATTGAAGGCGTCGATGGCAGTGAATTTCTCTCCACCAAGGACGATGTCACGCACCACCGGGTGCACAGAATCCGCATGGCCTTTAATAAACGTCCCGACCGCTGCGAACCGTTCCGCTACCCAGGGCCCACCGTAAAGAAGGGTAGCGGTTTCTAAGAACGGTTTGGCGTCGATCGTCACTATGGTGTGGCCGAGCGACCTGAAACGGTTCACCGCTTCGGCGAACAAGACGCGATATTCATCTTCGACCTGGTCGAGTTGACCGTCAGATGCAACCCCAATGCGCCAACTTTTTGACGGCATTTCTTTCGGCTGATATCGGCGCGAATAGGGGTCTTGGGGATCGTAACTAGCGGCGATCTCGAACACCGTTTCCGCATCCACTGGCGTTAACGAAAAGATCGAGACGCAATCCAAAGACCGGCAGGCGGGAATAACGCCCCAGGTACTGAGGACCCCTTTGGTCGGTTTCAGCCCTATAATATTTGCGAACGCAGCCGGCACTCGCCCCGAACCGGCCGTATCTGTGCCCAACGCAAAACTTACCAATCCAGCGGCTACTGCTAGAGCAGAGCCGGAACTCGAACCGCCTGAGATATACTCCGGATTAAATAGGTTTAGGCAGGCTCCATAAGGCGACCGAACTCCCACTAGCCCGGTCGCAAACTGGTCCAAGTTGGTCTTACCGATTAGAATGGCGCCGGCATCAAGAAGGCGTTGTATCACAGCGGCGGTCTGTGGCGCCACGTAGCTGAATCCAGGACAGGCCGCGGTGGTTGGAAGGTCACCGACATCCATGTTGTCTTTCACCGCAAATGGAATCCCGAAGAGCGATGTCTTCGGTGACACAGGCAGCGCTTTGGCCGCTGATAGCGCTACTTCCTCCGCGACAAGACAAATCCAAATCGGGTTATTCTCTGAAGCAAGGATCCGTCGATAAACTTCGTGGACGACGTCAGCCGGTGTGAAAGCAGCAGAACCGTAACCGCTCTGTAACGTCCCGATATCTAAAGACAACCCCGATAAGTCCTTCATGTGCAGGAATTTGTTCTGAACGAATAAAAACAGTCAAACATTGTTTCACTATCCTCGTCCCGGCAGCTGGCGCCAATACCCCTTGGAGCGTGCCTCGCTTCCTCCTTCGCCAAGCGTGCCACCCGTGGAGCGCGCCTCGCTTGCAAGGCCGACATTGAGGGCGTGCACGGGTCGAGGGTGTCGCTACGGAGGACAAGTCGCGAGGCCGACGTATCCCGTAGGGAGTGCATGATGGTAGCCTGGCACGAAGTGCCTGGAAAACTCGGGATAGCGGCCCCGTCCCGGAGGGCACGGTATGATCGGGTTTGCCAAGGGCGTCGGATCGTCTTGGACGGTGAACGAAGCCTGGCGCCCCAATCATACCGTACCCTCCGGGACGGGGCCTTTTGTCGGCCGTTCCAGGCATTTCATGCCTGGCTACCATCACCTGGTCCCTGCGGGACAAAAATCCCACAGTGCCCAAAATCCCCCGAACAATCCCATTCTGTGTGGCATTCGTGATGCTTGCATCACCGTAGCGCGTCCTCGTTCCGCAACGACTTACGCCTGAGCGAACGCCACAAACATCCCCCTCCACCATGAACCTAAGCAGCACGGTGAGCGTTGAGGCCGAACCTTACGTTTACGAATTTCGCCCAGCTCATACCGCTCTTCTCATAATCGACATGCAGCGTGATTTTCTTGAGCCGGGAGGGTTTGGGGAAATGCTCGGTAATGATGTTTCACGTTTGCGACGGACCATCGAACCGAATCAGGAGCTTCTGACAGCCTGGCGTACGGCCGGTCTGCAGGTTATCCATACTCGGGAAGGCCATCGACCGGATCTAAGCGACCTTCCGCCGTCAAAAAGGCAAAGGGGTCGAAGCAAGATTTCGATCGGGGATCCCGGACCGATGGGACGCATCTTGGTTCGCGGTGAACCCGGACACGACATCATACCCGAGTTATACCCCCTGGTTTCCGAGACCGTCGTTGATAAGCCAGGGAAGGGTGCGTTCTTCGGGACCGACCTCCAGGCGATTCTCCAAAATCGCGGAATTCAGCAACTGGTGGTTACCGGAGTCACCACCGAGGTCTGCGTTAACACCACCGTCCGTGAAGCCAATGATCGCGGTTACGAATGCTTGGTGTTGGAAGACTGTGTGGGTTCCTACTTTCCAGAATTTCAGGACATGGGGTTGAAAATGATCAAGGCGCAGAGCGGCATCTTCGGCTGGGTATCAGACTCGGCCCGGCTGCTGGCTGCTCTTGGTAAGGACACGGCCGAGCCGAGGACGCCGGCCTGAAATCAGGACGACACGTTTGAGAAATCAGTTATGACGAAAACAAAGCCTAACCTATGGGCGCCAGGCGACTGGAATGCCTTCTTCGGCTTTGGCACGAATATCCTGGTCAATCTACTCGTTCTGACCGGGTTGTTGAGGTTCGTGCTGAAGATGCCGGACGATCTCGTTTTTAGGAGGATTCTGCCGGCCACCGGTTTGATGCTCTGCTTGAGCACACTTTACTATGCCTGGCTGGCTTACCGCTTGGCTAAACGCACGGGACGAGATGACGTCTGCGCGCTTCCATCCGGTATCAGCGTCCCTCATATGTTTGTGGTCACCTTCGTGATCATGTTGCCGATTGCGACTAAAACGGGAGACCCTGTCAGAGGCTGGGAAGCCGGACTGACTTGGGTTTTCGTTCAAAGTTTTGTGCTCATGGCCGGTGGATTCATCGCGCCGATCATTCGCAAGATCACTCCCCGCGCTGCCCTTCTGGGTACGCTGGCCGGCGTCTCTGTCGCCTTCATCTCTATGCGTCCGGCTCTGGAGATGTTCATGACCCCGGTCATCGGAGTAACCTGCTTTGCTATTATATTGGCCAGCTGGTTTGGCGGCGTCCGCTATTTTCGCGGAGTGCCAGCCGGATTAATCGCCATCGCCGTCGGTTGTATTCTTGCCTGGGGCTCGAATCTCTTCGGTCTCGGCTTTGGCGATATGAAGATTGAAAATCTCTCGAAAGCCTTTGCTAATTTCGGGTTTTCAGTTCCGATTCCGGCCGTCGGCCATGTCTTCTCCGGTTTCCAATTTCTTGGCGTGATCCTAGTGACTGCGATCCCGTTTGGAATCTATGATTTGGTTGAGGCCATGGATAACGTCGAGAGCGCCTCGGTGGCCGGCGATAGTTTTCCCACTACCCGAGTTTTGACCGCTGATGGGGTGGTGAGCTTGGTCGGCTGCTTAATGGGGAATCCCTTCATCAACGCGGTTTACATCGGTCATCCCGGGTGGAAAGCGATGGGAGGGAGAATTGGCTATTCCGCCGCTACCGGTATCATGGTGATCATTCTATCCTGGTTTGGCATTATCTCGTTGATGATGGCGCTGGTTCCCGTGGTGGCCATATCGCCGATCCTATTGTACATCGGTATGCTCATTGGGGCACAGGCGTTTCAGGAGACTCCAAAAAGTCATGCTCCCGCGATTGTTCTGGCCTTGATGCCACACTTAGCCGCGTGGGGTAAACTGCAGATTGATAACGCGTTTGCTGCCGCTGGGACAAATGCAGCTGCGATCGGTTTCGATAAACTGGCTGACGCCGGGGTGCTCTATCGCGGTTTGGAAGTTCTGGGTGGCGGAGCGATTCTCGCGGGTCTCGTCCTTGGCGCGGTGGCCGTATTTATTATTGATCGACAATTTCTAAGAGCCGCAGCTTTTGCGCTGGCGGGTGCGGTGCTCGCTTTCTTCGGATTTATCCATGGTGAAAGAATCGGCTTCGGGCAGTCGCCCGTGGTGGCTTTCAGCTATCTGGGGGTCGCGGTTGTCCTGCTTGCCTGTTCAAAGTTCTCGGTACCCGTTACCAGCGCAGTAAAGATTGCGGAAGCGCATGCCGAGCTTCCCGAGCCGGCCAAGTGATCGGCCCTAAACTTCGCCGGCGGACAGGCAACCAATGCACGTAGACGCTGATCCGTATCCTTGGCCATACAACGGCGACCTATGGCCTCAGAATACGGCTTTTGTGGTTATCGATATGCAAACCGACTTTTGCGGACCCGGCGGATACGTCGACAAGATGGGTTATGATCTCTCGCTGACTCGCGCGCCAATCGCGCCGATTCAGCGGGTTCTGGCGGCGACTCGGCGTCTCGGCTTCCATGTCATGCATACTCGGGAAGGGCACCGCCCGGATTTGTCTGATCTACCGGCGAACAAGCGATGGCGCAGCCAACGAATTGGCGCCGGTATTGGTGACCCCGGACCTTGCGGACGGATTTTGACCCGGGGAGAGGCGGGCTGGGAGATAATTCCGGAACTGGCCCCCTGGTCTGGTGAAGCGGTGATCGATAAGCCGGGCAAAGGATCTTTTTACGCAACGGACTTCGATATGCTGCTTACCCGGAAAGGGATAAAAAATATCGTTTTAGCCGGAATCACCACCGATGTCTGTGTTCACACCACGATGCGCGACGCCAACGACCGAGGTTACGAATGTCTCCTGCTCGCCGATTGCACCGGCGCAACCGACTACGGCAACTATCTAGCCGCCCTCAAGATGATAAAAATGCAAGGAGGCGTCTTTGGCGCCGTGGCGACGTCGGATGCCTTTATCGCGGCGATCGGGTAAAACTCTGATGGGGCGATTGTAGCCGCGAAGCTGCGACCTTGGAGCGCTTAGAGCGGTGTGTGCCAGATTTACCGCGAAGCGGTTATAGATCATTAACAGATCGAACCAACTCATCAAATCCTGACCGCGCCTCCTTTCGGGCGCCACTTCCAGATGCGACCGACCCACATTAATGCGCTAGTCCCCTAAAGCTACGACCTCGGCCGCCACTTTCAGGGCGATTCTTATTGTACGACTAACCCAGGGCTAAAGCCCTGGGCTATTATCTTAAGCCGCTTCGCGGCTGGGTCCCCGGACCAATCACGTCTCAAGGGCGCGCTCGGCGGCCCAACCTAGAACCTAGTATTACTTTGTTAAGTGGAGTCGTCAAAGGTAGTTAGACAAAATGGGCAACAACCGGTGAGTCTCACTAACAGTGGCTGAGTCCAACGGAGCATCTGCTCCCACGTGGGAGGAGAAGTTTTTTT
>Ga0185299_10005183_pt1 | contig 14969 bp, 14 predicted proteins | sample PaiPotPPA55metaG_FD_128002 | JGI IMG/M metagenome (GOLD analysis project Ga0185299, IMG submission 128002) | Iron sulfur acid spring bacterial and archeal communities from Banff, Canada, to study Microbial Dark Matter (Phase II) - Paint Pots PPA... ...
CGTCCAAAGATCCAAGTCTTTATGGAACACTCTTGGAGGATTTCTCCGCGTTCATTGGAATCGCGATAGCAGCGCTCGGCGTCATTGCATCGAGTCTGCTCCATATCGGCTGGGCGGATGGCGCCGCGTCGATCGCGATCGGTTTACTACTGTTCGGAGTTTCGGCAGTGCTCGCCAATGAAACGCGCAGCCTCATAGCCGGCGAGGCGGTCGCCGGCCCAATCATGGAAGAGTTGCACAGGGTGTTAGCGGCCGACTCTCGAATCCTTCAGATCGATGAGATCGCTACGATGCATCTTGGTCCTCAGGCGATTTTGATGGCGCTTACCCTGCGCTTTCGATCGGAGCTCTCGATTCCAGCTTTGGACGACACAATACGGGAAATCACTTCAACTTTGCAATCTGTGGAGAAACGTGTCGCCTATGTCTATGTCCGGCCCGGGCCCAACGGGGGCGCTCTCGCTGAGGCAAACCCACCCAACATTCGCGATATTGCGTTCAGAGCTCATTAGGATGCGGAGATTCCACTTTGAGGGAATTGAAATTAGAGGAGACGACAAATAGCAAAAATGAAAGCCGTGCAAGTGCCAAAGGCGGGAGCGGACTTTGAAATTGTAGAGCGCGAAATACCGCAACCTGGCGCGGGACAGGTGAGGATTCACGTGCAAGCCTGTGGAATCTGTCACAGCGATGTAATCACGAAAGAAGGCCTCTTCCCCGGCATTACGTACCCGCGCGTCCCCTCGGTGTCAATATTTTGTGTTACCTCCCGCAAAAAAAGATGCAACCAATTGTGCTGTTGAGAATCACATATTGCGCAGGAGAAGGTATGTCAGTGAAAAGCGTCCAATTTACGGTTGCCGCGCACATCATGGCTGCCCTGGGTTACTACCACGGCGAGGAAATCTCCTCGGCGACCCTGGCCGACAGTGTGAACGCCGATCCCACCTTCGTTCGAAAGTCGCTCTCCAAGCTCTCGAAAGCGGGCTTGGTCGTGACAAAGCGCGGCAAGAGCGGAGCGAGCGTGCTTGCGCGTCCTCCGCGACAGATCACGCTCTTAGACATATACCGTGCCAGTACAGCACCACCGGCGTTTGCGATTCACTCGTATCCGGTGGAGAAGAGATGTCCGGTCAGCTGCAACATCAAGGAATGCATGTCGGGGGTTCTTTCTCAAGCTCAATACAGCTTTGAGAGGTCGCTGGCGAAAATAACCCTGGCCAATCTGGTTGGTCAGATCCGGGAAAAGGCGCATTGACTTTGTTTGATTTTTATTGTGCAGATAAAAAGAACAATACATTAGGAGAACTAACGGAATGATGACGATCAACGGAGGTAGAGCTATGAGTTCACCAGTTGTTAGGAGTAGAAACGTGTTCAAGAGAAAGTCGATGCGCTTCGTCGCCGCTCTGCTGGCTGCGCTGGCTGCGCTGGCCGGCCTTGTCGCCGTTCTGAACGCAGGTCTCGCTGCCCCACGCCAGCATCATGATCAGGTGCCGGGCTTCTACCGACTTCAAGTCGGCGATCTCGAAGTGACGGCCCTATTCGATGGTGCCGCCCTAGTCGATCCGAACTGGCTGAAAGGAACGAAGGCGACGGTCGATGCTGCTGTAGAGGCACTGAACGAAGATCCGCACATGCGGGAAGCTGCTGATGCGGGTTTCCTGGTCAACACCGGCAAGCAACTAATCCTCGTCGATACGGGCGCCGGCACCTGGTATGGCGGTGGAACGCTCGGGCGCTTGGCGGGGAACCTCCGCAGCGCAGGCTATTCGCCGGAAGAAGTCGACATCGTCTTGATCACGCACCTCCACGCCGATCACATCGGCGGCCTGACCACTCAGGACGGAAAGCGTGTCTTTCCAAACGCAGATGTTTACGTTGCGAAAGCTGAAAGCGACTTTTGGTTGTCGCCCGAAATCGCTTCCAAGGCGCCAAAGGACGCACAGCCGTTCTTCCAGAGTGCGCAAGCCATCGCAGCGCCATACATCAAGGCCGGCAAGTGGCACACGTTCAGTGGCTCCGAGCCAATCGTCGACGGCATGCAACTCGTCCCGCTGCCTGGTCATACCCCGGGACATACCGGCTATGAGTTTTCGTCGAAGGGACAAAAGATCCTGTTTTGGGGCGACACCATGCATGCACAGCGCGTCCAGCTGCAGCATCCCGAGCTCACGGTGGTCTTCGACATTGACCCGATTGCGGCTGCAGCGACACGGAAGCAATTGCTGTTTAAGCTCGCGAGCGAGGATGTTGTGATCGCGGGGCCGCACATGTTGTTTCCTGGCCTCGGTCGCCTGCATAAGGAGGGGAGTGGCTATAGCTGGGCGCCAGTAGCATTTACCGATCAATGGGTTGAGAAGTAGTGGTGCTGCGGGGCATGACGACAGGTCAACTTCGGACCATCGGAATTGGTGAACATCGGCGAATAATCAAGATAGGAGAATTTATGGAGCGTCTTGCTGTTTTTTCAGCGGTGATCAGTCTCCTATTTCTAATTTCGTGTCCGTCTGCATTTGCGGGTGGTCAGCACAGGTTTTCAATCAAGGTGTTCACCTCTCCCGACGATCAGTTTTGGACTAACTCCGTCATTATCGAGGGAACAGATGAAGTGATGTTGGTCGATGCGCAGTTAACAAAAACCAATGCTGAAAAAGTACTGCAGGAAATCAAAGAAACCAAAAAGCCGCTGTCGATTATCTACATTACCCATGAGCACGCCGATCATTTTCTTGGTCTGGAGGTTTTTAGGGATGCATACCCGAGAGTGAGGATTATTGCGAATTCAGCCGTAGTAGACCGAATCAACAAGGTCTATCAAGAAAAAATAGATAAATGGAAAAAGATCTTGGGCTCAGGTGCAACGTCTCACGTTGTTGCTATCGAAAAATTGGACGGCAACTTTATTGAATTTGAGAGCTCAAAAATAGAGGTCCTTAAAAACATCCAAGGCGACACCGATGAGAACACGATGCTTTGGATTCCTGGACAGAGAATTCTCATTGCCGGCGACGTTTTGTTCAACAACATGCACGTTTACACCGCTGAAACGGACAGCGAGGCTAGAGGGAAATGGTTGAACTCATTAAATAAAATCAGAGAATTAAAACCTTCGCTTGTTATCCCTGGACATAGCAAGGTTGGAGCTCCCCTTGACGCGAGTACCGCCGTAGATTTTACGGAAAACTATTTATTAGTTTTTGAAGAAGAACTCAAAAAAGCCAAAGATGCGGATAGCCTTATCAACACCATGAAGGAAAGATTCCCATCCGCCGACCTCCTCTTGGCACTCGAACGGGGCGCGAAGGCTAATGTTGAACGCCGACAAACAAAATGACGATTTGGTAGCCCGAGCCTTCATCTGTCCTATCACTTCGGCCAGGTGGCGCTCGGATTCAAGTGATCGAGCGTGGAGCATCGCAGCTGGAGAGTTCCAGCTCAGCAACAACAGAGAGTGACAGTGACGAAAAAACTCGAAGGCAAGACTGCCGTCATCACCGGCGGGACAGAAGGGATTGGGTTGGCTACGGCAAAGCTCTTCGCCAAAGAGGGTGCCTATGTCTTCATCACGGGCCGCCGCCGGAAGGAACTCGACGAAGCCGTGAAGGCAATAGGCGCCAACGTTTCTGGAGTTCAGGGAGACGTTGCCCAATTGGCTGACCTTGATCGCCTTTACGAGACCGTCTCTAAGGTGAAGGGCCGAATCGACATTGTTTTCGCCAACGCAGGCGTTGGCGAATTTGTTCCCTTGGGGGCCGTCACCGAAGAGCATTTCGACAAACTATTCAACATCAATGTGAGAGGAACGCTGTTCACGGTGCAAAAGGCCTTACCGCTACTGAATGATGGTGGCTCTATCATTCTCAACGGCTCTGTCGCGAGCGTTAAGGGTACTGCCGCCTTCGGCGTCTACGCCGCTAGTAAGGCTGCAATCCGCTCTTTCGTGCGTACCTGGACTACAGATCTGAAGGACCGTCGCATCCGCTCGAACGTTGTCAGTCCGGGTCCGATCAATACGCCGCTGGCGAACCGGCAATCCGCAGACGTGATTGCGCGGATTGTGTCCACCATCCCGATGGGACGCATGGGGGAACCCGAGGAAGTTGCTAAGGCGGCGTTGTTTCTCGCTTCGGATGACTCCAGTTTCGTCACCGGTATCGAACTATTCGTTGACGGCGGCAGAGCCCAGATCTAACCGAAAGGAGACCAAAATGCCTTCAAGACGTGAGTTTCTATCCAATGCTTTCGGGATCGCTCTCGTATCGGCCACGACTTGGCCAATCCGAGCTGACCAAGCCCGTTCAACGCGGGGACAATCCAACACCAGTACCTCCAAAACCAGACGAACAACTCGAACAACATCTCTGAGCTGGGATGTGTTCTTGGCGCCCAGCATACCTGCCATAACGAGCGATTTGCCCCCAGGCGAAAAAGACCGGCCGTGGCCGCCTATTTCGTCAACTCTTATTTCTGGGGAGCGGGACGCCGTCCTGGTCGACACCCCTATTACCATCGAGCAGGCGCGCGCCCTGGCAAATTCGGTTGTGGCCCGCGGCAAGAATCTGACGACAATCTACGCCACCCATGGCCACGGCGATCATTTCTTCGGCACCAGTACAGTCCTGGAGCGATTTCCAAATGCCCGTTTCGTCGCGCGGCCGGATGTGATTAAGGTTATGCGCCAGCAGGCATCGCCAGAGTCTCTCGCTACGTTTTGGAATCCGCGCTTTCCCGGCCAGATTTCCGGCCATCTTGCAATCGCCGAAGAGCTGACTGGAAACGTCATTAACTTAGAAGGCCAAGATTTAGTCAGTGTGCCACTCGGATTCACCGACACTGCTAGCACAACCTGCCTTTATGTTCCGTCCATCGGTTTGATCGTAGCGGGTGATGCCGCCTACAACGGCGTTCACTTACATCTGTCAGAGTCGCCCGATCAACAAAAACGCCAAGAGTGGATTGCTGCCCTCGATAAAATGGAGTCCCTTAAGCCGCGCGCTGTGATCGCCGGGCATAAGCGCGTCGGGAACGATGATAGCCCTGGGATCCTTGGAGAAACGCGGAAATATATAAGCGATTTCGAGCGCCTTGCCATGCAGACGACCACGGCGCGGGACCTATATGAGCAAATGCTGAAGCTCTACCCTGAATGGGGCAATCGAGGTGCGCTCTGGACTTCAGTGCGTGCCATCAAACCGTGATTTGACCACAGTCCGTTAACCGGACATTGGCTCGGTGAAGGATGGGACAACGATCATGCGTGCAATGCGAGCAGAAGGATTCAGCGGCTACAAGGATTTGAAGCTAGTGGAAATTCCAAAGCCGGCAGTCTCGGATGGACGAGTACTGGTAAAAATCACCGCGGCCGGGGTCACGCCACTAGAGCACGCCATTCTGTCGGGGGGATACCCACGAGCGAAACCACCGCTGGTCTTGGGAGGAGAGGGAGCCGGCGTGGTGGAGGACGGAGGGGAAACGGCCTTTCCTGTTGGTTCACGTGTAATGTTTACGGGGCCGTATGGTGTTTCAGAGAATGGAACCTACAGTGAGTGGCTTGCTGTCCGCAAAGAGAACCTTTGCTTGATTCCAGACAACATCGAGGCACTTTTGGCTGCCGGTGTTCCGATTGCGTATCTGACCGCCCAAATGACACTGAGCTTTGCGGGATTTGCAAAGGGCAAGACGGTGCTGGCGCCTGCAATTGGATCATGCGAAGGCGCAACAAGCACGCTATCTAGGCTTCGACGAAGTGATCGACCTTTCTGAGGAGAAGCTCAGCGATGGCGTTCGCCGGATCACGGGAGGTTACGGTGCCGACATCGTAATCGACGCGATCGGTGGAGAAATCCTGAGCGAGGCTCTCGGCACGCTGGCGATGGGCGGAAGTCTGACTACGTTGGGCTACTCCGCACGCCGCAAGGCAACCATCGACGTCACGGACCTCATCTGGAAGCGCGCCAATATGAAGAGCTTCTCCCTGTTCTCCCAACCTGCCGAGGTATGGACCACCGCATGGAGCGTCATTTTTCCATTACTTGAATCCGGTGCGGTCAAGCCCATCGTGGCAAAGACGTTCCCCCTGGCAGAGGCGGCAGATGCCCTGCGTTACCTCGTTGAGGGCCGTCCATTCGGCAGGGTCGTCCTCACAATCTGACAAGGGGACGCGGGCGAATCAATCACCGCGGGATGGATGCCAATGAAGAAGTACAAGATCGCTGTTCTGGACGATTACCAAAATGTGGCGCTCGAGATCGCCGATTGGTCGGTGCTCCGCGATCGAGCGGACATCGCCGTATTTCATGACCACCTCGCCGACCCGGACGCCGTGATTGAGCGGTTGCTGCCTTTTGATGTCGTTTGTGTCATGCGCGAGCGGACCCCGCTGCCCCGCAATGTCATTGAGCGCCTTCCCAATCTCAAGCTCATTGCCTCGACGGGATCTGTAAACGCGTCGATCGATGCCGCCGCTGCGGGCGATCATGGGATCGCAGTGGTTTACACCGGGTATACCTCGGACCCGACCATCGAATTTACCTGGGCGCTGATCTTGGCCTCCGCGCGACATATCGTGACGGAGAGCAACTCCGTCCGATCCGGCGGCTGGCAGCAAACCGTGGGCACCGATCTCCGTGGAAAGAACCTGGGCGTCCTGGGACTTGGGCGGGTTGGATCACAGGTCGCGCGGATTGGAAGCGCATTTGGAATGAATCTGATTGTCTGGAGCCAGAACATGACGCCCGAGGCCGCCAACGCCGCGGGCGCAATCCTGGTTTCCAAGGACCAACTGTTCGAGCGGGCCGATATCCTGACGATCCATTTGGTGTTGAGCAGCCGTACGCGCTGTCTAGTAGGGGCCGCGGAGCTGGAGAGAATGAAACCAACGGCCCGGTTGATCAATGCGTCGCGCGGGCCGATCGTCGAAGAGCAAGCTTTGATCAGCGCGTTGAGGAACAAGCAAATCGCCGGCGCAGCGATCGACGTATTCGACATTGAGCCGCTGCCTGCGTCTCACCCTTTCCGGACGCTGGACAATGTACTGGCAACGCCGCATATCGGCTACGTGTCGCACGGTCATTACAAGACGTTCTACGAGGATACCGTCTCGAATATTCGGAGGTGGCTCGATACCCATTAAGCACCCGTAGCATAAACGTCTTTTAACTAAGAGCAAAAGGAGAGCAAAAATGAAAGTTCCTTATCCTTATGATGTTGTACTGCCCCAAGTGAGTGTTCTGGGTTCCACCATGGCCTACCGGGAAGCGGGAAACCCCGACGCACCGGTCGCGCTTTTTCTGCACGGGAACCCGACCTCGTCGTACCTATGGCGGAATATCATTCCATTGGTTGCACCGACGGCGCATTGCATCGCACCGGATCTCATCGGGTTCGGCCAATCGGGAAAACCATACATCGAGTATCGGTTTGCCGATCATGTTCGGTATCTCGATGCGTTTCTCGCTAACTCTGGAATCTCGTCAGCATTCGTCATAGCGCACGATTGGGGAACCGCGCTGGCATTTCACCTGGCAGCACGCAGGCCGGAGTTTGTCCGTGGGCTTGCTTTTATGGAGTTCCTCCGGCCAATGCCTACCTGGGAGGATTTTCCCGCGAACGCACGCGAAACCTTCCAGAAGTTCAGGACGCCCGGAGTGGGCGAAAAGATGATTCTTGAAGGCAATGCATTCGTGGAGGGGGTTCTTCCCGGGGCAATCGCACGAACGCTGACGGATGAAGAAATGTCTGTTTACCGGGCGCCATTCCCTACTCCTGAGTCGCGGCGACCCACTTGGCGTTTCCCGAATGAGTTGCCGATCGCTGGAGAACCTGCGGATGTGCATTCAACCTTAGAGAAAGCACATCGTGCTCTAGCACACTCGTCCTACCCGAAGCTACTTTTCGCAGGAAATCCAGGCGCTCTGGTATCGCCGGCCTTCGCTGAGAGCTTTGGGAAGGGGCTCAAGAACTGCAGAGTCGTGCAGCTTAGCTCTGGCATTCACTACTTGCAGGAAGATCACCCTGAGGTCATCGGCGCCGCTGTCAAAGAGTGGCTAATCAACATGGGAGTTGATTCCAGCCGAAAACACAAGGTGGCATCATAGGCATTTCCCCTGATGCTCGGAAACAAACGGAGAATCACCGATGGACAGTCAAAAGATTTACCTGCTTGCAGAAGTTACCGTTCTACCCGAATTCCTGGATGACGTGAAAGGCGCCCTCAAGGAAGCACTCATTCCTACCCTTCAAGAGGCCGGTTGTGAAGGAATGTTCGACACGTCACGCGAGGACGACCCGCATAAGTTGGTCTTCTTTGAGATCTTCTCCTCTTCGGAGGCACATAAGTTTCACCTCGAACAGGACTACATGAAGCGGCTGTTTACAGCATTGGAGGGCAAGTTGGCTGGAGCCTCGATCATGACCAAGTTGAATGCACTCCAGCGACATCGCGAAGTGTTCAGAAGTTCACTAAGGCGAATCGAATCCCGAGAATGGAATACTCAGCGCGGCCACATCTTTGGCGGGATTTCGAAGGCCCTCATACTGAGTCCTAACATGCGGCAAGCGTGAAAAAAAACCGTAAGCTTTTTCGAACGAAAGGAGTTTTCTTATGCGGCAGTTGCAACTCATAGCTCACGGCGAACCTTCAGATGTCATTGAACTCAACACGGTCTCCGAGGAAGTACAGTGAGCGAAATAAAACATCGCACGGTGGGAACGAACGGCATCCATATGCATATCGCTGAGAGCGGAGCAGGGCCCCTGGTGGTGCTGTGTCACGGTTTTCCCGAATCATGGTATTCGTGGCGCCATCAGTTGCATGCGCTCGCAGAAGCTGGATTCCATGCGATCGCGCCAGATATGCGAGGCTACGGGCAGACGGATCGCCCGGAACAACTCGATCGGTACACGCTGCTCCATCATGTTGGCGACGTGGTCGGCCTGCTCGATGCTTTAGGCACAGAGACAGCGGTGATCGTCGGACACGATTGGGGCGCCCCCGTCGCGTGGTACGCCGCGCTTTTGCGGCCCGATCGCTTTCGCGGCGTGATCGGTCTGAGCGTGCCGTTCATACCGCGACAACCCGTTCGTCCTACCAGCATTATGCCCCAGACCGAGGACGCGCAGTTCTTTCAGCTGTACTTCCAATCCCCAGGCATCGCCGAGGCGGAGTTAGAGCGCGATGTCCGTCTGAGCATTCGCAGCTTCCTCTACTCGGCTTCAGGGGAAGGCCGGGATGACGGTGCAAGGGACGGCCGCGAAATCGATATGGTGCCGCGCCGAGGTGGCTTTCTCTCGCGCTTGACGAATCCGGCGTCGTTGCCTCATTGGCTCACCGAAGCGGACGTGGATTTCTACGTAAGCGAATTTGCGCGCACGGGATTTCGTGGGGCGCTGAACTGGTACCGCAACATCGACCGAAATTGGGAACTCTTAGCGCCTGTGTCTGGAGTGCAGGTGACAGTCCCGGCGCTGTACATCGCCGGGGACCGCGATCTCGTTTTGTCCTTTCGTGGGATGGATCAAATCATCGCCAATCTGTCGAAGTTTGTACCGCAGCTTCGGGGAACTCTCCTGCTGCCAGGTTGCGGTCATTGGACCCAGCAGGAGCGAGCCCAGGAGGTTAACCAGGCTATGCTTGACTTTGTCCGGCGGCTGTAGGCCAGCACCAAATCTGTCCGGACAGCGGCGTGCGAATTTCTGTATGTATCGTCGGCAAACCGCAAGTTATCCAGGTCGGGCCGATCAGTAACGACAAGTCGGCTAGTGTTTACGAACGAATTGCGAGTGTTTTTGGACGAGCGCCGGAAAACCGCAAGTCAACGAAGTGTGCATCATAAAGCTGTCTCACTCCAAGGGTCACTCCAGCGGCCCGCCTGCTTTTGCACCCAAAATCCGAGAATCACCAAACGTCGTGTGAACTCTGATCCCACCGACATCACGAAATGTCGTTTTTGCAGGTCGAATGCCAGGACGATATAAAAATCACGGCTATTTTACGCTGTTTTCAATTCTTTCAGTTAAATATTTACGTCGCTTTACTTCTGTAGTTAACCTCAGTTAACATATAAAACCTCAAGACACAAATGACGCTGCGCACTGTTTTTACAAGGTCTGTTTTCGCAGGTTTACTCTTATCTCTTAGCCCTACGGGTGCCCTGGCACAGGGAGAGACCACCAGTGCAATCGTGGGCCAGGTGACCGACGTAACCAACGCGGCTATTCCAGGCGCTAAGGTCACCATCACAAATCGTGACACCGCACTGCAGCGTAGTGCCAAGACCGATGACGACGGGCGATTTAATTTCTCGCAACTGAAACCGGGTCCGTACTCAGTCAAGGTCGAAGCCGAAGGTTTCGAGCCGCGGCAGAATGACAATGTGTTTTCGGGCCTGGGAGAGAAGCAGACAGTCAATTTCACGCTTAAGGTGGCTCAATCAAACCAGACGATCGAGGTAAGTGGAACGTCTCCTCTCATCAACCCAGAGAACCCGAATACGTCCACAAATCTAAATGCGCCTACGCTGGAAAATCTTCCTAATCCGGGCGGCGATTTAACCTACCCGCTTCAATTTGCCGCAGGCGCGCTTGTCAACACGGCTGGCAGCGGCAACGATTTCGTCGGGGGCACAAACGGATATGGCAACGTTGAGTTTAATGGGCTTCCGGCTCTGTCCAACGGTTACATCGTCGATGGACTGGAAACAAATGACCCGCTAACGAATCTGAACAGCGGGCTTTCAACAAACCTCGTCCTCGGATTGAACTCGATATCGGAAGTGACGGTCAATACGCTTTCCTACGCCGTCGATCAAGGGCGCTATGGAGCGTCGCAGGTCAACTACGTTACGAAATCGGGATCGAACGAGTTTCACGGAAACCTATATGAGTTGTGGAACGGCTCGAAGTTCAACGCCGCTGACTATTTCACGAATGCCACTCCGGGAAATCACAAACCGCGCTCTACCGTGAACCACTTTGGAGGTAGCGTGGGTGGCCCGATTCTCCACGATAAATTATTCTTTTTTTTCGACAGCGAATGGGTTCGGATTGCGCTGCCCATCGTCACGCCGACTACCGTTCCAACTTCCGCATTTCAGAACTACGTACTGCAGCAGCTCCCTTTGGGCGGCACTGATTCCGTCACAGGTTCGATCTATCAGCCGGCGCCGCAGTTGGTGCCGTTCTATCAGAAGATGTTTTCGCTCTACAGCAATACGAGCGGGACGCCTCTCGCGGTACTTGGCTGCCCGATCGATGTTGGCGAAGGCTCGCCGGCGATTGCCAACGATGGAAACGGTTGCGCAAATCGCCAGAGCGTGTCTCATTCAAGCGACGATCACGAGCAGGTCCAGACGGTCCGAATCGATTACAACATCAACCAGAAAAACACGACCTGGTATCGTTTTCAGACGGACAACGGACTTCAGGCCGCCTACACCGATCCTATCAACCCTTTGTTCAACGCTCTTTCCCCGCAGCCCCTGTACTCATTTGCGGCAGGTTACACGCACGTCTTTTCGCAGAATCTTGTGAATTACTTCAATCCGGCGTTTTCCTGGTATGGAAGTCTCTTTGGTCCGAGGGATTTTCAAAAGACGCTCGCTGCATTCCCGATCGTTCTACAGGGCAGCGGCGCCAATGCCCCTTTCACCACGGTCGGTGGGTTAGACAACACCTGGATACAGGGAAGACGAGCTTCCCGGTTTTTTATCAACGACAACCTCGAATGGAGCCATGGCGCGCACGAACTCCGTTTTGGAACCAATACTCGCATCTTGCGGTTGAACGACTACGACTTCGGAGAGGGCTCGGTTCCGACCGTCACCTACACCACCCTGCCGCAATACATTTATGGCGTGGCATCAACGGCCACAAAAACTTTTCCTACCTCGCCGAATGAACCTTTCAACTTCTTGAATTTGGATCTATATGCGCAAGACACCTGGAAAATCACCAGGACGCTTACCTGGACGTTTGGCATTCGCGACACGTTAAACTCAAACCCGCTTAACCCTCACGATCAGATTGCTCGTCTTAGCGGCTCTTTCGCTTCCATTCCCCATGATGTGAATCAGCCTTTGAACGCCGCCATTCGAACCGGTCTCGGTAATGTATTTTCATCGACGACCCTCGCGATCCTGCAACCGCGAACAGCGATCGCCTGGCAATTCGAGGCCAAATCGGTGCTGCGCGCTGGCTTCGGCGTTTTCAGTGACATTTTGCCCGGCAGCATCGCTGATGTGGTCGGCGTCAACCCACCCTATGTCAAAACTTTCCAAGGAGGCCTTCTCGGAACCGTAGGCAAAGCGGCATCCGCGGGTTGCGACGCCGTATTCGGCTGCACAGCGATTGCGCCGGGAGTTCCTAACAGTGCGATTGACGCGACCGTTGCCGCCAACCGAACGTTCAGCTCAGGAGTTGCCGAGGGCCAGCTTTCCTGCGCATCTGCACAATCGAACCCCGCAACGTGTCTTCCTCCAGTCGCCATCTCAGCGGTGCCGGATGGAAAACTTCACGCGCCATACTTCTTGGAGTGGAGTCTTGGTTTGGAACATGAGTTGGGAAGCACAGGAAGTATCCACGCGCAGTACGTCGGTACGCGCGCCGTGAACCAGCCTTACCTGACCCAAGTGAACGGCTATCAAACAGTTTGCGACGGTTGCTTCGCCCCGTTTCCCTATGCCCGATCCACGGATCCAAGGTTGGGAGCCGTGACACAATTTTCCACGGGTGCGAACAGTCACTACAACGGGTTGCAAATGTCCGCGATGAAACGCGTCGGTCACGGTCTGATGGGACAAATCAACTACACGTTTAGCCGCTGCATGGACACGGTCTCAAACGGCGGATTCCTGCAATTCTCGGCTGGTGGAATCTTGTCCCCGGTGCCTGGCGATTTAGCTCGTGATTACGGTCCCTGCGACTACGACATCCGGCACAATCTTAATGCTCAATATATCTATCAATTGCCGGTCAACGTCCAAAACCGGCTGCTTGGTTATGTGCTGAACGGCTGGCAGGTGTCGGGAACGGTGTTTTGGCACAGCGGGATTCCTTTCTCCGTACTGAGCACGCCCTATTCGGCAAATGGAAATGGTATCGTCAACGGCAGCGGACCCCAATTCGCAAGCGCTGTTCCCGGCGTACCCCTCTACGAACACAATCCCATTCCAGGTGTCACACAACCGGGTACGGTTCAGTGGCTCAATCCCGACGCATTTGTCTCCACCGTGGACCCGAGCACCGGGGCATGCTTTGGTGGCGACAGCGCGAAGAATTGCCAATTCGGCAACCTTGGTCGTAACGCTTTACGCGGTCCTAATTTTGCGTGGAGTGATTTCTACCTTACGAAATCGTTTCCCTTGACCGAGCGCGTGAAGCTGCGATTCGACACGCAGTTCTTCAACGTGTTCAATCACCCAAATTTCGCCCTTCCGAGCACGGTGCTGGCTGGCGTTCCAGGGAAGCCCACTACGCAGACTGGGTTTGGTGCGCTCACTTACACGACCTCCCCACCGACTGGTTTGCTCGGCGTTGGTTTGGGCGGTGATAGCACGCCCCGCATGATCGCGTTCCAATTGCGCCTGGAGTTCTGAACTCGTTGTTGCCAGTGTGCACTATGAAGCTGTCTCGCTCCAAGGGTCACTCCAGCATCATTTCCGGGGAGAATGTGCCCAGTGAGTCCCTTGATGAGACGACCGAATCCATCGTCTGCTTATCGGATCGGGCGTGAAGCTAAACACAGCGTCATAAGTAACTGCGCATGGATGGAAAGGTGTTCTCCTGGAATCATGAGACTCATTCCGGTGTCAGGAACCCACGTTCACAATTTTTCCGATCCAGTTTGGTTCATCTGTCGCTGCACGAAGCAGGCAGTCGGCGCAATCGTCAAAGGAAAGCGGAACGAATGGCGCGACTCGTGCTGACGGACCTGCCGTATAGCGTCCCTTCGCTGGCTTATCTACCAATACGACCGGGCGAACGATGACCCACTCTATGTCTATTTTCTGCGTCATCCGCTCGGCGACCGCCTTGTCAGTAACTGCAGCACTGAATATCCGGCCCGATACACGGACGACAAAGCGGTTAGGACAGGAGAGCTCGCGTCCATCGCTCAAGCCGATACCACTTTCCAATATGAATCGTCGGACGTTCGCACGTTCGCATTCGGTGAGAATGCTGGCAACACCGACTGACATGAGCGTTCCTGGCGATAGGTTCTTTTCTGGTCCGATGCAGCTAATGACGGCCTCCACGCCGTCAAGAGCACCTGTCAGGCCCCCTGGGGAAAGGACATCCGCTCGGACGAAGGACAGCCGGTCGGCAGATGACAGTCGCTCCGGATGGCGAGCAACGGCCGTAACGAAATGTCCTTGTGTAAGTGCATGCTTTACTACTCTGCGTCCCGTCGCACCCGTCGCTCCAACAACCGCTATCTTCATATCGCGACCCCGTTGGCACGCAGCACGATGATTCGGATCGCGAGCGCCATCCGTCGCTTGTAGTCAGACAGGTTTCCGGTCGCCGACTTGACGCCAGCCGAAGTGTCGAGAAGATGCATCGCGGGTTCCTGCGCGCCGATTCCATGCCGCTCCCAGCGCACGCTGAGCCGGAAAGCACTTCCGCTGCAGAGTATCGGCCGTCTTTCTGATCATGTCCAGAACAGAACAGATTACAGAACGTATTTGCTAGACACTCCCCTGGTACAAACTCATCCACGACTCGACATAACGTCATCCGTCAGACACCTGACGCTGACAAGGTACCCAAATTCATCAGTTGCGCGATGCGCAATCGAAAGAGGAAAAGATTATGAGCAGCGCCGCGAAAATGTCAGAAGCTCGTTCGGTCAAAGAGCCTCACGCTATTTGCTACAAAGATGCAACGGAACTGGCTTCTCTGATCCGGACGAAGCAGTTGTCGTCACGCGAAGTCGTCCAGGCGCATCTCGATCGGATCGAGACTATCAA
>Ga0185299_10005186_pt1 | contig 14966 bp, 11 predicted proteins | sample PaiPotPPA55metaG_FD_128002 | JGI IMG/M metagenome (GOLD analysis project Ga0185299, IMG submission 128002) | Iron sulfur acid spring bacterial and archeal communities from Banff, Canada, to study Microbial Dark Matter (Phase II) - Paint Pots PPA... ...
ATCCCAGTTCGTCGCAATCCATCCAGAACCGGATCGCGACGGCTACCCCCATCAAGCACGTAGTCGTGATCTATAACGAGAACGTCTCGTTCGATCACTACTTCGCGACCTATCCGAACGCAGCGAACCCGTCAGGCGAGCCGGCGTTCACGCCGGCAGCAGGCACGCCGGCAGTGAATGGCCTTAGCGGCACGTTGCTGACAGCGAACCCGAACTTCACGAACACGGCCAACGGCACGGGCGCAGCCAATCCGTTCCGCCTGGACCGCACGCAAGCCGCGACCTCCGATCAGAACCACGCGTACACGGCTGAACAACACGCCTACGACAACGGCGCGGCCGACCTCTTCCCGAAGTTCACGGGTAAGGGCACGGCAGGCGGCGCAGGCGCATTCGGTACCACAGGCCAGGTCATGGGCTACTTCGACGGCAACACGGTCGGCGCCCTCTGGAACTATGCGCAGAATTTCGCCATGAGCGACAACGCGTACACGGCGACCTACGGTCCGTCCACGCCGGGCGCACTCGAAGTCGTGTCGGGCCAGACCAACGGTCTGCAGGTGGTCAAGTCGAGCGCAGGCGGCCCGGTCACCGCGACGAACACGGGTTCGTACTTCGTGAACGACGGTCAGGGCGGCTTCACGCTGATCAACGACGTTGATCCGGCCAACGACACGTGCTCGAGCACGACCGACACGGCGATGATCGCAGCCAAGAACATCGGCGACTTGCTGAACGCGCAAAACATCTCGTGGGGCGGCTTCATGGGCGGCTTCAATCTGTCGACCGTGAACAGCAACGGCACGACGGGTTGCAAGCGCAGCACGTTGTCGCCGGTCGTGGGTCAGACAACCGCCGACTATGTCCCGCACCACAACTGGTTCCAGTACTTCGCATCGACGGCCAACCCGACGCACGCACGTCCGAGCTCGACGGCAGTGATCGGCTTGTCGCTTGAAGCGGATGGCAAGACGCCGGAACCGGCGAATCACCAGTACGACACCGACGACTTCTTCGCAACGGTCAAGGCCGGCAACTATCCGTCCGTCAGCTTCATCAAGGCGCCGGCGTTCCAGGATGGCCACGCAGGTTATTCGGATCCGCTCGACGAGCAGGCTTTCACGGCGAAGATCGTCAACTTCCTGCAGCAACAGCCGGACTGGGCAACCACCGCTGTGATCGTGGCCTGGGATGACTCGGACGGCTGGTACGACCATGCCTACGCAGTGCCGAACACGTCGTCGTTCGACGCAGTTGCCGACCAGGTGAATGGCGCCGGCACGTGCGGCACGGGTACGGCTCCGCTGGGTGTGAAGGGTGCACCGGTGAATGGCCGCTGCGGTCCGGGCACGCGTATCCCGTTCGTCGTGATCTCGCCGTGGGCCAAGGTGAACTACGTGGACCACACGCTGATCAACCAGGCTTCGGTGGTTCGCTTCATTGAAGACAACTGGCTCAACGGTGCGCGTCTCGGTGGCGGTTCGTTCGACGCAACTGCCGGCAGCATCAACAACATGTTCAACTTCAGCGGTTCGGGCAAGAACCCGACGGTCTTCATCGATCCGAACCTGGGTACCCCGGTCGCATCGGTTCCCACCATCTGATTGTTACCTGAACACCCGCGTCGGATCACTGACGCGGGCGCTAAGGTTCTTGCTGCGTCGCCGCCGGGCAATTGAGCCGGCGGCGTTTTTTCAATGCTGCCCCTGCTTCCTGGTTAACATGCCGCACACCGTCATACCCCCGGTAACGCCCGCCGCAGGCGAGAAGCAACGCTTGAAGCCACGTTTCCCCCGCCCGAAATACATCTTGCTCGGATGCATCGCCGCCGTGGTTCTCGGCGCCGCCGGATTCAGCGCATGGGCCGTAGCCTTCCCCTCGCAAGTACCGGCCCGCGTGGGCGCCATCGTGGAAGACCTGACGGGTGCCAACCCGAATCCTGTTGTACTCGCCCGCCCGCCGGTCGCCCCGTTGAGCGCGGTCGCACAACTCGGCCAGAAGATTTTCTTCGACGAGTCGCTGTCCGCTTCCGGGAAACAATCGTGCGCGACCTGCCACAGCCCGGACCATGCCTATGGCCCGCCGAACAAACTCTCCGTGCAGTTGGGCGGACCGCACATGACGCTGGAAGGCTACCGTCCACCGCCTTCCTTGATGTACCTGTATTTGCAGCCTAACTTCAGCATTGGCCCCGATGCCGGCGAAGCCGAAGCTCCGCCCGATTTAGCCGCCCTCGCCTCGCAGGCCGCCGGAACCGCCAAGGCGCAAAAGAACGCGGGCGTAGCGCCCGCAGCGCCGGCCATGGTGCCGCAAGGCGGTCTCTTCTGGGACGGCCGCGCCGATACGCTGCAGGAACAAGCGTCCGGCCCGATGCTCAACCCCGTGGAAATGGCCAACACCAGCGAAGCCGACGTCTCCGCAAAATTGCAGCGCACGGGCTACAAGGACGACTTCACGAAACTGTTCGGCCCGGCTATTTTCCAGAGCACGGAGCTCACCATCTCCGAGGCCATGTTTGCCGTTGCGCGCTACCAGGTTGAAGAACAGTCGTTCCACCCGTACACCAGCAAGTACGACTACTGGCTCGAGGGCAAGGCGCGGCTCTCGCAAGCGGAGTTGCATGGCTTGCGCCTCTTCAACGATCCCGACAAAGCCAACTGCGCCGGCTGTCACTTGTCCAAGCCCAGTCCCGACGGCGTGCCGCCGATGTTCACCGACTACCAGTACGAAGCGCTCGGCGTACCGCGTAACACCACGCTGGCGGAGAACCACGATCCGAAGTTCTTCGACATGGGCGTGTGCGGCCCCTTCCGCGCGGACATAAAGGACCAGACGCAGTATTGCGGCATGTTCCTCACGCCCACGCTCCGGAACTCCGCTACGCGGCAAGTGTTCTTCCACAACGGCGTCTATCATTCGCTCGACGACGTCATGGCGTTCTACAACGACCGCAATACCGCACCGGAGAAGTTCTATCCGAAGGGCGCCGACGGCAAGGTCAACAAGTACGACGATCTGCCGCCGCAGTTCCACGCGAACATCGACGTGACCGACGCACCGTTCGACCGCAAGTTCGGCGACAAGCCCGCGATGACCGATCAGGAGATGAAGGACATCATCGCGTTCCTGCATACCCTGACCGATGGTTACAACAAGGGAAGCTGATCCGCTCGATCAGCCTTTGACGAGCTTGATGCTTGAGGCGTCCGCGGTCAGGTAACCGACCGTGGCGCCGAAACGGTCCTTGAAGTTGGCCCGCACGAGCGGGTCCAGCGCGGCCTTCACCTTGTCGTGGACCGGGCTCTCCCAGTCGCCCGCATGCTGGAAGTTGCTCATGATGTAGGTCCAGCCGTTGATCTCGTCAACCGCATGAAGGCCGGTCGATTCCGCACCGGCCGGACACGACAGCACGCGTGACAGTGTCTGCGTGTCCACGTTGTAGGCCCACAGGAAGTTGTTCACGTGCATGCCCGAATCTTCGCCAATGAAGAGCGTGCGCAGCTTCTCCGAGAACTTCAGGTTGTCCGGGTTCGCGATCTTGCTCGCGTTCGCGGTATTGCCGATCGCATCGGGCGTTGAGAGGTCTTCGCCGATCAGCGCGGCCGGCGCTGCCATGTCGACCGGAACCCATTCGCTGTTGATCGCCGACCCGCTCGTATCCCGCTGCCCCGCTTTCAGGTTCAACGCATAGACCGCACCGGCGTTGATGGTTTTGTCGACGGCCACGTCTGTGGATGCCACGTTGCCCCTGACCATCGACTTCTCGACGCGTGACATGGCGGTGTACACGATCTTGTCCTTCGCGTTGATCGTCGTGCCTTCGAGCTTCGTAAAGCCCATGCTCCCGCCAATATAGGCCGCGTAGCGATGCGTCTCCAGGAACGCCGCCGCCTTCTCCATGCCCGGCTTGATGCGGATCCAGTTGAACGTGCCGTTGAAATTGATCTTCGTGAAGCTCGCGTCGAGCGGATCCCTGGTGCTCACGTCCATGATGTCCGACGCTTTCAGCCTCGCTGCCATTGCTTCGATCTCTGCGCTCGTCGCGCTGCCAATCCCGATCCAGGTCAGGTTGGCCGAGCCCGCACCCGCTGACGATGTCTGCGTCCATTTCGCCACATACAGCGTGCCCGACGACAGGTCCTCCGCACGATCCGATATGAACATGAAGAGGCCGCCGTTGGTCGCGTCGTCGCCCATCATGACGGTGCGTTTGTCCGGCATCACCTGCACCAGTTCGTGCGAGATGCGTCCGAGGTTGTAGTGTTTCTTGATGGTGCCCGTGCCGTCCGGGTTCACCGTGACTTCGGGGAGGTGACCATAGTTGTACGGGTTCGCGCGGGTCGCGTCGCCATAGAGACTCGTGCTGAACGCCTTGAACTGGCTGTTGGCCGCAATGGTCGTGGCGTCCGGCTCGTACTCCTCGCTCGACAGGTGCGTGTTCCACGGCGACAGGCTCGCGCCGCACGTGATCCACAGACCATTCGCCTTCGATGTATCCACGTTGTGATACTTCACGAGCGTGAGTTTGCCGGTCGTCTGGTCCTGGTCGAGCGTAAGGACCGCGATAGGCGAAGGCAACTGCCCATACGCCGATGCGAGGCTCTGGTCACGCGTCGCATATTCGAACTGGACGACTGCGAATACGGCCTTTCCCTTGATGCCGGCAACCGTGGGTTTCGCGAGTGACAGCAGCGACGTGCCGTCCGGGCAATCCGAGAAGAACTGGCGCTCTTTGCCCGGCACCGATTTGTCGATGACCGGCTGGTTGTTGATGTCGTAGTAACCACCCGCGAGCGTCGTGCCGCCGCTGCCGTTCGGCACCATGTCGCCCGTCACGAAGAACGGCTGGTAGGCGAGCTTGTACGCTTGCGTCGTGCCGTCGGCGTAGGTCACCGTGAGCGAAGAGCGAACCGTGGTGGTCGCCATGGCGGCCGTGTCCGCGAGCGTCGGCGCAGCCATTGAAGCGAACGAAGCGGACTTGAACGATGCCGACGTGACCGGTGTGGTCGCGCTGTCGCCGCCGCAGCCTGCCAGCGTGGAAATGGAGAACGCGCCTAGAGGCAGCATGGGCGCGGTCACGAGCAGTTTGAGGGCCTTACGGCGCGATACGTTGGGCTGCTCTTGCATGTCGTCTGGTCCGGTTTTCTGTTGGGTGGGGGCCAGCGCACCCTGTCATTGAAACGCCTGAGCGTATGAGTCATGAGTTAAGGGGTACGCGACGAAGGCGAATTGTAATTTTCATTAATGAAAGCAATATGACAGTAAATAGTATTGAATCTGGAAGATATTGCGGGCGCGATTTGACGGCCGGCGGGATATCCGGCGCGACGTGCTTTCAGAGGGAGAAATTGCTGCGATGGAAGCGTTGCGGTTTGCGCGCAGCGATCCCGTGGGAGGCCATGAAGGTCCATTGCTCGAGCATTGGACCTTCATGGCTCAGGTTAAAACGCCCCGCTATTCCAGAACGATCTGGACTTTTACGTCGGAGGGATTGCCGCTGGCGGCTTCCTCGAACGCCTTGATGCCATCCGCGAAAGCAAACGAGCGCGAGATGAACGGCTTGACGTCGAGACGGCCCGAGGCAATCAACTGGATCGCACGCGGGAACATGTTGGCGTAACGGAACACGGACTCAACTCGTACCTCCTTGATCTGCATCGCGACAATATCGATAGGCACGGCCTTTTGCGGCATCCCGACCAGCACGAGGCAACCACCCGGGCACAGCAGGTCGACAATGCCGTCGAATGCTTTTTCGTTGCCGCTGGCTTCGAATACAACGTTCGCGCCCCAGCCCCCGGTGAGCTCCGACACCACGTCCTGTACACGCTGGTCGCGAATATTGACTGCGGTCACACCCTGCACGCCGCCAATCAACGCAAGCTTTTCCGGCACGAGATCGCACACGATCGCGCGGCTGCATCCCCCCGCGAGCGCGGCCAGCGCACACATCATGCCGATCGTGCCGGCACCGAGAACAACCGCCACATCCCCCGGTTTTATCGCTGCTTTCGTGGCCGCCTGCATGCCGATAGCCAGCGGCTCGACAATCGCGCCTTCCGCAAAACTCACGTTGTCCGGCAGCTTGAACGTGAACGCCGCCGGATGCACGACAAACGGCGTCAGGCAACCATGCACCGGTGGAGTCGCCCAGAAACGCACGCTCGGGTCGAGGTTGTACATGCCTTCGCGCGATGCGCGCGACTCCATGTCGGGTACGCCGGGTTCCATGCAGACACGATCGCCAACTTTCAGGTGCTTCACTTCATCGCCGATCTGGATCACGGTTCCCGCCGCTTCGTGACCCAGGACCATCGGCTCATTGACAACGAACGGCCCGATCCGACCATGCTGGTAATAATGAATGTCGCTGCCGCAAATGCCGACCGTGTTGATGCGAATGCGCACGTCGCGCGCACCGACCACTTGCGGCAACGTGAACGGGCGCAAGCTGATGCGGCGCGCCTCTTCGAGAACCAGTGCTTCCATGATTGAAGCCCTCTGCTAGTGAGTAAGAGTAGTGAATTCAGCCGGCCTGGAAACCACCGTCCACAGCAAGGCTTACGCCGTTGACCATGCTCGAGTCGCTGCTGAGCAGGTAGGCGATCGCGCGCGCCACTTCGACGGGCTGCACGAATCGTTGCAGCGGAATGCGGGCAAGCATGGGCGCGGATTTCGCCGGCTCGCTCCAGACTTTCTCCGCCATCGGCGTCAGGGTGACGACCGGATTGACTGTGTTGACGCGAATACCATGCACGCCAAGCTCGACCGCCATCACGCGGGTCAGCGCGTCGAGCGCCGCCTTGGATGCGCAATACGCCGCATGCAACGGCGTACCGACCTGCGCCGCGATGCTCGATACATTGACAATCGCGCCGCCCGCGCCCCGCGCAATTACACCGCGCGCGTATTCCTGCGCGATGATCATCGCGGCGCGCACGTTGACCGCCATGGTGAGATCGAATGAGGCAACGGATGTATCGAGAAACGGTTCAAGTTCCACGATGCCCGCGCAGTTCACCAGCAGGTCGACGGGCCGCGCCTCGCTTGCTTGCTGCACCGCTGCGAGCGTGGCGGCGGCATCGGCGAGATCAACGGTGATCGTCTTGCAAGGGATCGTCTTGCTCAATGCATCAAGGTCCGTCTGCGACCGGCTCAACGCAACCACGTGTGCACCACGCTCCGCCATCAGGAGCGCGGTTGCGTAGCCTATGCCCTTGCCCGCCCCGGTGATCAGCACCGTCCTGCCGGCAAATTCGCGATTGCGGTCCACGTTCATCGTTTTCTCAAGGTTCATCGCACAAACGCTGTGCGGTGTCTTCGTCGGTGACCAGCACCGACGGATAACGGCCGCGCAGCGCCGCTCGCGTGACGACAAATTTCTTCGCGCCGCCGCTGACCAGCACAACGCGTCCGATCTTGCGCAAGTCGTCCAGCGTGATCGCTACCGTGCGGCGATTCAGCGGGTGATCGATTGCCTCTCCGTCGGCATCCATGAAATGCCCGAGCATGTCGCCCACCGCACCGGCTTTTTCCAGCGTACGCACTTGCTCGGGATCATTGATGCCGTAGGTCACGACCAGCGACTCGGTCAGGTCACCGCATGTCAGCAGCGCCATGTCGGATTGGCGCGCGCGTTCGTAGGTCTCACGCACCGCGTCTTCCTGCAGCAGCATGTCGCGTACTTTCTGGCTGCTCACATAGATCGGCGCGGCGAACAGGAACCCATCCGCCTGACATAGATTGGCGAAGTCGGACACGATGTCGAAGGTGTTGATGCTCGGGCAATGCGACAGCCCACCCTGCAACGACACCGCCGACACCGGTCCATACGAGCGCTGCGGCAGCGCCCGCAGCACGGCGCGAATGGTGCGCCCCCAGCCGAGTCCGATCGTCTGACCCGCCTCGATCTGCCGCGACAGGTAGTTCGCCGCGCCAATGCCAAGCGCGGCCATGTTGGCGTCGGTGTCCGCGCCGGTTGGCACAACCACCGCGGCCTCCAGGCCGAAGCGTTTTATCAGCGCTTCCTCCAGCGCCACGCACGGCGCGAGCCGGTTGTTGATGGTGATCTGCACCATCCCCGATTCACGGCTTGCAGCCAGCAGCCGGTTGACTCGCACCCGGTTGCTGCCAATACGCTGGGCGATCTCCTGCTGTGTGAGATTGCCGACGTAGTAATGCCAGGCCACCCGCGCCTGCAACTCCTCCTCGGGATCGACGGACGAATCAGTGGAGGGTTCCGCAAGCGGGGGAGCGGCGGTCGGTGTGGGTTTATTCATGAGCTTCTTAATTTCGGTTGGGGCGGACGGATCCGGGTTCACCCGTCATTTCACCGCACCCATGGTAAGCCCCTGCACCAGCCGGCCCGACACTGCCAGCGCAAACACAACCATAGGCAGCACGATCAGCGTCCCTGTCGCCATGATTTCGCCCCACGGCAGTTCGTACCCGCTCATGTAGCTGGTTGCCGCAACCGGCGACGTAATGGCGTCGGTGCGGGTGAGGACCAATGCATACAGCAGGTCGTTCCACGAAAAGATGAACGCGAAGATTGCCGAGACAACAATGCCGGGCATGGCCAGCGGCAAATTGATGCGCCAGAAAATACGCCACGGCGATGCGCCGTCCAGGCGCGCGGCTTCGTCGAGTTCAACGGGAATGCTGCGGAACTGGTCGGTGCAGATCCATACGACGATAGGCAAGGAGAACGTCAGGTACAGCAGGATCAGCACGATATGGGTATCGACAATATCCAGCTTGGTGGCAATCAGGAAAAACGGCACCGCCAGCACGACGGGACTCACCATGCGGTTCGAGATGAACCAGAACCAGAGATCCTCCTTGCCGCGAAACTCGAAGCGTGCAAGCGCGTAAGCGGCCGGCGTGCCGAGCAGAAGCGACAGGAAGGTTGCGCTGCTCGCCACGATCAGCGAATTCAGCAAGCTGTGCGCGACGTCGTGCTCGAACAGCGCGTCAATATAGTGGCTCAGCGTGGGCGTGAATACCCAGACGGGCGGCACGGCGAGCGCATCCGCCTGGCTCTTGAGGCTGGTCGTGACCATCCAGTAGAACGGAAACACCGACGTGAGGAATACGATCAGCAGTCCGATGAAATGCCAGCCTGTAGCCCGCCGCCGCGCATTTTTCGCACGGCGCGCACGCGTCGACAAGGGTACGGCGGACGGGTCCAGGGTAGCGGTGGTATCCGTTGATGTGTTCACACGGCCTCCCGATAAACAAAACGAATATAAAGCCGCGACAGCACGATCGTCAGGATCAGCAGCAGGACCGCCTGGGCGGACGCCATACCTTGATCGAAGAGACGGAACCCGATACGCTGGATATAGATGCTGATGAATTCAGTCGCCGTGCCCGGGCCGCCACGCGTCATGGTGAATACCGCGTCGAACATCTTGAGCATGTCGGCCGAACGCAGGATCAGGATGGCCGTCAGGCCCGGCAGCAGATACGGCCGCTGCAAGTGCCACAGGATCTTGCTCCACTTCGGCGTCTCAAGGCGTGCGGCTTCCTCCGCTTCCTTCGGCACCATCGAGAGGCCGGCCAGCAGGATCAGCGCGCAGAACGGCGTCCATTGCCAGATGTCCATGATCATCACGGAGACGAATGCGAGCGTGGGATCCGCCAGCCAGTCGAGCGGCGCAATGCCGAACAGGCTCAGCAGATAGTTGACCACCCCGAACTGACGGTTGAAGATCAGCCGCCCGATCAGGCCGACCACGGCGTAGGTTGTCGCCATCGGGATGACCAGGCCCACGCGCGCGGCAACACGAAGCCACGGCAAGCCCGTGCGATGCAGCATCAACGCGGCGAACATGCCGAACGCAACCTCGATCGGCAGGGTCAGGCACAGGAACACCACCGTGCGGCCGAGCGCACCCCAGAACGAGGGATCGGTGAGCGTGGCAATGTAGTTATCGAGCCCGACGAACGGCGTGCCCGCAGCGAGATCGGCGAGCTTGTACTGGTGAAACGAGTTGTAGACCGCGAGCAGCAGCGGATAGATACCGATGATCGCCAGCGCCGCGACTGCCGGAAACAGAAACCAGAACGCGGGCGAACGCGGCATGAAGCGAAAGCGTGTGCGCGGTCGCGGCCGCATCGCGCCGGTCGCTGGGGGAACCGTGGTCTTGAGCATGAATCTTCTCCGCGGGGTTGTCCTGTCCGGGAGCGCAGCGAGGCGGCGTTGGTCCCGCCCCGCTGCGCCGGTTTTACTTCAGCAAAGGTTTCTTGCCGTCGTAATAGCCCGCCTTGCTCAGGATCTCTTCAGTCTTGTCGCCAATCGTCTTGGCGCCGTCCCTCACCGACACCTGGCCGAGCATGATCTTGCTGCCCCATTCGCCAATCACTTCCGACACTGCAGGCCATTCCGGGAAACGCGGCCGGTAGTCAGGCACGCCGCCCTGCCACGATTCAACCATCGGCTTCACGAACGGAAACTTCTCCTGCACCGCCGGGTCCTTGTAGACCGCCATGCGGCCGCTGACACCGCCCGCATCCAGATACGGCTTCGCCATCTCCTCGGACGTGATCCACTGGATAAAGAGCCACGACGCCGCCTGCTTCTTCGCGTTCGACTTCGCGTTCACAGCCAGCGAGAAACCACCGAGCGCGGGCTTCAGTCCTGCCGGCCCCTTGGGTTCGGTCGTAATGGCGAGACAGTTGCCGATCTTCGACTTGCTCGGGTCCGTCAGCGTTGGGTAGAACGCGGACCACTCGGTGATCATCGCGACCTGCCCTTGCGCCAGCGCATTCACGGATTCCGCGTGGTCATAGTCGACAATGCCCGGCGGCATGTATTTCATCAGCTTCTGCCGGTATTCAAGGCCCGCCTGCGATTGCGGTGACATCAGGTTCGACTTGAATTTGGCATCGAGAAGCGAGCCGCCGTTTGGCCAGAGCATGCGCATGAAGCTATCGGCCGACTGGGTTTCTCCACGACGCGACTGCAGCGCGAACGCGAACTGGTTCTTGTCGGGCTTGGTCAGTTTTGGCGCATAGACATTGAGCAGTTCGTCCCAGGTCTTCGGCGGCTCGTTGAAACCCGCGTCCTTCAACATGCACTTGTTGTAGAACATCAGGCCCGAGTAGTTATCGAACGGCAATCCATACGTGGTCTTGTCCCAGGTGCCGAACGAGTCGAGCAGGATCGGGAAAAAGCCCGGCAGGTTGAGCTTCGGGTCGGCCAGCTTGGGGTTGTCGGTGAAGGTCTTGATTGGCACGAGCCACTTGTTGCTCGCGAACTCGCCAATCCACACCACGTCCACCAGCACGACGTCCTGGTCCCCTCCGCCCACGAAGTTGAGCACTTCCTTCTCGCGGGTATTCTCGTACGGGACCACTTCCGTACGCACCTTGATGCCGGTCTCCTTCTCGAATTGCGGGATCAGTGCGGAGGCTGCCTTATAGCCGGGGCGGTCAAGGAAAACGGCCTTGATGGTGGTACCCGAATAGGGCTCCGCCGCTTCTTTCAGCGTCCAGGCGGACGCATTCGATACCGCGAGCAAGGATGCCGTAACGCTCAGTACTGCAAATGCGCCGGCCTGCGTGTAACGCTTCTTCATGCCTGTCTCCTGGGAAGTTCTTTTTAAAATGCCCAATAGCAATCAAGGCCGGCTGAGCTGCTCAGAGCGACTCCTCACGGCCAACGCCTATTACCTTTCATGAAGGCCCTGCCATTTCGTTGCTTCGCTGCTTCGTTTCCACCGACTCGGCTTACCGGCCCGCGCTTAACGGCCCATTCTCTCGGCTTCGTTTCACTTGTAATTTCAGTTTTACAATTGTATATTTGGACACGAACAAGTTGTCAAGAACAAATTAGCCAAGGCGTTGCATGCTGCGTCGCAAGGCAAAGCCACGCGCCAACGCCCGTTCCATCGCTTGTCGCCGGCCACGGTGCGAGCATCAGAAGGAGACATGCATGAGTGCAGTTCAATTGCACCAGATCCGCAAGGCGTTCGCCGGCACGGAGGTCTTGAAGAGCGTGGACATCGCGGTGACCGACCGTGAATTCATGGTGTTCGTCGGGCCTTCCGGCTGCGGCAAGTCCACGTTGCTGCGCACCATTGCCGGCCTGGAACGCAGCGATTCCGGACAAGTCCTGATCGGCGGTGAAGACGTGACGGATCTGGAGCCGTCACAACGCGGCGTGGCCATGGTGTTCCAGTCGTACGCGCTGTATCCGCATATGTCGGTGTACGAAAACATTGCGTTCGGACTACGAATGATAAAACTGCCTGAAGCACAGATCAAGGAGCGCGTGCAGCGCGCGGCACAGATCCTGCAGATCGAACAATTGCTTGAGCGCAAGCCTCGCGCGTTGTCCGGCGGCCAGCGTCAGCGGGTGGCGATCGGACGCTCGATCGTGCGCGAACCGAAGGTGTTTCTCTTCGACGAACCGCTGTCCAATCTCGATGCGGCGTTGCGCGTACAGATGCGGCTAGAGCTCATCAAGCTGCACAAGCAGCTCAACGCAACGATGATCTATGTCACGCACGACCAGACCGAAGCCATGACCATGGCGGATCGCATTGTCGTGTTGAACCAGGGCAAGGTCGAACAGATAGGCTCGCCGCTGGAGCTTTACAGAATGCCGGTGAATCGCTTTGTGGCGGGGTTCATCGGCTCGCCGAAGATGAATTTCCTGCCGGTCACGGTACAGCGTGCGGACGCGGTGGGCGTGACGATCGGCTTGCCTGGCGGCACGCCGATCATGCTGCCGTTCAGTGCGGACGGCGTGAAAACGGGCGACAAGCTGACCTTCGGCATTCGCCCCGAGCATCTGTCGGAATCCTCGTCAGGCGGTACGCAAGGGAAGCTGACGGGGAAGGTTTCGGTCGTCGAGCATCTCGGCGGCGAAACGCTGCTGCATGTGAACCTGGACAACGACACAACAATCCAGGTGAAAGGATCCGGTGAATCGACGACGGTCGACGGGCAATCCATCGACGCCGCTTTCGGCGTGCGGCATGCGCATCTGTTCCGTGAAAATGGCGAAGCGCTGAAGCGTTTGCAGACGGTGCAAGCAAGCGCGGCTGCGGCTTGAAGAAGGAGATCTCTCCCACGCGACAAGGGTTCCAGAATTCAGCCGCGCGAGTCGATTTAGCCATAAGGGGCCGCCTCGATTCCAGCTGACTGGCGCCACGCGTGTCGCCGATCCATTCGCGACCGCCCTACCGTGCATCAGCGTCGGCCAAAGCCTGCCTGCGCAGGCTGATTCGTTCGACGTCAGCCATATGCTCAGTACCCCAAACACAAAGCGGACCCAGCGCCTTCGCCAGAGAACGGCCGAAAGGAGTGAGCGAGTACTCGACCTTCGGCGGAATCTCCTTGTAGTCAGTACGCTCGATAACTTCGTCCATCTGCAATTCCTTCAACTGCTGAATAAGCACTTTGTCGCTCACGCTGCCCACGGCGCGCCTCAGTTCGCCGTATCGATGCACACCGTGCGCCAGATTAAACAGCACCAGCGGTTTCCACTTTCCGCCAAGGATAGCCAGTGCGGCCTCGATCCCGCAGGTGAAGGTAATGGTCGACATTCTGCCGCTCCTGGAGAGGGTACTTACCAAAAGGTAAATACTATACAAAGTAATAGCGCGGGTCTACGCTTCCGATCTCCTACCTCAGGAGGTACACATGAACAGGCTTGACGGGAAAATCGCAGTGGTCACCGGCGGCAACAGCGGCATTGGATTGGCAAGCGCCAAACGCTTTGCAGCCGAAGGCGCGGAGGTCGTTGTCGTAGGTCGTCGCCAGGAGGAGCTGGACAAAGCACTCGAGGTGATCGGGCCCCGCGCGGTGGCTATTCAGGGAGACATTTCCCGGCTGGACGACCTTGAGCGTGTTTTCGCCACGGTAGAGGCCGAGAAAGGACGCATCGACATACTGCTCGCCAATGCGGGAATCGGCGACATGCAGCCCATCGGTTCGATCACCGAGGAATCGTTCGATCGCGTTTTCGGCGTGAATGTCAAAGGGACGCTGTTCACCGTCCAGAAAGCACTGCCGATGATGAAAGCGGGCGGTTCCATCATTCTTACGGGATCGACGGCGGGTTCAACGGGATCACCCGCTTTCAGCGTCTATAGCGCATCGAAGGCTGCCATCCGCAATTTCGTCAGGGGCTGGGCGGTGGACCTGAAGGGTACCGGCATCCGCGTGAACGTGCTTTCTCCGGGCCCGACCTCCACGCCGGGACTGCTCAATGGACTGGCTCGCTCGGGTCAGCAGGAAGCGATGATAGCGGGCCTGGTCGCCAAGACGCCTCTTGGCCGCATGGGCGACCCGGACGAAGTCGCGGCTGCCGCACTCTTCCTTGCGTCTGACGACAGCAGTTTCATGACCGGAAGCGAATTGAGCGTTGACGGCGGGTATGCGCAGGTCTGAAAAGCTCGCGTCCAATGGCATGGAATGACTCACCTGATAGCGGTTACAAACCGCTATCGTCAAGAACCGCGTGCGACCGCGCGCGACACTCCTCTATCTATATAGGCGTGCCGCGCCCTCCGCGGCAGCCGTCTCCCAACCATCCCCAAGCGGACGGCCTCCTGCCGTGGTCTTGTGCACGACGGCACTTTATCGGTGCCTTGTCTCTGTCAAATCCCACTCCGGTGCATGCCGGCCAGACCAAAACATCTCGCCACCGACCCTTTTCATGTGGCACATTTCATGCATAGTGAATTTCATTCAAGTAACTTGAATACGTTCACTAACCCCTCTTTGCGGCGTGGCCGCACGGGAGCATCATGCATAAGTCACTTCACAGGTTTGTCTTGTCGATGACCGGCGCGCTTGCGCTGTGCGCGTCAATTCCGGGTCACGCGCAAAGCGGCGACCTGCTTGCCCGCGTCAAGGCGAACAAGGAAATCACGGTGGGCACGGAGGCGCGTTATGCGCCGTTCGAATCCGTTGAGAACGGCAAGATCGTGGGCTATGACTCTGACCTCCTG
>Ga0185299_10005187_pt1 | contig 14965 bp, 13 predicted proteins | sample PaiPotPPA55metaG_FD_128002 | JGI IMG/M metagenome (GOLD analysis project Ga0185299, IMG submission 128002) | Iron sulfur acid spring bacterial and archeal communities from Banff, Canada, to study Microbial Dark Matter (Phase II) - Paint Pots PPA... ...
CCGCGATGACGCAGGAGGAAGCGGACGCGCTGCACGACTACATCATCGATTTAGAGTGGCGAGCGTACAAGCTCGGCCCGCGGGGCGTGAAGAGCGCCGACTCCCCCCAACAATGAGCATTTCGCGCGAAGGTGCTGCTCCAAGAGCTCTGAACCTGTCTCGATCCGTGCGACGCCGCGACTCGATTAGGGCCTCGAAAAACATACCGTTCTGCCATCGGGATCGCAACCGCTCGCCCATCTCTGGGAACCATACTCTTTGCGCATCGCCCGCTGGCATGTGTGAACTATTGTAGTGCCGCCACATTGATGCTTGTTCGAAAGGCGGCCCGGTCCGCTCTGGTTTCGCTTTGTGAGAACCATTGTTATCCGTTGTATGCTCATCTGCGCCGGCGCGGATATCCTCCAAATCAGGCGCAGGATCTGACGCAGGAGTTCTTTATCCGCGTGCTCGAAGGGCGATATCTCGATCGCGCCCACCCGGAAAAGGGCCGGTTCCGGTCTTTTCTTTTGAGTTCCTTGAAATTCTTTGTGGCCGACGTAGAAGACCGCGATCGCGCGCACAAGCGCGGTGGCGGAGCACTCGTCCCGCTCGAATTCTCTTCCGGCGAAGAGCGCTACCGGCGCGAGCCTGCACACGATGAGACGCCCGAGCGCATCTTTGAACGCCGCTGGGCGCTTGCGGTGCTCGATCGAGTCGTGGAGAGATTGCGGAACGAGTTCGTCCAGCACGGCCGCCCGGAGCATTTCGAGCGGCTGAAGGTGTCCCTTCTCGGGCAGTCCGACGCGCCATATGCGGCGCTGGCACGCGAAATGAATACGTCAGAGGGAGCGCTCAAAGTGGCGATTCACAGGCTCCGCAAGCGGTATCGCGAGATCTTTCGCAGGAAATCGCGGATACGGTGGCCAATCCCGCGGAAGTGGAGGCGGAACTCCGGTATTTGGCGATCGTGCTGACGAGAAAATAGGGGCCGCAAACTCGCCATCCTTCTTGGCGGATTTGGCGCGCAAACCGGAAGTAATCTGTCAGCGGTCGTAAAACCGCCGACTCGGACAAGTGCCAGCGGTTGGTCGGCGATCAGATTACTACCGAGAAGGCGGCTTGCATCCAGGAGAACTTCCTCGAAGGGCTTCCGACAGGCCTTGGCCCTCCTGTTTTGCGGTCAGGACGGCATTAGGTTCCAGGTAGAAGATGGACGACGAACCCAGCTATGGGTCTCTGGAATAATATCGCTCACACGCGCAGGGACAGAATGGCGTCAAGACTCAGGCAGCGGCCCGACATACTGATCGCCGCGTTACAGTAGAAGGCCAGGAGTTTAAAACCGACGGAGTGTGCGGCGCAGAAGGCGTAAAGCCGTTCGCCGGGCGCACTGACCCGTCGGCAACCGGAATTGCGAGGCTTTATGAAATTGTGTTTATTGGCTTGCGCGAGTTTGTGCGCAGCGCAGTCCGTTACGATCAATACTGGAACACTCATCGACGGCAAGGGCGGCGTGCAACGCAACGTGGTGGTCAGCGTCGAGGGTTCGAAGATCGTTCGCATCGAGCCGGCCGGCCCCGCCAAGTCCACCTACGATCTGAGCTCACTCACGCTTATGCCAGGCTGGATCGACACGCACGCGCATCCGAACACGCACTTCGACAAGAACGACCGCTTCGTGGATGGCAATGAGCCGGTGGAGCAGGAAGCGCTCTATGAGGCCGGCAATCTGCTAGCAACGCTTCAGGCGGGATTCACGACGGTGCAGACCCTCGCGGCGCCGGTGGACAAAACCGTGCGCGATGCGATTAACGCGGGTGCGCTGCCGGGGCCGCGAGTGCTGACGTCGATTCATCAGATCCACGACAATTCCGGCGATCCGGCTAAGCTGCGCAAGCTGGTACGGCAGTGGAAGGCCGAAGGGGCCGACGTGATCAAGATCTTCGCCAGCGCGAGCATCCGCGATGGTGGCAAGCAAATTATGAGCGACGCGCAGATCGCGGCGGCGTGCGGAGAGTCCAAAGCGCAGGGGATGCGGGCGGTAGTGCACGTGTATACTGCTGATGCCACATGCAAGGTGATCCTGGCGGGCTGCACCGGCATCGAGCATGGAGCGTTTCTCGACGACGCCACGCTGCAACTGATGCACGACTGCGGCATTTTCTTCGACCCCAATTACCTGGTGTTCCACAATTACCTCGACAAAAAGCAGAAATACCTGGGCATAGGCAACTACACAGAGGCGGGGTTCGCGAAGATGGAGCAGGTGCTACCGAAGCTGGGCAAAGCCCTGCGGCGGGCGCGTGCGCACCAAGTGAAAGTAGTGCTCGGCACCGACGCTAATGGGAGCGCACGGCCGCAACTACGAGGAGTTCATCTACCGCGTGAAGGAGGGCGGCGACAAGCCCATGGATGCGGTCCTGAGCGGGACTTCCGTGGCCGAGTCGCTCGGGCTGCGCGGCAGGATCGGGACGGTTGCGCCAGGCTTTGAGGCGGGCCTAGTCGCGGTGCAGGGTAATCCTCTCGACGATATCACGGCCGTTCGGCGGGCGCCGTTCGTGATGAAGGGTGGGCGCGTGGTCCAGTTTAATCCGCGGAGTAAGCCATGATCGAGTGTGCGGACGCTTTATGGAGTAACCCTGTCCCACGCTTCGACCCTTTGCGAAGTCGCGGCAGGTGGACAGCGAGTGCACCCAAAAGGCGCTATCCCGGTGCGGTAGATGGGTATCATATAAATCTTCGAGTACCTTCCGATGCTGCGAAAGGCGATGAGCGCTTGTCCTTCGCTCGCCGATGCTCGGCAATTCGGAAGCCAAGCCGCATCGGTCCCGCTAAGTCCTACTTTCGTTCTTTGATCCGTTCTCATTCTGTCAGAATGGGCAATCGCGCGGACGTCGTTTCCGGGCCGCCGGCGCCGGTGTGCTAGACGCCGACCGCACCGGCATGTCGTCCGGCTGCCCGAGCAGAAACCGATGCGGAACTGCCAGCACGAAGGTCTTCTCTGCTCCGTAGTCCGCTAACGCAATGACGCGGTTCCGTCCCTTCAAAAATCCGAAGACCTCCCAATACCAGCAACCCTCCTGATCGAGGAAGCTCTGGAAACGATATCCCTGCGTCGCCAGCTTTTCAACTCGCTCATAATTCTTTTCACGCGCATGATCGAAATCCTCCTCCTTCGACGCAACTTCGACCGCCAGGTCAACATCACTTAATCGCTCGTCCCCCTGTTTCAGCATGCTGCCGAAAAGCACCACCCTCGTTACTTTGCCGAGGAAATACGGGTCGTTGTTGACCCGCTCCACTCGTCCAAGGAATTGCTGCAACGCCTTTTCCGCCGTCGCACGTGTGACCCGCTTGGCCGCTGTTGCGGACGAGAGTGTCTGTCCCGCTTGGGTTATCATCCACGTGCCGCGCCCGGCGGCTTCGATCAGTCCCTCAGATTTCAAAGCCTTGACCAGGGCGCGCCCGTTTCCGGCCGCTAACCCGGCGGCTGCTTCCAAATCGGCTAGTCCCCATTGCAGCCGGGAGCGTAGATGCCGTAGCGTTCTGCGCACCAGAAGAACTGGGTACTGTCCGATCGTTCCCGTCGGCTCGATACGCATTTCGTTTCAGCATAGACCGATGCGAACCTCTTTGGGTCACGGCCTCTTCCAGCCTGACCGCGACGCCCAGCAATCTTGCCAGGCTCGCCGCCTGCATCGGATGAGATGATGGCTAAACGCTGTTCCGTGATCGGCACTTCAGGAGTGATCTCCTCGATCAATCCCGTGAAACGCCTTCCACTCGCTGATCCTGCGACGGCGAGTTCTCAGGCCACATGACGAGATCCCGACTTTTCGAGCGGAATCTTAAAGTCACCTTCAAATGAGACCATCAGCCAAATTACCCGCCATGACAAGCGTAGTAGAGACGCGCTTGCTGCCGATTCGCCTGAGTGATCATTTCCCTGGCGCGCGGCCAGGAGACGCTGCCTTCCGAGGCAGGTGAAGAATGCTCGAAAATAAGATGCTCCACTCGGATTGATAGAATCTTCGAGGGGTGGAGACTCACAGGAGTTTCGCATGCACCGTATGAAACGTCTCACCAAGGACACCCACGAAACTAGAGTGGCCCTTGCTCGCTCCCCTCCTGTCGATTACGATTAAGTAGCTGTTAGTACGTTTCATACTTGTGCTGTCAAGGAGTGTGAGCGATGAAACCTGGGAACTTCTGCTTGGCGTCGAGAAGTGGGTTGGTATCCGTTGCCGCCTTGGTTGTTGGCATCGTGGCATCTTCAGCGCTGAGAGCCGCCGAACTTCCCGACGTGAAGGGCGAGGTGACGTTCTCGAAAGACATCGCACCGATTCTGCAGCGAAGCTGTCAGAACTGCCATCAACCAAACTCGGTGGCTCCGATGTCGCTCATCAACTATAAGGAAGTCCGGCCGTGGGCGCGGTCGATCAAGGAGCGGACCGCTCTGCGCGACAAGCGCGGCGTGATGCCTCCCTGGTTCATCGAGAAGAATATCGGGATCCAACATTACAAGAACGATCCGTCGCTCAGCGATCTCGAAATCGCCAAGATCGCCAAGTGGGCTGACAGCGGCGCACCGGAGGGCAATCCGGCGGACTTGCCACCGCCCATCCCGCTCATAGACGGCACCAAGTGGAACTTGGGCGAACCGGATCTGGTCGTGTCGACGCCGGAGATCACGGTAAAGGCGGGCGCGCCGGACTGGTGGGGCGAACTCGAAGCGGCTCCAACGGGGCTCACCGAAGACCGCTGGGTGAAATCGGTTGAGATGAGGGAAGTGAACGACATTCCCCCACAAACGGGCGGGGGCAGAGCCACAGTCGGCGCTCGTTACGTTTTGCACCACATGATTTGGACCACGACCGTTCCGGGGCAACAAGCAGCGCTCGGCGAAGACGTGGGCGAGGGCAGCGGAACTTGGCCGATCCACGAAGTGGGCCGCAATGCGGACCTTTTCCCCGATGACGCGGGTAAGCTCCTGAAGGCGGGTTCGAGCCTGGTGTTCGCTTCGGCGCATATCCACTCGAACGGCAGGGACACGAAAGCGCACCTTCTCTTTGGCTTCAAATTCTTCCCGAAGGGCTACCAGCCGACCGTTAGGTACGCGCGGCGCGGTCTCGGCAATGGCGTGGACATCGATATGAAGCCGAACGAAGCCAACCAGCGGCTGGATGCTTACAAAGTGCTCGACGAAAACACCAAGATCACGTCGTATGAACCGCACCTGCACGCGCCCGGCGTACGCATGTGCCTGGAATACATCTGGGGCATCAACATCCAGACGCTCTCATGCTCCGGCTACGACCACAACTGGGTTCGCGTGTATGACTACGATGACGATTATGCACCGCTGCTGCCGAAGGGGACCATCCTGCATATCATCGGCTATATGGACACGACGCCCGCGAACCGGAATGTGCCCGACCCGAGGAACTGGTCTGGAGCCGGGAACCGCTCCATCGCCAACATGTTCATCGATCTGGGGCAGGGTCTCGCGCTCACAGATGAGCAGTTTTATGCGGAGATGGCCACACGGCGCGAGAAACTCAACCTGAGTCCGAACGACGTTCTGATCGGCTGCCCACTTTGTGGCGGCGATCCCATTCCTCCTCCGGCGGTGAAGAAGCCGCCCGCTACGCCGACCGGCAGCGGAGGGCAATAACGGCTTTCGGCTGCCTTGAGCCCGTTCGTTATATAAAGGACCGCGATGAAGGAACGAAGTTTTCGCATTGGACAGCTGCTAGTGGCGGTCACGCTTTTTGCTTGCCAAGCGGCCCACGCGCAGCTCTCCTATTCGAAGGGGCAAAGCGTAAATGCCGCTTTTGAAGGTTGGGAGCAGAATGCCGACGGGTCTTATAAATTCCTCTTTGGGTACATGAACTCGAACTGGGAAGAGGAGTTCGATGTACCCTGTGGTCCCGACAACAACATCGAGCCCGGCGGACCCGATCGCGGACAGCCGACGCATTTCTTCCCGCGTCGCAACCGGTTTGTGTTTTGGGTGAACGTGCCCAAGGATTTCGGCGACCAGGAACTGGTCTGGACCCTCACAACGCACGGCAAGACATCCAAGGCCTACGCGACTCTTCGGCAGGACTACTTCCTCGACAACATGGTCTTGACTTCTGAAACCGGCGCGATCGGGGCGGGCGTGAGCAGCCCGGAGATTCGAGCCAACAAGGCCCCGGTCTTGGAGGCTGCCGGGGACCGCATGCGAACAGTGAAGGTGGGGCAGCCGCTGACGTTGTCCGCGCTTGTGACCGACGATGGCGTGCCCAAGCCGCGGCCGCGAGGAGCCTTCCTGGACCGAGCCCGGACGAAAGACGTTAAGGACCTTCGCATGGTTCCTCCGATTCAGGTGACGGTCGGCAGCGCGACGGGGTTGTGGACGGCCTGCTACCTGTACCGGAGCAATGGATCGGGGAAGGTGCATTTCAGTCCCGACCAGTCCAAGACGTGGGAGGATACGCGCGCGGGTGCAAACTCGCAATGGTCCCCGCTGTGGCAAGCTCCGCCTCAGCCTCCGGATGGGAAGTGGACCGTCCAGGTGACCTTCGACGAACCGGGAACCTATGTGCTGCGTTGGCACGCCTCCGACGGCGCGCTGTGGGCGGACGAAGATATCACCGTCACGGTGACCCAGTAATTTGATTAGTTGATGCGAACGGTCTCCCTAAAAACTGAATCGTCCGCCGACCTGGAACGCTCTGGGTCCGGCGGAACCGAAGGTCTGAAGGGCACGCTGGGTCGGCTGGCCAAAGGCGTACGTCTGCGTGGCCGGATTGGCGCTCAGCTTATCGAGAGTCGTACCGTAGCCCCTCAGATTAGCGATATTGAAGGCGTTAAACACCTCGCCAAAGACCGCAAACTTGTACCGCTCCTTGAGAACGACGTTCTTGGTTAGCCGGAAGTCCTGGTTGATGGTGGGATCGCCGAGCTGGTAATGCGACGGCAACACGTACGCCGGAATGACGGCTCCATTGGGAGCTTTTGTGCCAGCGTAGTTGGTGTTGAAAGCCGCTACGGCCTTGGTCAGATCCGACTTACTGCAGGTCGCGTTCAGGCAACCGTACTGAATTCCTGGCAGAGGCGTGCTGCTTGATATGCCGGTTCCGCTCAGGTCGACGCCGTTGGTAGTAGCAGTGAACGGAGTCCGGCTAAGCATCTGCATATTGAGGCTCAGGTCGAATCCCCAGGGGAGATTGGAGGTCGCGGCCAGATTCAGATTGTGCCGGGGAAGAGTGGGGCCATACGACATCAGGTAATTGTTGGCGGCCACATTGGTGTAATCTGTGTCGAGGTTCTGGAACGCATAGGACAGCTGTCCCTGGATCCGATGGGAGAAACGCTTTTGCACCTTCACCAGTAGAGCTTCATAGACTGAACGCCCTTCCGGTGTCCATTCATTGATGGGGCCCTGCACGCACTCCTGCCCGGGAATGTAACGCTGTGCTGGTGTGCAAACCGGGATGATGGGCTGCGTTACGCCGTTCACGAACCAGTTGGTGTGGTTGATGTCGAGGTCGTTCGTGAGGTTAAAGTGCGCACCCTGGCGGCGCGCCCAGTCCGCGGTCAGAACCATGTCATGCCCTAAATCGCGTTGCACACCAAGCGAGCTCTGATAACTTCGGCCGAGTGTGTAAATCGGCGGGAACAATTCGATAGCCTGCTTGGCAACATCCAGACCGGTGACCCCGATGGGCCCGCTCTTTTGGACCGACTGACCGAACTTTTGCGTTAGGGCCCCAATCTGTTGGTTGTAGATGTTCAGCATCTGGCCGAGAGTCAGGCCTGTAACCGTACCCACGGGCAAGGGAGCGCCGACGGGAACCGCCAGCCCGGGATAGATATTGGTCAACGCGGTCGAATCGAGAGTGATTCTGCTGTTCCCGAGCGGTCCGAAAACGGACTCACCGCGCCACTTCTCAAAGATATAGTTGGTCTCCCAATACAAACCAGCGCCGCCGCGAATGACCGTCTTCCCGCTCTTACCTGGGCTCCAGGCAAAGCCGATGATGGGCTGCCATTCGTCTTTCTGGGGACGAGTCGGATGCATGCCGTTGGGCCCATAAGTGGCCGTGTAGAGCGGCGCCAGGAAAGCCGGAGGCGTCAGGTCACTGTTGAAAAGACCGGTTTCGTACTCCCATGCCACGCCGTAGTCCAAGGTCAGGTTCGGCTTGACCTTCCAGGTGTCACTGAAATAGATCCGCGGCCTGAAGTTCGAGTTCTCCTCGTCATGGTTGTAGGGCCCGGGAAAGTTCGGATTGCCGATACCGATGCCGGTGAAGATCCCGGCGGGAAGATTCAGTACCAGCATGTTCAGAAAGTCGGCGTTCGTCCTAACGGGGGTCGAAGGGGCAATTAGAGCCGTGCAGAATGGATCGCAGAAATCCCAGTTGGTCGGACCATTAAAGCGCTCCAGATCGGTTCCGAACCGCAAGCGATGAGTGCCCCGCTGCCAGCTCAGGTTGTCGACGATTTCATACCGCCGTGTATGCCGGCTCTGCGGCGCGTTGAAATAATTGCCTGCGTTGAAGCTGGTCCCGACGACTGTCAGGATCGCCGGCAACCCTTGGCCGATGCAAGGCGAAAGGCATTGAGCGGGGGTAGCAGTGAGATTATTGTTGCGCCAGTACTGATACTGCATGCGGAAGTCGTTCACCAAGGTTGGGGTCAAAGTGCTAGTGACGCCGAGCACGCTCTGCTGCGCCCAATTGATATTGTTCACCCAAGTGGAAGGCTGCACGGCCGCCGACCCTGGCAACCCGAAGGTATGATTGCCGTCGTGGGAAAAGCGGAAGAAGAGGCTATTGTCCCTCTCGGAAACTTCAATCTCTCTGAGATCATGGGGGTTGCCCAGAAGTCCAGGAGTGACTCGCCAAGCCAATGTTAAGTGCCTTGTTGTCTCCGTTTCTAACCACGCTGTTCTCAGTCTTCCGTTCGCGCGCCGCTCTTCAAGTAGAGATCCTGGCGCTGCGGCACCAGATCGGCGTGCTCCGACGCTCTGCTAAGAAGCGACCGAAGTTAACTGTGGCGGATCGTTTGTTTTGGGCGTGGTTGTCTGGAGCCTGGGCCGACTGGCGATCGGCGCTGGTCATTGTCAAACCCGAGACCGTCATCGCCTGGCACCGTAAAGGCTTTCGCTTGTTCTGGACCTGGAAAGTTCGGCACGGAACAACCGGAAGGCCTACCGTGTCGCGCGAAGTCCGGGACCTGATTCGAACGATGAGCCGTGAGAATCCGCTGTGGGGATCGCCGCGCATCCACGGAGAATTACTCAAACTCGGCATTAACATCGGCCAGACTAGCGTCAGCAAATATATGATCCGGCCGCGAAAGCTGCCCAGCCAAACCTGGCGGACGTTTCTGGACAACCACATCCAACACTTCGTCCCTCTATGGAATCTAGGTTGGGACAGGCGGCCGATCTGTGCCGGCGGCTGACGCCGTTTGCCGAGGACTGGGATCGGCCCGAAACTAGTGTCGGCCGACTTCTTCACCGTGCCGACTATCCGCTTCCAGGTTCTGTACGTGTTCCTGGTGCTGGCCCATGATCGGCGACGCATACTGCACTTCCACGTCACGGCTCATCCCACCACGGAATGGACTGCCCAGCAACTTCGCAATGCGTTCCCCTGGGACTCGGCACCCCGTTATCTGTTGCGAGATCGGGACCGAATCTTTGGCGACGACTTCACCAGACAGGTCCAGGACATGGGCATGGAGGAAGTGCTTTCTGCGCCGCGATCGCCGTGGCAAAGAGCTTACGTCGAGCGCGTGATCGGCACCATCCGGCGCGAGTGCCTCGATCATGTGATCATCTTCCACGAAGCGGCACTCTACCAGCAGATCAAGTTGTTCACAGCGTACTATCACGAATCCCGAACGCATCTTTCGCTTGCCAAGGATTCGCCGGAGTCGCGCGCAGTGCAGCCACCGGAACAAGGACGAATCGTGGCTGTCCCGCAAGTGGGCGGTCTCCATCACCGCTACGACCGGCGCGCAGCCTGAACACCGTGGGGGCGGTGATTGTCCGCGGAAGAGTGCGCCGCTACGGGCGTTCCCTCGCGCTTGAGACCCAATCGCCACTGTTTGGCGCGGCTGAATCCTATAATCCCTTCGCCGCCAGCAAGACTTTGGGGAGTTTGTGCCTTCAACCCCCTCTCGTTCGAGGGCATTTGGCTCGACACGGAGTTTTCGACAGGCACAATTACGGGGGATGGAAAACATCTTCCAGCGGCCGTCAATCTTGATGCGTTTGACGATGTTGACTCGCGACACAAATTCTCTCCTGCCGAGCCGCATTTTAACGGACAGCAGGAAAGACAGCAAACGATGTAATCGACAGAAAATAAAGAGGGTGGGTAGAAGCTGGGATTCTTCGACTGCCTGCTTCTGCGGACCTTTTCAGGCAGAGGCCCCAGCTTGACGCTAGACCCGACACAACATTATTGTAGTGTTAGTATAATGTTACCGGAGTTCAATCGCGACGGCAGGCTGCCGGCTGGCATTCACTGGGCTACTTGGCAAGAGATTCAATCACGATTCGGGTTTAGCCTCACGTCGGCAGCAGTTGCTCGGTGGCCTTCGCCTGGCGTTGGCAGCATTGAATACTGCGGGGTGCAGCAGAGTGTACATCGACGGCAGTTTCGTGACCGTGAAGCGCGAGCCTGGCGACTACGATGCCTGCTGGGACATCGACGGAGTGAATGTGGAAGCTTTGGATTCGGTTTTTCTTGATTTTTCGAAGGGCAGGACGGCGCAGAAGCGCAAGTATTTCGGCGAGTTTTTCCCCGCCCAAGTGCCCGAAGGCGCAAGCGGACGAGCGTTCTTGGAGTTCTTCCAGACGGACAAAGAGATCGGACGATCAAAAGGAATTGTGGGGTTGAATCTTCAGGAGGCAGAGTTGTGATCAAGAACGAGCGGCAGCATCGCATCACCAGAGCTCACGCCGAGAAGTTCCGAGCTACGCTAAACGAGTTGGCCGCGACGCCCCGGCCGACGAACGTTCATCCGAAGCTGTGGGAGGCACAAAAGGCCGGGTTGAAGAGCCAACTGCAGGACCTCGAAGCGGAACTTCAGGAATACGAGATCTTGAAGACAGGTGGCCGCAAGATTCTTGAACTGGATTCCCTCGAAGGACTGCCGAAGGTGCTCATTCAAGCGCGCATCGCGGCGGGATGGACGCAGGAGGATCTAGCAGCGCGTTTGGGTGTGAAGCCCCAACAAATCCAGCGCTACGAAGCCAGCGATTATCAGACTGTAAGCTTCGCTCGGCTTCGCGAGATTTCACGCTTGCTCAGTCTCGATGTTCGCGAGAGAGTAGAGATGGTCCAAAAGTAATCGTATTGCAAACGGCAATTCGCAGCGGAGTCCAGGGCCGTCTGGTCTTACCTCGTTTACCTCATTAACCGGGAACATGAAAATGGATCGTTGAACAATATAGACTTACATGACCAGAAAACAGCGCCATAGACACCTAAGTCAATTTATTTACAATCGACGCTCATATTCCCAAGCTGGACGCCGTGGGTTCGAATCCCATCTCCCGCTCCATCGTTTCAATAACTTACCTCGAAATTTCGGTTCCCGTCCAACATAGTTTGTGAGGTAACGAGGTATTTTGAGGTGTGGAACTCATTGAAAACTAGTGGACTGACCAATTGACGCGCAGCGGGCCGCGCTGGCCTTCGTTCTGACACCGCAGTGGATATACATAAGCGACGCTGGGCAGGCGCATTGGCTTGAGATTGTAGTTTTTGAGCTAGTTGGAGCAACGAGTTTTATTTTGCGGGCGCTGCGGTCAACGAACACAGCCGGGCCTAGCGATCAACGATATTGGCGCGCGATGTTTAACTTCCGCATACGTGATTGCAAGGTCGTACGCTTCATGCCGAGGCGAGCGGCAGCGCCGTCCGGGCCCCCAACCTGGCCCTTCGCATCTTCGAGCGCTCGGATGATTGCCTGCCGTTCGGTCGCCTGAGACACCTTCGGACCGCTGGAGCTCGGCACACTTGAACGGGACGTTTGCCCAAGGTCTGACATTGCAATCTGCAGGGTGTTCCCGTGAGTCAGAATGACGGAACGCTCCAGTATATTCTGCAGCTCTCGAATATTCCCCGGCCAGTCATACCGCGTGAGGGCTTCCATCGCGGACGTCGGAATCTCGTCGATAGGCCGGCCCATCCGCTGCGCATGTTTCTGAACGAAGTAGCGGGTGAGCAGCGGTATGTCTTCGCGGCGCTCCCGAAGCGGCGGTACGCTCAATGGAAAGACGTGAAGCCGGTAGTACAGATCTGCGCGAAATTGGTTCTCGTCAACCATAGCCTTCAGGTCGCGGTTAGTGGCGGCTACGAAGCGTACGTCGGTCCGGATCGTGCGCGTCCCTCCTACCCGCTCGAATTCCTGGTCCTGAATGGCACGTAACAGTTTCGGCTGAAGTTCGAGTGGCAGCTCACCGATCTCATCCAGAAACAACGTACCCTTGTGCGCCAGCTCGAAACGCCCGATCTTTTGCGTAACCGCGCCGGTGAAGGAGCCCTTTTCATGGCCGAAGAGCTCACTCTCTAGAAGACTGGCGGGAATCGCCGCGCAGTTCACCTTGACGAAGCTGCCCTTCCTGCGCGGGCTCAGTTCGTGAACCGCCCGGGCGACGAGTTCTTTTCCTGTACCGGTCTCCCCCAGAATGAGAACGGTCGAATCGGTTGGCGCAACGATCTGAACGCTCTTCAGAATGGATTGGAAAGCGAGTCCCTGTCCCACCATGTTCCCGTTATTGTGATCGAGGCGAATCTCGTCTTCCAGATAGAGTTTTTCGGTAGCGAGCCGCTCCTTCATTTCCGCCAGTTCACGGTAAGAGAGCGAATTTTCCACTGCGATTGCGATCTGATTTGCGACCTGCACAAGAAATGCGATGTCATCACCGGACCACGTATCTTCCGTCATTCGACAAAGCGCCAGCGTACCAATGGTTCGATTCGGGGCGACCAATGGAACCGAGCAAACGGACCTGAACCCCAGCGCCACAAACTTTCCGAAGATTGGCGACGGATAGCGCGCGATATCGGTGGCGTACGCCACTACCGGCTTCCCGGTTGCGAGTACCTCGGCCGCCGGCATGCCCGTAGAATCGAAGGGGCCCTTCAGCGCATCGATGAACGTGAGCCCTGTGGAATGCAGCGCGTAAAGATCGAGCTGGCCGCTATCCGAATTCGATACCGTCAGCATTGAGTAATCGTGCCGGATCAGCTTCGAGAGCTGCGCGCCTATAGCGGAAAACAGCTCGTCAGGCGCCAGCTTCGAGACCAATGCATTCGTGATGTCGAAGAGCGCGCGCAGGCGATCGCGTTCCCGCACCGCCGCCTGCCTGGCAAGAAAACCTTCGACCGCTACTGCGAACTCGGTGGCAACACGCTCCAGGAATTCCATTTCGGCCGTTCCGGGCTCATACGGAGCCACCGAACTGAAACCGAACGCGCCGAGCCTGTTGTCGCCAGCGGTGAGCGGAACCAGTATGAGGGTGCTGAGCCCGAACTCGGCACGGGCGCGACTCGTGAACTCCGGCCAGCGATTTTCCGCATCGAGATGAGAAAGGATCAGCGGCTGCTGGTTCAGCCAAACCCACCCGGCTGGATCTGACTCAACCGGCATCCGAAGGGTCGTAATCACAGGAGCGCCCGGCTCATTGAGAATATGTCCCTGCATGGCACTGTTCTCGGGATCGTGCAGTATCAGGCCGAGATGATCGAAGCTGACGATCCGACGCAGGGATTCGCGAACGCCGGAGAGCAGGGCTTCGAGGTCCGTGCGTCCGGCGATCGATCGCGAAAGCGACAGAACCGCCTCGTAGATCTCGCTTGTAGATGCTCCCACAGGGCCAATCATAATAGATTCCGACGGGTTCATATGGCATCCCATCGGGCACGCCAACGCCCGGAAAGCGGAGATTGTTACTCAAGGGCTTAGGGGCCATTGGGAGACCGGTGTCGGCAAGTGCCGAAGCAAACGCCGAAGCACAGTGCCGAAAAACAATGCCGAGAGGCGGCTCGCTGTCACTTTCCTGGGCTCTCGCGGCAACTCAGCGCACGCTGAATTTGGTTAATAACATAAGAGCTGTAGAGCCCGGCGGCGCTCAGTTCCACCCCCTGTGCCGCGAGTCGGGATAGCAGCGAATGGCCCGTTTCATCGATATGAGAAATGTCCCGAAGGAACAGATGCACGTTCTTGCGCTGTTCGCTTGCTGCTTTTCGGATTGAGGCCTCAACCTCCTCAACGTAGTCACCGACGAGTTGCCCGTCGATCGCGATTGTGATGCCGCCTGCGTTATTGGCGGTTTGAATCCGTATCATTTTAAGAGTCACCTTCCGAGCTGATCAATGCAGGCTTCACGCCAACATGCAAACGCTGAAACGACACACCTTCCGCGTCTTTAGCCACGCCGAAACTCGGCAAACGTGAGCGGCAGCCGCCGTTCGGCTTTTCAAGGCCACCTCCCCGGAGCCCAGCTCTTCGGGAGCTTCGGCACAACATCGGCAGATGCCCAATGTGCCGAGATGGTTTCGGCTCCAGCACCTGTAAGTTATTAATTCCATTTGAGCGTTTTCCTGGTGCCTGATCTGCATTTTCCGGACGCGAGGAAACGCAATGCGACGAAATCTCACGATGACGCTTTTAGTAACGGCTGCCTGTATTGTTGTCTTGACAGGTTGCCAACGGGCCGCCAGCGCGGCTCGCGAGGAAACAGATCTAATTCCGGTTCAGGTCCGCACCCCGGCGGTGGTGGAACGGCAGGATTCAGTCGCTGCCAGTGGTTCTGTCGAGGGATCGGAAACAACCGACGTAGCTTTCCAAGTCCCAGGCAAGGTCGCCCGGGTATTCGTGGATGAGGGTCAGCATGTCAACAGAGGACAGTTGCTGGCCGAGCTCGAACCCACTGACTACCGCAATGCGCTCGACGCGGCAAGTGCCCAGA
>Ga0185299_10005189_pt1 | contig 14963 bp, 13 predicted proteins | sample PaiPotPPA55metaG_FD_128002 | JGI IMG/M metagenome (GOLD analysis project Ga0185299, IMG submission 128002) | Iron sulfur acid spring bacterial and archeal communities from Banff, Canada, to study Microbial Dark Matter (Phase II) - Paint Pots PPA... ...
GAAGCTAAAGCTGGGGCTAAACGCCTGCGCCAGCGATTCGATGCCGGCCGGAATGAACAGCTGGTCGGTTTCGAGTTCATCGACCATCAGGCGCACGATCTCCAGGAAAGCGACCGGATACATCGGCCCGAGTCCGCCCGAACCAACACCCAGCGCGCCAAACAGCTCGTAGTCGTCCGGGTTGCGCCATGGTTTGCCGCCGGGAGGATTCGCACCGCTGAACAGGGTCTGGAGCGCGCTATAAAAACTCTGATTGCCGAACATGTCGATATACGCCTGCCATGCGGACCGCGCCGCACCGTACTGCCCGGTGCGCAACAACTCGGTGATGGCCACCGGCGCCAGCAAGGCCGGGCCGGAGGAGGGCGTGAAACCGTCGCTGATGAACGCGGTCCAGCCCGCATGGACCGTCGCGAACATGTCGGGCGGGTTGCCTTTCGCCGGCCACGTATACGTCCGTCCTTGATAACCGAGATTGGTCAGCACTTCGCCGGGATCGGGGAAATTCGAGTTTGCCTCGATGCCGAACTGGCCGAGGTAATGGAACAGGCTGTACTCGCTGGGAGGGAAACGCATGGCGCCCATTTCGGCCAGGAATGCCGGCGCCTGGCTCGTAAAGGGGATGCTGTAGGCGCGCCCGCCGATGCGTCCGGACGCTTCGTACAGCACGACGTTGGACGCGCCGGCGCGCAGCAACTCGTAAGCCGATACCAGCCCGCCCATGCCCGCGCCGATGATCGCAATCGTCTGGCCGCTTGCCGGCAGCGTGCCTAGCGCCGGCGACGCGGCCAGGAATGCGCCATAGTCGAACAGGGTGTCGATATAACCAAAGGTCCGTTGCTGGGCTGGAGCAGTTTCGCCGGCTGCAATGACAGGTTTGCGGCGACGCAGATTCGGAATGAAGGCCATGCATTTCCCCGTTGGTAGGAGTCTGGACTGGGTGCCGGCGGCTGTAGTCGCCGCCGCCTCGCGACGCGTTCAAACGACTGGACCGTCAGCTGAAATGACGGTGAACTGTTTAACGGCACGAATACAACAGACTTGAATCGGAAATATCGTCCGTGTAGTCTGCGAGGCAGCGTTTCAAAAAGTGGGAGGCTTGCGCGTGGCGAAAACGTACGCGAGCCGTTGACCGGGGATCGACCAGCATGTCCGTGAAATGTATTTGACGAGCCGCGAAACCGCTCTGGTTTCCGACATCTTCGCCGTGCTTGCCGACTCACTTCCTGAGCAGCTAATGCGCCAGGAAGTGGGCGTTCGCATGCTCAGCTTGCTGCGCGCGGACTACCTCGGGTCATACGTCTGGGACGACACGAAGAAGGAATTCGTCAATCGTGTCTCGTTCAACATGTCGGAAGACAATCTGTCCGAGTATGAGCAGTACTACCAGTACCGCGATACCGTGACCCCGCGCCTGCAATACTGCCGCGAGGCGGTTCGCGTCAGTAACGTGATTCCGCAGGGCGAGTTGATGCGCACTGAACTGTTCAACGACTTCCTGCGCCGAGACGGTTTGCACTGGGGCATGAACGTCTATGCGTGGGCTGGCGATTCGAACATTGGCGACCTGCGCATCTGGCGCGGCAAACAGCGGGACGATTTCTCCGACCACGACCTCGCCATGGCCGAGTTCATCCGGCCGGCCTTTACGGCCGCGCTGGCGCGAGCGCGCGCTGCGGCGGGCATGACGAAGCAGTCCGGACCGCAAGCCAAGCTGATTTCCGAAGACGTGCTGAAGAACCTGACGGCCCGCGAACGGGATGTCGTCGGGCTGGTAGTGGAAGGTTTGCTCGACAAGGAAATCGCGTTCCGGCTGGGTATCTCCTACACGACCGTCCGCACGCATATTGACCGTTCTTTCCATAAGCTCGGTGTTGGAAGCCGCTCCAAACTCATTCGCGCCGTGCAAATGAACGGGCAGTAAAGCGTTGCGCGATCGAAAATCGTTTTAAAAAACGCTCGCAGGCAGGAAGAATAATCTCCGTTAATGTCTGGCCGAAGTGCGGGCTGAATCGGAACGCGAAGACGGCCAGATAATCGTTCCAACAGACGCCTCTTAAGAGCGCCGTGCTGGCATGCCAACCGAATTGAATTCGGTTTGATTGTCACGCTATCCGGCTATCTCGACTATTCCCAGGTTTGCCCAATAACGGCCGCTTGTCGCACTTCGCCGGTGCGTCCGTGCATTCCGGTTTATCGATTTCTCACTGAAAGTAATTACTGGAACTTACCGTGTAGCGTAAATCCTCATAATTGAGGATTCGCTATTGGCGAAGTCACGGTAATGTCGGCTGCTTTGTTACTGGAGCATGAGCCGTGAGCTTTGACCAGATCGTCCCCTCAGCCCCCCGGCATCCCTTATTGATCGAGCAGGAGATCGCGCACCTGGAGCGGATCGTTCCACGCTGGACCGACGAAGGGTGTTGTCCGGTGCTCGGGCAGGCTTACTGGCGCAAGCGCGTGGTCGATCTGGCGCATTATCCCGAACTTACGCCAACCCAGCATGCCAGCGTGCAGCGAATGCTCGAATGCGTGAACACGGCTGTTTGATCGTGGCGCCATGAGTTCAATTGCAAGGGGCCGTCGTACGCAGCATTCAATTATTCGGAGTTTGGTTTCACGCTTCGGAATATTGATCTGGATGCGCTGCGGTCGATAACTCGACAGCCAAAAGGTTTCTGATTCCTTACATCGACTTCCATTGCCTCAAACTAAACAGAGAGAGCTGAATATGGAAATGCAATACCGAGGATCCACGATACGACCGATGGTTGCGCCCTCGCAGGGCGCCTTTGATTCATCCGTGATTATTCGGGACTCCTATGGAAATCAACGCTCGCACGGCACGCTCGGACGCTTCGCGTCACATAATGCCGCCACGAATTTTGCCGTCGTCTGGGCGATAGCCTGCCTGGATGGGGACGCAGTACCGCGAGCGCCGTTTCAGATTGTCGGGCAGTGACTCGATCGTCGCGATCGTCGCGATCGTCGCGATTATCGCGATCTGGGCGAGGGCGCGTCATTGCGGGTTACCGGCTCGGTGCTCCGAACCCGCAGCCACGCGCTGAGTCCAGCGGCGCAAATAGAGGTTGTTGAGAATCAGCGCGGTGCCCGTCATGCAAGCTCCGGCAATTTGCATGTGCGTCGGAATCAATCCGATGATCGCCAACACAACAAATGTTGTCACGGGTGGCGCTTCCATGAACAGCACGCCGTTGAGCGGAGTAAGCATTCTGTTCCGTTTTGGGTCCGCGCTGAAAAAAACCTGTCGGGGCCGTCACACAGTTCGTATCTTTGGCTGACTTACCAGACTTCGAAGGGCGTCAGTCACGACGAGACGGTTACTGAATCTTCTCCGCAGCCGCGACAATCGCTGCAGCGACTTCGGCGGGCTTGCTGAGCATGGCGACGTGACTCGAGTTCACGTGGGTCACCGTGGCACCAATGTGGCTTGCCATCTCGGCCTGCAGGTTCGGATCGATCATGTGATCCTTGTCCGCGACCACAAACCAGGAGGGCTTCGAATGCCACGCGGCGGTCGTGACTTTATCGTCGGTACAACCCGAGAACCAGGGGCCTTGCGTATCGGCCACCAGGCGCGCCTGCGCTGCGGGCAGATCCTGTGCAAAATCGTGGATCACCGCATTGGTTGAAAGCCGGAGATATCCGCCCGAGTCTTTTGTCAATTGGCTCGCCCACGCCGGCGCGGGTTTGCCCTTTAACATATCATTGATCGACTGACCGTTATCCGGTGCAAAAGCCGCGACATAGGCGAGCGCTTTGACGTTATCGTCATTGCCGGCTTGCGAGATGACTGCGCCGCCCCAGGAATGGCCGACCAGCACGACGGGACCCTTCTGCTGTTCAATCGCGCGTTTTGTGGCGGCTGCGTCATCGGCAAGCGAGCTCAGTGGATTTTGCACGGCAACGACGTGCAGGCCCCGTGCCTCGAGCAGCGGAACGACCTTGTTCCAGCTCTCTCCGTCCGCGAAGGCACCGTGCACGAGCACGACGTTCGTTCCCTTCAGATCGTGTACCGGTGCAGCGTGGACCACAGGCATGGATGCGAAGCCGCCAAGCAGGAACGCCGATGCCACCAACTTCTTGAACAGGTTACTCATGATAGGTTTTCTCCGTGGGTTAAGTGAGCGTCAGGATGACACGGCAGCGCAATTGAAAACATCGGTCGAATGACCGACCCGCCCATCGAGAGCGCTTATAGAGACTCAAGTCTGTGAACGGAAGCACTTACACGGAGGCATTGACAGCCATGCAGGGTATCGATTCTGGAGTTCACGCGTATGACGCAGTCAAGGCGCTCGCGTTCATTGGTGACCTCAGCACGGGGCAGCCGACCGATCATTCCGTGCGCACGGCCTGGCTTGCGTTTCAGCTCGCCCGTGTACTGGAATTCGATTCGAGCGGCTGCGATACGGTCCGCGAAGCATCGCTGCTGCGATGGTCTGGTTGCACGGCAAACGCCTCGGGGTTTGCCGACACATTCGGCGACGACATCGCAAGCCGCGAAGCGATGCTGGCCCAGCGTCCGAACTGGGCTGAATCGCTCGCGAGGCGAGGAGGGGACGCGGTTGCGATAACGCCGCTCGCGCAAATCCATTGCGACGTCTCCGGTGCGGTCGCGCGAATGCTCTGCCTTTCGGAGCAGACCCAGGCCACCTTGCGCCATATTTTTGAAACGTGGGACGGCAGCGGCTTTCCCGATCAACTCGGGCCCCAGGAGGTGCCGGTAACCGTATTCGTCATCTCGCTGGCGAGCGATCTTGAGGTCCTTAGCCGGGTTTATGGCATAGAGCAAGCTTTACAACTGATCGAGCATCGAGCTAACGCCTACTACCCTGCTTCGTTCGTCGCGATCGCCACAGCCCAGGCCGCCCAGTGGCTTAGTGCCCTCGATCGCGCGGAACCAGCGGACGTCGACGCTGTGCTCGCGACGCCACCCTTGCAACGCATGACGCCACCCGAACTCATCGCGGACATCATCGATCTGAAATTGCCCTGGATGACGGGATACTCGCGGGAAGTCGCCATGACCGCAGCACAATGCTGCGCGCGACTCACGTCGGATCCTGAAACGATAAACCTCGTCTATCGTGCCGGTCTCATTCATGGGATAGGAAGAGCGGCTGTGCCAAACGCTATCTGGAACGAGCCGGGGCAACTCTCGGCGTCGGCCTGGGAGAAGGTGCGCCTCGTACCCTACTGGACATCGCGGGCAGGCAAGCAGACCGGGACGCTCAAGGAGGCTGCCGAGCTTGCGTCATACGCCTATGAACGGCTTGACGAGACAGGCTATTTCCGTAGCAGCGGCGGCGTTGCATTGCCACTGGAGGCACGGATCCTTGCGGCTTCGGTGGCCTCGGTTGCACTACGCGCGCCACGGCCGTGGCGCGCCGCGCTTTCTTTTTCCGACGCAGAGGCGCTGCTGCGTGAGCAGACTGCGAAGGGACGCTTCGATCCGGAAGTGGTCGATGCGTTACTCGCATCAGAAGGTAGCCCGCCACTGCGCGCGAGCCTTGCGCAGCCGAAGGGTCGTCTTTCTCGTCGGGAGATCGATGTGCTCCGTCTCATCAGCCGAGGAGCCAGCAACAAGGATGCAGCGAGAGAGCTGGCGCTTAGTCCGAGCACGGTACGCACGCACGTTGAAAGCCTGTTTCGCAAGCTTGAGTGTTCAACTCGTGCGGCCGCTACGCTGAAGGCATCATCGATGGGGGTTCTATAGCCAATGCCGAATGTGGCGAATGCCGAATGTGGCGAAGGTCCGTTGTTTAGGTCGAGCCGATGTTCGATCGGCCGCGGAACCAGAACCGGCGAATGGTTTCCAAAAATGACCTTTGCCGTGGTTACTCCTTTCCAGAGTGGGCGCTTTCAATAGGGTAGGGGTCCTGCAGAACGATGGAGCCGGTCTCCAGCAGGGACTTGAGGTTGGAGATGACCTTCGGCCAGCCGCCGGACACCGCCGCGATGAATTTCGAGGGTTCGCGCTCGATGGTGTGGGTGATGGAGAGCTTGACCGCCGTTCCACTGGGTTCCAGTTCCATCGTGCAGCGCGACTCGCCTTCGGCCTTGAGTTCGGGCTTGTTCTGATGCTGCCAGCGGATCACCAGGCGCCGTGGCGGCTCGGCCTCGACGATCTCGCCGGCGTCGAAGATCTGACCGTCGCCGGACACCAGCTTCCACGAGGATCCCGCCGTCCACTGGCTTTCGCAGCGCATGCCGAACCAGTACTGCTTTATGAACTCTGCGTCGGTCAGTGCTGACCACAGCTTCTCCGGCGTGGTGCGGATGTAGGTCACGTAGACAAAGGTCGATCTAGCCATTGGTTTTCTCCAATCGTCGTTTCAGGTCGCGCAGCGCCTTGAGGCGCGGCTTTTCGAACTTGGCTATCCAGCGCTCGTAGATCTCCTGCAGCGGGACCGGATTGAGGAAGTGCAGCTTCTCGCGGCCGCTCCACATGGTGACTACCAGGTTCGCCGCCTCCAGCACGCCCAGGTGCTGCGTCACGCCCTGCCGCGTCATGTCCAGGTGCTCGCACAAGTCGTTAAGGGTGCGGCCGTCGTGTGCATGCAGTAAGTCCAGCAGCTTGCGCCGGCTGGGATCGGCGAGGGCCTTGAACAGCAAGTCGGTGTCATAAAGGCGCTCGGCCATGGACGGCTACATGCAAGTAATCTATTGCATGAATGATAGGCAAGCAATCCCTTGCATGTCAAGGTCAGCTCAACTTACACCGGCTGACTACGTATGAACTGAAAAAACACTGCGCTGTAAAACGACTTGGCGAATTCCAGTGCCTGTCGATCCATATCGGCGAATCCCCTGCTAAGAGCACCTGTCCACTTGCCCGATGCCGCTCACCGCGGCAACACGGCGCAGACAGACCCGGCGAATTGCACAGTGACGGTTTGCTCATTGCGCGTATTCCGCTGAACCAGGCCAATTTCACGCGTGAAGGTCTCGTCGCCAAGAGACAGCGCGCTCACGGTTTCCGGCATCTGCAGCGCGGCCGCCTGCGGGACGAGCGCAACGCCCACCCCGTGGGCCACGAGTCCGACGATTCCCTGCAGCTCGTCGAGTTCGACCACGTCCTGCACCGTGACGCGAATTCTCCGGAGAAAGCGGTCGACGAGGCGGCCTCCAAAAGAACTCCGGTCGTAGCGAATAAACGGTTCCGATTTGAGCAGCGAGCGCCACGGCCGGTCCGCCAGCTTGCGCGGGACCAGCAGGACGAAAGACTCGGTGAGCAGCGTGCGCCAGTGCAATTCGGCGGGCAACGCGAAAGGGGGTTTGATAATCACCGCGACGTCGACCTCACCGGAGTCGACCTGCGCGAGCAGGTTGAGCGACACGCCGGGCACCACGCGGATTCGCCACCCCGGCGAAGTCTGCCGGAACAGTTCGATGGCACTGACGAGAAACGACGCCTGCGCCGAAGCAATAGCACCCACCCGAAGCAGACCGGACTTTTCGGCCGTGCCGCCGCGGTCTGCCAGGCGGGCGTAGACGGACAACAGTTCTTCGGCCAGATCGACAGTCCGCTTGCCTGCTGCGTTGAGCGTCGCCGAGCGGCCGGTGCGGTCGAATAGCGGGAAGCCCAAGTCCTCCTCCAGCCGCTGGATCTGCGCGCTGACAGCCGATTGCGTCAGTCCGATATGCGCGCCGGCACTCGCGAACGTACCGAAACGCACAACGGCCAGAAAGGTTTTTAGCTCTCGCATCATGGCTGGATTGACCGATCTTATTGGCTTCGATTGATCGATTTTATTGATGCTGAGCTAAAAAAACTATCATTATTAAACTATTCTCGTTGCCCTTAAACTGTCTCCCGTGGCGCGACATCTTTTTTCGCACACGATGACGGCGGCACGGGCAGACCTTGTTCGTGTTGTCGAGTACCACCCATTCAACCGAAATCCGGGCCTTCCCATGAGCGATACCACTGCTGCCATTTCCCCTTTCCATCTCGCCTTTCCGGTTCACGACATTGCAGCCGCCCGGGAATTTTATGGCGATCTGCTTGGCTGTCCGGAGGGCCGCAGTGCCCCTGACTGGGTGGACTTCAACTTCTACGGCCACCAGATCGTCGCCCACCTTGCGCCGGATGAGATCGGCCATCGCAAGACGAGTGAGGTAGATGGCGATGCGGTCCCGGTCCGGCATTTCGGCGTCGTGCTGCCGATGGATCAGTGGCAAGCGACATCGGACAAACTCACGGCGGCCGGGGTCGAATTCATCATCGAGCCGCATGTCCGCTTCAAGGGCGAAGTCGGCGAGCAGGCCACTATGTTCTTCCTGGACCCGTCGGGCAATGCACTGGAAATCAAGGCATTCGCGAATATCGCTTCGCTGTTTGCAAAGTAGTCCCGGCATCAATCCCATCGGTCCGTGCTGAACAAGTGCTGAATAACGACGTCCGCCAGGCTCTCCGGCGGGCGGGCGCCGTCGTTGGCGCACTCCGCTCATCTATTCGCGGATGTGGTCCAGCAGGCATACCGGCTCACCTGTATCGCGGCAATCTACCGCCATTACCGGATGCAGCGCCTGGGTATCCGTGAACCGGGGAGCAAGACATGAATAACGAAAGCACCCGCAAGCTGTTTCGGGAGGCCATGGCGTACCTGTCGGCGGCCGTGAACATCATCACCACCGACGGCCCGCGCGGCCGCTGCGGCATGACGGCAAGCGCGGTATGTTCGGTCACCGACACACCGCCCACCATGCTCGTCTGCGTGAACCAGTCGAGCTCGGCGCATGCGGTGCTTGCGGGCAACGGCAACGTCTGCATCAACGTGCTGCCCGCCGATCACCAGGAACTGGCGCGTCATTTCGCCGGCATGACCAACCTGCCGATGAGCGCACGCTTCGAGCAGCAGACCTGGACGGCTGGCCGCCTGGGCCTGCCCGTCCTGGCTGATGCGCTCGCGAGTCTGGAAGGCCGTATTGTCGATACAAAGACCGTGGGCTCGCATTCGGTGATGTTCGTGGAAGTGGCGGACATAGTGGTGCGCGGCGACGGCGACAGCCTGATTTATTTCGGTCGCCACTTTCATCGGCTGGCTCGTACGGCACCGGAGCTTTGCTGAGGCTTTGCTGCGGTTTATTGAGGCTCGCAGACCACGCTGAACCTGACCAGCGTGGTCGTGCCGAAGGTATTGCTCAACGCGACATCGGCGGCATCGCGGCCTCGCGCCATCAATACGCGGCCAGTACGCGGCGCGTTGTTGCGCGGATCGAATGTCTGCCATGTGTTACCCAGATAAACCTCGATCCAGGCGCAGAAGTCCATAGGTGCGTAGGGCGGCGGCAAACCGACGTCGCTGATATAACCCGTGCAATAACGCGCCGGAATGTTCATCGCTCGGCACAACGCAACGGCGAGATGTGCGAAGTCGCGGCAAACGCCCACGCCTTCCCGATACGCCTCGAACGCCGTCTTGGTCGGACGCGCGCTGTTGTAGTCGAACCGTATGTGCCGATGAACAAAGTCGCAGATGGCCTGCACCCGGGGCCGTCCCAGCGGCGTGGAGCCGAACATCTGCCAGGCGGCTTCGGACAGCAGGTCGGTCTCGCAGTAGCGGCTGCCGATTAGGAACTGCATGCACTCGTCGGGCAGTTCTTCAACAGCATGCTGATAACTGTTGGGCTCCGGCACCTCAGGATAAGCCGGCACTTCGATCAACCCCTGCGAAGACAGCGTAAGCCAGCCCTTCGGTGCGACCAGCCGGCTGCACAGGTTGCCGAAGGAATCGTGATATTGCGAGAAGGGCACCCGCGGGTTGACCCTCAGAAGGTCGGGGACGAGAATGTCCTTTGCGCGCGAGGTGTGCATGTTCAGCATCAGCAGCATGGGGGTCGGCTGCACGCATTCATAGACCAGTTCGTAACCAACGCGGAGCTTCATCGGACTGACCTTTTTGGTTGAGCGGACGTGTATATCCGAACGTGTGAATCGCCGGAGCGATACTTATATCGACCTCGACTATTTCAGTAGTGACGATGGGTAAATCGGGGCTTAAAACATCGAACTCCTGATGAGTCCCTGGTTCAACCAGCGGCGGCTGCCTGCGGGGCCTGCGGATCTTGCTCGTGTTGCTGAATTCCGCCATCCGCTTGTTTCGGAGCACTCGCGCTCGCGATCACGTTGTGCACGAAACGCAGTTTGGCCACGACCTTCGGCGAAAGCGTGAACGGGTATGCATCGGCCAGACCCAGGCTTCGGTTCAGGCTGTTCAATGCATACATCAGTGGAAACCATTGCTCCATGAGGTTATCGAAGCTCGTGTTCTCGATAGGCTCGACCTCGGTAAGCGAAGGTTCGTTGGGCGCTTTCGGTTCGAGCTTGAATCCGCATGCGGCGGCGGTGTCGACTGTATCGACGATATGCAGATAATGTGCCCACGTCTCGGCCCAGTCCTCCCACGGATGCGTCGTGGCGTAGGCGCTCACATAAGACTCTTCCCAGTCGGCCGGCGGCCCATTCTCGTAATGCGCCTGAAGCGCCTGGGCGTAGTCGACGCGCTCATCGCCGAACATTTCGCGGAACGGCTCTTCCCAGTGTGAATGAGTCACGAGCCGGTCAAAATAATAATGGCCGATTTCATGCCGGAAATGCCCGAGCAAGGTCCGGTACGGTTCGCCCATTTCGGCGCGCGCGCGTTCGCGCAGGGCGTCGTCGGCTTCGGCTATGTTCATCGTGATGAGGCCGTTGTCGTGGCCGGTCATGACCTTCGGCCCTACGTTGCCGTCTTCGAGGAGCTCGAACTGCAAGCCGGTTTCGGGATTGGTCATGCGCGAATCCGTATTCAGCCCCAGCGCCCATAACGCATACAGCAAGCGCCGCTTGGCCATTTCCAGCCGATACCAGTAGACGCGGTTTTCTGGCTGGGCGAGATTGGGGATGGTCCGTGTCAAACTGCATGCCGGGCACAATACGTCGGGCGAGTCGGCCGGGATCATCCAGTTGCAGACCTTCTCGAGCGCGTAGTTATTGCACTGCCTGAACAGCGCACCGTTCGCCGATGGATGCAGGACGCGCCAAAGCGTCTCGCCGGCTGGTTCGAATGCGCACACCTCGGACAGCTCAGGCACGAAGCCGAGGAGCGCCGCACAGGATTCGCATTTCACGTTCTCAAAAAAAACGTGATGCTGGCAACGGCCGCAGTGAAATGTTTTCATATTGAGGAGATAGGCTGGAATGCAGGGCGTGGTGGCGTTGAAGCAAGCCACGTGCCGCTGGGGAAACGGTCCGGTCCCGAGGGAAGGGGCGTTTTACGCGCCAGTTCGGTGCATGACCGAATGGCACAATCGGTTTAAACGCAGCATCGAGTGCATTGAAATAGCCGTCAGCCTTGCCCGATGGCCGGTTCGGCCAAACGGCATGGAGCTTGCTTTTAAAAACTGCCAAAATTCGTCCAGGAGTCAGGTGTGTCAATCCGCGTCGCGTTGAACCATGTCACGCACTACCGTTATGACCGCCTCGTCGGCCTTTCACCGCAGGTCGTGCGCCTGCGGCCCGCGCCGCATTGCCGTACACCGATCGTTTCGTACTCGATGCGGGTCGAGCCAGCCGGGCATTTCATCAACTGGCAGCAGGACGCGTTCGCCAACTATCAGGCGCGGCTCGTCTTTCCCGAGAAGACGCGGGAATTCAAAATAACGGTCGATCTGGTCGCCGAGATGGCGGTCTACAACCCCTTCGACTTCTTCCTCGAACCGTACGCCGAGAAATTCCCGTTCGAGTACGAACCTCAGCTGGCGGCCGAACTTGCGCCGTATCTGATCAAGCGCGAGCTCACACCGCTGCTGGCCAAATTTGTCGAGAGCATCGACAAGACGCCTAAAGTAACGGCCGATTTCCTGGTCGAACTGAACCAGCGGCTGCAGCACGACATTGGCTACGTGATTCGCATGGAACCCGGCGTGCAGACGCCGGAGGAGACGCTCGAAAAAGCGTTGGGATCGTGCCGCGACACGGGTTGGCTGCTCGTCGAAACCTTGCGTCAGCTCGGGCTGGCGGCGCGTTTCGTTTCCGGTTATCTGATCCAGCTCGCCCCGGACCAGAAGTCCCTCGATGGCCCGAGCGGCACCGAAGTCGACTTCACCGACCTGCACGCGTGGTGCGAAGTCTTCCTTCCGGGCGCGGGCTGGATCGGGCTCGATCCGACCTCCGGCCTGCTGGCCGGCGAGGGGCATATCCCCGTTGCCTGCACGCCTGAGCCGGGCAGCGCGGCGCCTATTTTCGGCGCTGTCGATGAAAGCGAAGTCGAGTTCGAGCACATCATGCAGGTCCAGCGCGTGCTCGAAACGCCGCGCGTGACGAAACCCTACACGGAAGAAGCGTGGTCCGCGGTGCAGACGATGGGCGCGCAAGTCGACCAGCAACTGAACGACATGGACGTGCGCCTGACGATGGGCGGTGAGCCCACGTTTGTCGCCGTGACCGACCGCGACGCGGCGGAATGGAACACGGACGCACTGGGACCGACGAAGCGCGGTTACGCGGTGTCGCTGATGGACAAGCTGCGGGCGCGCTATGGCGTGGGTGGCTTCCTGCATCTGGGGCAAGGCAAGTGGTATCCAGGCGAACAGTTGCCGCGCTGGGCCATGTCGCTCTTCTGGCGCGCGGACGGGGAGCCGATCTGGGAAGACCCTACGCTCTTCGCCGATGAACGCGATCCCGGCCACTACACCGCTGAAGACGCACGGCGTTTCATCGAGCACCTGGCGAACAAGGTCTCGCTGGATGCCTCGTATATCCAGCCCGGCTACGAGGACACTTTCTACTATCTGTGGCGTGAACGCCGCTTGCCGGTGAACGTGGACCCGTTCGAATCGGAACTCGAAGACGAGATGGAACGCATGCGGTTGCGCCGCGTGTTCGACGCGGGTTTATCGCAGGTGACGGGTTATGTGCTGCCTATTGCCCGGGAACGCGATATCCCGATACAGGCGCCGGCATGGGTCAGCGGCCCATGGTTTTTCCGCGATGGACGCATGTACCTGATTCCCGGCGACTCGCCGATGGGTTACCGCTTGCCGCTCGAATCGCTGCCGTGGGTGAGCGCCGGGGACTACCCGTATCAACACCCGCACGATCCGTTCGCACCGCCCGTGCCCTTGCGCGAGGCGATGGAACTGCGCATGCAGTATCGCGGCGGGGTGGTGCTTGGGGATGGTATTGAAGCTCGGGCCGAGGGTGAAGGTGCAGCGGGCGCTGGCTCAGGCGCGGCTGCAGGCACGGGACAGCGGCCTGCTACCCCTGCTTCGTCCACCCGCGAACCATCGCGCGGCGAGTCCGCTTCGTGGATCCGGCGTACGGCGCTGTGCGTCGAAGCGCGCGATCCGGCGCGTGCGGCGGGACCGGACGTCGAAGAGAAGTCGTTTGGAAGCGGCAAGAGCCTGCTGCATGTGTTCATGCCGCCCCTGACCGAACTCGACGACTACCTCGACCTGCTTGCCGCCATCGAGGCAACGGCCGCCGATCTGCACATGAAGGTGGTGATAGAAGGGTACCCGCCGCCACGCGATGCCCGTCTCAAGATGCTGCAGGTGACGCCGGACCCGGGCGTGATCGAGGTGAACATTCATCCGGCTTCGAGCTGGGATCAGCTCGTCGATCACACCGAGTACCTGTATCAGTCGGCGCATGAAAGCTACCTGAGCACCGAGAAGTTCATGACCGACGGACGTCATACCGGGACGGGCGGCGGCAATCACTTCGTGCTCGGCGGTGCGACGCCTGCGGACAGTCCGTTCCTGCGGCGTCCCGACCTGCTGGCGAGCTTGATCGCGTACTTCATCAACCATCCGTCGATGTCGTATCTGTTCTCGGGACTGTTTCTCGGACCGACGAGTCAGGCGCCCCGCGTGGATGAAGCGCGCAACGACCAGCTTTACGAGCTGGAGATTGCCTTCAAGGAGATCGAGCATCAGCTCGAACGTCTGGGCGGGCGCGACAGTGATTGGTTGCCGCCCTGGCTGATCGACCGGACGCTGCGCAATCTTCTTATCGATGTGACGGGCAATACGCACCGGGCGGAATTCTGCATCGACAAGCTGTATTCCCCCGATGGCCCCACCGGCCGGCTCGGCCTGCTCGAACTCCGAGGCTTCGAAATGCCGCCGCACGCGCGCATGAGCCTCGTGCAGCAATTGCTGCTGCGTGCGCTGGTCGCGCGGTTCTGGGACAAGCCGTACACCACGCGCCTCACGCGCTGGGGCACTGAACTGCATGACCGTTTCCTGCTCGGCACGTTCATTGAAATGGATTTCCACGACGTCATCGCGGATCTCAATGAAGCCGGTTATGCCTTCGATGCCGCATGGTTCGCGCCGCATTTCGAGTTCCGTTTTCCGCTGGTCGGCGCCGTCCAGACGAACGGTATCGAACTGGTGGTGCGCAGCGCGCTTGAACCGTGGCACGTCATGGGCGAGCAGGGGGCGCCCGGGGGCACGGTGCGTTACGTGGATTCGTCCGTGGAGCGGCTCGAAGTGCGGGTGCTGGGGCTCAACGACAATCGTCATGTAGTGACGGTCAACGGCGTGCCCTTACCGTTGCAACCCACGGGCCGCGTGAGCGAGCATGTGGCCGGCGTGCGCTTTCGGGCGTGGTCCCAGCCGACGGCGCTGCATCCGTCGATTGGCGTGGATGCGCCGCTCACGTTCGACATTGTGGACACCTGGAGCAACCGGTCTGTCGGCGGATGCCGGTATCATGTAGCCCATCCGGGTGGCCGCAATTATGTGACCTATCCGGTCAACGCATACGAGGCGGAAAGCCGGCGGCGTTCGCGCTTTTTCAGAATCGGCCATACGCCTGGGCGCATGGTCGTGGAGGAACCGAAGCGCAGCCTGGAGTTTCCGTTCACGCTCGATCTGCGCCGACGGTAGCCTCATCAACGAAAACAGCTCAATTTGGCCTTCCAATCAACGCTTCCGTTTGAAGCAAT
>Ga0185299_10005190_pt1 | contig 14960 bp, 13 predicted proteins | sample PaiPotPPA55metaG_FD_128002 | JGI IMG/M metagenome (GOLD analysis project Ga0185299, IMG submission 128002) | Iron sulfur acid spring bacterial and archeal communities from Banff, Canada, to study Microbial Dark Matter (Phase II) - Paint Pots PPA... ...
GGAGTTCAAGCGACGGATCAAGACGCAGACCGTGCTGCCCTCTGCGGAAACCGCGGCCATGTTGTTCTGGGCCTTGCTGGCTTCAGGGCAGATCACCATGCGCAAGGTGGACGGCTGGCAGAGCCTCACCGAGAAGCCTTCCGATCAGATCATTGACCTCGCCGCCTAATGCGGTAACCTCATCACGCTGGAGATCACGCTAAAATCAATTCCAACACAAATCGCGACGGCACCCGCGACGCCTTCGTCAACGGGCTGATAAGGAGGCTATGGTGACCCGGGTTGGATAGCCCCGGTCGTCATATTGTAGTTGTTGTAGAATTTCCATCCGCTAAACGATCCATAATAGAGCCACCCATAAGCGGCGGTTGGGTCGATATAGTTATCATGCGCTACACCTGCATTCTGAGAGCCGCCGCCGTGGACCATACGGGACATGGAGAGGCTGGAAACGGGCACAGGCAGACCGACGCCAGGCGCTGCTGCGATCATGACATTGTACGCCAGCGTTACATTTTGGATTAGACCACTGCCGTTGGCATAAAACTGGTATCCTTCGCCAGCCGATGCTTGCTTGATTTGATAGCTGGTATTGTACTCAACATCGACGGATGAAGAAGAGTTTGAATTTGTGTCAAACTGGAGAAAGTTGAGATGCGCACCAGATTGCATCGCACCTTGTTCAATGAGGTTATTTCTATAGATAACCGCATAAGGAACATTTTGGGTATTCTGTTCAAAAACGTGCTGAGGGAAGTTTTTTAGCCAATTGTAGGTAAGCGTTGTCGTTCCACCGCTCATAACGCCGACAAGCGATGATCCCTGCCCCGCGCCGCCGCCGTCGATGGTGTTGTATGAGACGGTTAGACTAGGCGAGTTGAAAGTTGAAATAACATTTGATACGACCGCGGCTAAGTTTGCCCCTCCAAAGTTGCTGTTGGTGACCGTGGGATTTGGGGAATTGACAAAAAAGAGATATGCCCCGCCATGTAAAGAGAAATCGACGCCGGATATCACTACATTGCTTGTATTATAGACGCTAACATGGCCGTTCGTTGCCGAAGTGTCCACGCCGATGCCAGGGCCACTCAGTAACTGCCAATCGGTCAGCGTCGTCATCGCGGGGACACCTACCGCATAGTCTACACCGGCAACCTTCCAGGGAGGTCGCGTCGCATAGCTCGCGAGCAATGCGGGGTGCTGGCCGCCCGGTGGCGGTGGCGGCGGTGGCGGGCATGCAGGCCCTGCGAGCGCTGAAAAGTGGGTTTGCGTCGTTACAAACATAAGAAGCATAAAAGCGGATCTCGTTTTTCCCAGAAGCCGGTCCTTCATTTTTTTCCTCCGAGCAAACGTATTTGCACACGATGGTCCGGCGGGAAAAAGTCCGCGGCGACTTCCGCTATGGGGCACATCGCCGGATAGAAGATATAATTGATCATGACCTGTTTTTCTCCAAGTTGCTAAGCTTATTGCGACGAAACGGGGAGAATCACGCGCGAGTTATTCAGCTCCTCGTCGGTATAGCCAGAACCGTAGGAGCGATCCGCAAATAAATCATAATTATAGTATCGAGCATTTTCTGCTTTGCCGAACGCTTAAGAGCGACCAAAGCCCCGTCGCCGCAACTGCGCGCGTAGTGTAAGATAACTGTTAACAGTGATCAAGCATGAATTTTAGCATCGGCCCGATGGCAAAATACCCTCGCGCCGCCGGCCGCAAGCGCCCGCTGATCCTCTCCCGCGGGAGACCCGCGGTGTAGAAGGTCGTGTCATGGCATTCAAACCCCAGCCGTCGTTCGATCCAAAATCTTTTCTCGCCATGGTTGGCGAGGTAATAATAACGCTTCACCGTGGCTTCTTTGATTGTCCGGTTCGTGCGTTCAACCTGACCATTTGTCCAAGGATGATTGACCTTGGTCAGCCGGTGTTCGAGACCAAGAGCATCACACAAACGATCGAAGGGGATTGCCCAATAAGCTTCCGTGCCTTCGCGTTTGGCAAACTGAATGCCGTTATCCGTCAGAACGGTGTGGATTTTGTAGGGCAGGGCTTGGGTCAGATTATTGGAGAAAGTCCTTGGCGATCATGGGGGTGGCAGGGGGATGAAGCTCGGCGTAGGCGAACTTCGAGGTGCGATCCACGGCAACGAACATATACAGCTTGCCTTCTTCCGTTTGCACCTCGGCAATGTCGATATGAAAGTAGCCAATCGGATAAGTGGCAAACTTTTGTCTCTTCGGTTTATCGCCATCAACCTCCGGCAACCGGCTGATGCCGTGCCGTTGGAAACATCGATGCAAGGATGATCGGGTTAAATGCGGGATGCTGGGCTGCAAGGCATACAGGCAATCGTCCAGCGGCAGCAGCGTGTATTTGCGAAAGGCCACAACAGCGGCTTCTTCGACCGAAGTCAAAACTGTCGAGCGCACTTCCTTCGGCCCCATCGGAGCATCATTGGCAAAGGCGCGCTTCTTCCACTTGGCGACCGTCTTCGGGTTGATCCCGTACTGCTCCGCCAAATCGTTCAGGCTCTTCTGACTATGCTGTATTGCTCGACGCACTGCCTCCGTCGTGCGGGCGCATCCATGTAAAACTTGTCCCATAAATCCTCCCGTTGTAGCTTGGCGTACATTACACCAGCCCAACGTGGGACTAAACACGATGCCCGATGCCCAGAGCATCACACAAGCGATCAAATGGAGTGCTCCAGTAAGCTTCGGTGCCTTCACGCTTGGTGAACTGAATGCCGTTATCGGTCAGAACGGTGTGGATTTTGTAGGGCACGGCTTGTGTCAAATTATCGAGAAAGTCTTTGGCGATGATCCGTGTGGCGCGAGGATCGTAGGCGAACTTCGAGGTTCGACGGCAACGAACATATACAGCTTGCCGTCTTCCGTTTGCACTTCGGCAATGTCGATATGGAAGTAGCCAATCGGGTAAGTGGCGAACTTCTGTTTCTTCGCTTTATCTCCTTCGAGCTCCGGCAACCGGCTGATGCCGTGCCGTTGCAAGCAGCGATGCAGGGAAGAGCGTGTCAGGTGCGGGATGCTTGGCTGCAAGGCATACAGGCAATCGTCCAGCGGCAGCAGCGTGTATTTGCGAAAGGCCACAAACGCAGCTTCTTCCTCTTCAGTCAGAACGGTTGACCGGACTTCCTTCGGCCCCATCGGAGCATCGTTGGCAAAGCTCCGCTTCTTCCACTTGGCGACGGTCTTCGGGTTGATCCCGTAGTGTTCAGCCAGCTCGTTCAGGCTCTTTTGACTATGTTGCAGTGCTCGACGTACTGCCGCTGTCGTGCGGGCGCATCCATGTAAAACTTGTCCCATAATCCCTCCCGTTGAAGCTTGGCGTAGATTACACCAGCACAACGTGGGACTAAACACTTCGTGGCCTTCCCTGGAGCATCGATCTCGCGGTCGCGATTCCGGGCAATCCAGCGGGCCGGCGTCGACAGGCCAACTCCCAGATTTTCAGCCAATTCACGCCGCGTGCGTCCGCTGGTCCGCGCCAGACGTACCGCCTCATCCTCAGACTCTTGCGCAAATCCCTTCTGCTTCGTCATCGAGTTCACCTTTCATCCAAGGAAAACTCTCCACTTTTTCGAGGCAAGTCCAAACGACTTCGAGCCCGAGTTTGCGGAGTTCATGCACCAGCCATGGTGTCATCGCTCCGGTCTCGATCCCTATGCGGGCGTCATCCCCTGCATGACGGCGGATCAAAACGGTGATTTGTTCTGGAACCGTGGGGCACTGACCCCATTAGGAAACGTCCAATCCAGCAAAACGGATCATCTGTAAACCTCCGACGGTGCGAACCACTGGGCGACATCGCCCGGATCGCGGCACCATCGGCGGATCAGGCGCCGACCGCGATTATCGGATGTTCACATATGACATCGGTCCCGCGAGTGCATCTCCTCGACTTTCGTGGAGGCGACTGTCAATCTCGTGGTGAGCAAGCGGTTCGCCAAAAAGCAGCAGATGCAATGGACCCGGCGCGGCGCACATCTTCTCTTGCAGACCCGCACCGGACGCTCGACGGAACGCTGCGATCGACCTTCGAGCGCTGGGATCCCGGACTGGCCAACGAAAAAACGTAGACGGCGCCATTCAGGGCGAAGCAGCATGATCGCCCCACACTTCCTTATGGTCTCGACGATCTCCGGCCATCCCTGCGAATCGCTCGCGGTTGCGCCACAACGCCCTATTGGACCAGGGTTTCTTGCAAGCCGGCCGCAGATGGACTATAAATGACGTAAATCAAGGCATATCCGCCAGCGGAAACAAGCTCCCCCAATGAGCTCTGTCATTCAGGATGCCAATCCACTTCAACACCAACCTGTTAGATCGCCCGCGTGAACTCAAACGATTTTCAATCCAATCTCATCTTCGATCTGGGTATGCACAAGGCGCTCGATACGAAGTATTATTTGGACAAGGGGTTCCGAGTTGTGGCGCTCGAGGCCAACCCGAAGATGGTAACAGCGGCAACCGCCGCGCATGCCAAGGAGATCGAGACTGGGCAGCTTATAATTCTTAGCTGCGCGTTCTGGTCGGTCGGCGGGCAAACGATCTCCTTCTTCCTCAATTCTGTAAAGGATGACTGGTCAAGCGGGTTCAAGGAATGGGCCGAGAAGGGCGGGCACGCATCCGCCGAGATCACGGTTGCAACGGTGACGCTGGCACGGTTGTTCGATCTCTATGGCGTGCCTTATTATATCAAATGCGACATCGAGGGGGCGGACGAATTGTTCGTGCGCCAGCTGCTCGCCGACCGGCGCCGGCCAGCCTTCGTGTCGATCGAAGCGATCTCGCTCGATGCGCTTGCGCTGCTATTCGCTGCTGGTTACGACTGCGTACAGATTGTCAATCAGGCATTCAATGGCTTCGTGGAGCCGCCAAACCCGGCGCGCGAAGGAAAATACGTTCCCATCCAGTTCAATGGCCACATGAGTGGCCTGTTCGGGCGGGAGCTCGACCCCAAGGGGTGGCTCACATTCAGTGAAGCAGCACAGAACTACATGGACTTCAGCCGCTTGACGGAACGCGATGAAAAACTTGCGCATGGCTGGCTGGATTTCCATCTGACTTCGAACGCAATAATTCAAAACCTTTTCCTGGGCAGTTAGCCCAACCAGCAGGCCGTTCCCCACTCACGGTTGCTTGTCTTTATCAAGGATTGACGCCTAGGACTGCTGTGATGCCGATGGCTTCTCAATCAACAGAAAATCTCCGCGAGCTCGCAGAGTGCGTCGGGCGAGATTGGAAACATGCCAGCGAGTATTACAGGCTCGCCGAGGAGGACATGGATCGGCGCTGGGACGCTTTGATCTGGCCGTTTATCAAGAATTGTGATTTCAGCGTCTGCGTCGACCTCGCTGCGGGACATGGACGGAACACGCGAAAACTGCTTGAACAACCTGTCTGCAAGAACGTTTATGTTGTCGATGTTAATCAAGAGAACATCGATTTCTGCGCCAAGCGTTTTAGTGACGAGCCCCGCGCGAAATGCATGCGAAACGACGGGTTTACGATTGGTGGCGTCGAGCCGGGCTCGGTCACCATGTTCTACTCGTTCGACGCGATGGTTCATTTCGACTCCGACGTTGTACGTAGCTACATCGGGGAAGTGCGTCGCTTGCTTGAGTCGGCACGAGGCCGGGCTTTCCTGCATCATTCGAATTATGGAGGAAACCCCGGAGGCGACGTTCATGACAACCCGCATTGGCGCAACTTCATGACCGCCGACCTGATGAAGCATTACGCCCGCAAGGAGGGGATGGTCGTCGAGAATCAAGCGAAGCTCGACTGGAACCACGATCAATCGTACATCGACTGCTTCTCCCTCCTTCGTTGCGCGAGTTGACACCATCGGCGCCATGAACTGGATCATGCCACATGGCTGGATTAGCGCCCTGACGGCGGCCGCCTCCGGATATTTGTAGTCAAGTCTGGGGTACGACGTGTCATTGGTTTGGCCCGACGGCAAACGCACCGCGATAGCCTGCTATTCCGTCCGGACGATTTGAGGAACTCGCCGTTCTCCGCGCCGCGCCTTTGTATAAGGTGGATCGCTCGCGGACGTTAGTCGAGGATGGCTGCGGTTTCTAGGGCCAAGAGGCAACGCTACTGTTCCCAATCACGAGGTCGGCAGTGAAGCCGTCGCACCTTGAATCACATCGAATACCGCCTCGGGCTTTTCCGCACCCCCGCTTTTAGGGACGCGGGTCAGCGGAAGCGACAGAGACCGGCGCCCCGGCGGAGGCGGCTGCGCTCACGTAACCGTCCCGTCTGACGCCTGTCAACATTCCTAATTTGCTACTAATTGTTGCTATCCCACCAAGAAATCTGCTAAGCTTCCACCATGAGCGCGATTAAACGTCAGTTAATGAGTCGGCAAATAAGTTTGCAGCAACAGGTTGCATATCGACGATGCAGGTGTCGCGCCGGAGGGATCACCGGTGATCACCGAGCAACAAATTAATCAATTCGTCGCGGAAAAGAGATGGGAGGAGCTCGAAACCTCGCTTCGCGATGCGATCCCGCAAGCGGCGGGTCTTATTCGTTTCGCTTGTCTCGTAAATCTATCAACTGCCTATCAGGCGACGGCTCGGCTCGAACTCGCGCGTGAGGCAATTGCGAAGGCGGAACACTTCGCCCAAGAAACCGAACTAAAGCTTTCAGGGCCTTATCTCATAGGCCTCGCGGAAGCTCACGAGAGAATTGGAAATTTCGAGGCGGCGCGCGAGGTTCTGTGTCGGATAGAGGCCGCGTCCGAACTGCGCGCTCATGCCGACAGGATGTCCGACAGTTTCGATCGCGCGATTTGGCATAAAGATGCGCGCGATCGAGTCCAACATTCTAGGCTTCTCAATCGTTGGAATGAGCTAGAAACTGTCACCAAAGAGCTTTTGCAGTCGATCGAAACAGAAATGCGGCACGATCGGTGCTATTACTTGTTAATTCTTGCTAAAGCCTATCGCGCAAACGCGAAAGCGGAATTCGCTCAAAATGTCCTAGAGGAAATGGAGGCTCTGGTTAATGGCAGTTCTGAGACGAATGAACACGAACGGTTCCAGCTTGCCTTAGAGTTCGAGTGCCATGCAATGCTGGAACGTAGTCTCAGAATGATAGACTTGCCCTTCGCGACGCCAGAGCTGAAGCAGTTTCAGAACGCCATGCTTTGGCGTCTGAGTTCCGCGCTTGGTAATCAGGAGCGGTACTCATCTTCGCCAGTACGCATTATTGCCCTCGGACAGGACTGCCTTCCAAACAACCTTGCCCAGAGATGGGGCCTCGGGACCTTATGTGTCGATGGCCCTTTTGGAGCGGGCGTCTTCAGAGGGGATGGCGTCGCAACCGCCATAGAGGACGACTTTGCTGCATTCAGCGATCGCGCGAGCTTTACCCTGAACAATAGCGCGTCTGGAATTCCTTCTGCGATGCTCCTAAGATACAAGACAATTTTTAATCATGAGACGGGCGAGGCCTGGATCGACGGGGACTTGACCCGTTTGCGTGATTTTTACGCACGGAGGATCGCCAATTTTCGGCATGCGATGCGTGAGGAGAAGTTGCTGTTGATTTGCAGTCGCATCTCTATCTCTCATGTGGATCGACTTTGGAACGCCTTGAAAACAACTTCGCCAATGTCACGCAAATCATTGATTATATTTGATTTTTTGAACGACGCGTCGTTGGATGACGAAATTCATGACGACGGCGTCCGCGTAGTCAAGACCGCGTATCCCCAAACCGCGAAAGAGTATATATGGCATGTTGCGCCGAGCTATAATTCTGAGGCGGGAGTCGCTTTCGAGAAGTCATTAGTGGGGCCGATACTCGAGGAAATCGAGAGGCTGTCTCAATGAATGACCTCTCGATTACGGTCAAGACCGGCGCAGGGAACAGCTTTATCGATCCTCTTCTCAGACGCTGGCGCGAACAGCCTTCCGCACAGTTTGGAGCTATCCGCGAAGCTGGCAAATGGCGCGAGGTATCTTGGGCCCAATTCATGGAGCGCGCATCGCAGGTCACGGCGGTGTTGCAGGAAGCCGGGGTCGCGCCTGGCGACATTGTGCCGATCATCTTACGGCACGACCTCGACGCTCACGCAGCCTTCATCGGAGTTATGCTCGCGGGGGCAGTGCCGAGCTATCTGCCCTATCCCAACGTTAAGCACGACCACGTGCTCTATTGGTTCCAGCACAAAATACTGTTTGAGCATGTGCAGCCGCGCACCATTCTCGTCTACGACGAACTGACGGACGCGATGCGCTCCTGTGTGGACGGTCTAAATGTTTCCATAATCTCCCAATCGGCCATCAATGCTGCGCGCTTCGCTCGAAACTTGCACCTGGCGGGGGATTCCGCGATAGCGCTTTTGCAGCATAGCTCCGGAACGACCGGCCTTAAGAAGGGAGTCGCGCTGTCCTATGGCGCCATCACCCTCCAGCTCGAAGCCTACGGTGCCGCGCTCGGCCTTGACCGCGTTCAGCGGCCCGTCGTCGTCTCATGGTTGCCGCTTTACCATGACATGGGGCTCATCTCGAGCTTTCTCATGCCTCTCTGGCGCGGCATCCCAATTGTCACGATCGATCCTTTCGAATGGATCGCGAGACCCGCATCGATGCTTGAAGCAATCGAGCGTTATCGCGCGACCCATGCATGGCTCCCCAATTTTGCGTTCCTGCATCTGTCGCGCATGGCGCCCAGCGCTGCCAGCTTCAATTTGTCCTCGCTCGAGGCTTTGGTCAATTGTTCAGAACCGTGCAAGCCTGTGGCATTCGACGCCTTTCTCAAGCGTTTCTCAAGCCAAGGCGTCCGTCCGGAGATGTTGCAGACGTGCTATGCCATGGCCGAGACGGTCTTTGCGGTCAGCCAGAGCGAAATGGGGCGACCGCCACGCCGACTCGCTGTCGAGCGCTCCTGTCTTGAAAGTTTTGGCTCAGTGCGCGAGCCGCACTCAAGCGACGAAAGCGTCCTCTTGCTGTCGAACGGGATCCCGCTTCCGGGTTGCAAAGCCGGCGTTGAGCGCGACGGTCGCGTCGTCGGCGAGCGTGAGGTTGGTGAGATCGTCGTTGGCGCGAACTATATGTTTTCGGGTTATTTCAACAATGAGGAGGCCTCGCGGAACGCATTCAGCCAAGCCCGGTTCCGCACCGGCGACATCGGCTTTTTGGACGGTGGCGAACTCTTCGTTGTCGGCCGCATCAAGGACATCATCATCGTCAACGGTAAGAACGTTTTCGTTCATGATGTCGAGGCCGCCCTCCTTGGCGTTCCCGGCCTCAAGGCGGGACGCGCAGTGGTCTTCGGGCATTACTCGGACCGCGTCGGCTCCGAACAAATTGTGGTCGTCGCGGAGCGCGAAGGCGGCGCAGGGCCGACCAGCACGGAAATCCTCAAGGAAGTCAACCGCCGCGTCGTGGAAGCGGTTGGCGTGTCATGCGCCGATGTCCGCCTTGTCGCGCAAGGTTGGCTCGTCAAAACCACGAGCGGGAAGCTCAGCCGATCCACGAACGCGCACAAATATGCGGTCGAGTTTCGCCAGTCGTGATAAGATTTGAACAGCGAGTTTCGACTACGAGAGGACGCATCCGCCGTGCGTGAATTTCCAATCGAAAGTATCTACGAGATTATGCGCCACGTCTTCATGCTGCGAGATTTCAATTTCGACAGCTCGATGTCGGCAAAGGACGTGCCTGGATGGGATTCACTTAACCACAGCATCTTGATCATGGAGTTAAGCCTTGCGACCGGCCTCGATATTTCCGCCGAGGTGACGGCGAAACTGAGCTCCATCGGCCAGCTGCATGCATTCATCACCAGCCAACCGAAAGTGGACCTGGACCAAAACATTGTCCTCGGGCCCGGTCGAGATGGAAAAAACCATCCTTAGGTTCTCTCTGGGACGGGACGGCGCACACATAGATGGCTTCCCGCCATTGGAGTTCGCCGATTATTTCAAACCGTCGGCAATGCTCTGACGAAAAGTGCTTGCAATAATATGATTCGCTATATACCTTTTACGAAAGACGATAGTGTTTACGTCATTGTTGTGGACAGGGGTTGGCAGCCCCGTTGCGTTAGCCGCGAGCCTAGGGAGCAGGACGCTTTGGAAAGAACGCGTTTCAAAATAGGCGCCACGATAGCCGAGTTCTACGACGCTGGAAGTCTCAATGATACGTTCCAGCGAGTTATAATTGTCAAAGCTAGCCAAGTGTAACCTTCGCCGTACCCGGATGCCAACATATCTGGGCGCGCATCCTTTCGCTGGACGAGCGTGTGCTTAGGAACGAAACGAAGACGATAGTGGTTGGCACGGCAGGTCCAACGTCGCCAACGTGAATATGTTGGATCAAACTATGGCGGTTCATCGATCAATGACGGTTGGCCGGGAATCGCGAGTTGCAGATGGTGAAATAGACACATGCTCGATATGAGAGGCAAATCCGCATTCAATGCTTCGGCCGACGTGGATACTTTTGCGCTGATGATCCCGGACTTGGATGCTTTGCTGCTTAGGCCCATTTTGGCGAAATTCCAACTCTGTACTTTTGCTTTGCAAGAACTATTACAAAATTTTGTCTTTCAGCGAGAGCCGAGCGGGGCCATTTGCGCCGCCGAGAAGCCCGCATTTTTCATCGGCGCGGTGTCCGGTTCATCGGAGGGCGCCAAGATGCTCCGCGACGCCAGCTCCGATTTAGAAATGTTTTTTGGAACGGTGCCGTACGATCTATTGGATCTGAGTGATGTGGCAGAGCAGGACCATGACGCTGTGGTGTCTCGATGGCTTGTTCACCGATTGCGGATCGTTTGCTCGACATTGCTCAGCGATGCGATGTGCGTGCGCCAGGCGTTGGCAATCTTAAGGCGAAACCATGAAGAGGTCCTAGAGCGGTTTGCGGAACTCGAAAGCTCGTCAGAGCTGACCGCGACCCCCAAGCTAATACTCAAGCTGAACTACCCGCCAAGTCATGACCAGATCAACTTGCAGGCGTCGGATAGTGACCGGCCTGGTTCAGCGCGTCGGATCCGCCAGACGTTGACGACATTTGCTTCGGGTTTGGCGTGCATAGAATTTAAGGTCGGGACGCTTCAGGTTGCGACAGGAGCGCGGGTCCGGGTCGCGCTTTTCCTCGGCGCCTCGCCGATCGCCCATGCCACCTGGAACATCACTGCGGGCCGGTTGCGAGCCAGCTGGGTGACGCTTCGTCTCGAGAGAGCTGTAACAACTAGGGAGCAGGAGGCTTCTGTTGAATTCACCCTTGAAGGCCACGAGGGCGCATTATTGCCGCTCGCGCTGAGTTGGCCGAATCCGCTGACTGAGTTCTGCGCCGTGCGCCAGGATGGATCAGTGCTGTCGGCTCCCTTGGCTCTCAAAGTGTGGGGGACCACCCCCGGTGTGGCGGTGGCCGTAAGGGAGGCCGCCGGGAAGCCGGATACGAAGGGTTCGGCGGCCGAAACCACAACCGTTAAACCCGTGCGCTTTGCCCTCGCGGCGCACGAGTTGGAAGATGTCCAGCTATTTGCGCCAACCGATATCACGGTTGATTCCAACTTGGTGGAGTTTCGACCTGGAAACCGCGACATCCTCGTGCATCCCATAAAAGGGCGGACGATGATCGCGATCATCCGAGATATCAACGTGCTCGAAGTTCAATCTCTGTCTGCAATCGTCGTGGTCGATCATAAGGACGCCCTCCCAGTTGAGTTCGGGTTGTCCATCGTCGCTCACCGCTCGATCCATTCGGCGGTCGAAACCCTGATCAAGCATTGGACGGTCGTCGAACCTCAGACTTATACTGAGGTCCCTGGGAGCGTGGAGATGGCTCCGGGCGTGCCCTTCGACCTGCTGTTGGCGACACGCATGCTTGATAACGCCGCGACGGATTTTGCTTGGGCGCGTTTCAAGCGCATTGAGGTGGTCGCCTGATGGGCGAGATCAGCCTATTTGGAGAACTACCGAAGCTCGGGGTGGTCGTTCCCGTCTTTCAACACAGCGGTTTAGTGGCCGAGGCGCTTTGCTCCCTGTCAAACCAAGTAGGCGCACCGTTGGTGGCGTCGGCCGTCGTCAATGACGGCTGTTCGTACAACGAGACCGATTTCGTTTGCGCCGGCTTTAGCAGTCAGGCCAAGAAACAACGCCTCCACTATTTGAGGCGCCGAAACGGTGGGCTTAGCGCCTCCCGGAATACCGGCAGTAATTTTCTGCTCAAGCGATACAGCACAATAGAAGCCATCTATTTTCTCGACGCCGACAATCGACTGGAGTCCTACGCCCTTGCGCGAATGGCGCAGGCGCTGGCGGAGCACCCCGAGGCAGATTGGTTTTATCCCGATATAGAAATGTTCGGGCTTGCCTATGTCTCACAATACCGGGGAGATTATACCGGCCTCATCCACACAACCACGAATATTTGCGAGGCTGGAAGCCTTGTCCGAAGGCGCGTCTTCGAGGCCGGCGTGCACTTCGACGAAGCAATGCGCCAGGGATACGAAGACTGGGACTTTTGGTTGAGTGCCCAGTCTAGAGGATTCAAAGGCCATAACCTTCAGCAAATGGGCTTTTCCTACCGAAAACGTCCGGAGAGCATGCTCGCTGACGCTCATCGGGATGACGCCGAAATCAGGGGCTATATGCGGCGTAAACACCGTTCCTTATATAGCATCAAGAAACTGCTAACGCTGGAAGGATCCGAAGCTCCACGCTTCGCGATCATGTTTGACGATTCTTCTGTAGCTCTCGCCGTCGACCCTCGTTGTCCGACCGAGTTCATATCGACTGATGAGTTCACAAACCGGTTTTGGCGCTGGCTTTTAAGGCCCGGCGTTCACTTTACTCCCCCTTTCATCGTTTGCTTGGATAAAAAGACATTTGAAATCCTAGGCGACACGGGTATTTTAAATTGGGTATTTTGGGATCTCGAATGTCGGTCGCGAGACTGCCATTTTTCGGCCGTTAAGCTCGGAAACTCTCTCCGTTCTACTGCAGAAATCTCTTCCGAAAGCCGTTTAAACACGGATATCACACTCGATGCGCATGTCGTTCTCTTGAAAACAGAACTCGCGCGCGAGGTCTGCAGGGATGTGTCGCTGGAATGGTGGAACTCGGTCATCAAAGGAATGACTGGGGTAACGACAAGTTTACGACTCGTGCGGGTTCGCGACCGCCGGGTCATGACATTGCCGACTCGATTCGCATTTTCAAACTTGTTTCAAACCGTCTTGAATCTTTACCACTCCGAGTTCCGTAGGGCGGCCGAGGGCCGCTGGACTTGGACTTATTCGGGGGTGCCAGAGCGCCACACGGCCTATCAAAGTGTACGCTCGGTCGTCAATCAAGGAATCGTCTTTCCGATCAAGCCGGACGGCCGCCGCCACATCGGTATTTTGCTGCCGTTCGCCGATTTCGGCGGTGTCGAAAAGGTTGCCTTCAACACCGCCTTCGAGTTGAGGCAAGCCGGGTACGTGCCTCACTTAGTGCTGTTTCGTGTCGGCGACATCCATATTCCGGCTCAGTTTCAAATGGTGTTCGAAAGCTTTCTGTGGGTGACGTCGGAAGGACTTCTGAGCTGGGAAGGAGACGAGTTCAACGGCACAAGACTGAGTTGGTGGTCACAGCACGGCGACACCAGCGACGTTGTCGGCATGCTGGCTTGGTTCGACGCGGTTCTCAACTGCCAAAGCTCGGATGCGCATGGGGTGATGGGAGAATTGAAGCGCCGTGCAGTGTTGACCTTGACACATCAGCATGTCGTCGAGTTGTCGCGCCACGGCAGAATAGGTGGCCACCCCGTTCAGGCCAAGGCGTTCGAACATTCCTACGCGGCGATTCTGACGTGTTCGCGCCAGCTCAGAAGTTGGTTTGTCGCGCACGGAATACCACAAGAAAAGCTGTTCAACATTGACAACGCGCCAAGCTACCGCTTGGCTGACCTGCTGTTGGATGAGATCGCACTCGATCGCGCCTCGCTTTCACTCGCGGCAAGACCGTTGCGAGTGTTGTTTGCCGCTCGCCTGGACGTGCAAAAAGGTTTGGACCGGTTAGTTGAACTGATAGAGCGCACGACGACCTCACACATTAAGGTCGAATGGCGTGTGGTCGGCAAGTCGATTGTTGAGCATGACGAGTCTTTGGAGCGCCTGCAGCTGTTGGTGAATATCGAGGCACCAGTCTACTCGGAAGATGAGCTAACCGGGCTGTACCGGTGGGCCGATGTCATTGTGCTGACCTCGCGTTATGAGGGCATTCCGCTGACCATCATCGAGGCCATGCGCTGCGGGGTTATTGTGCTGTCCACGGACGCTGGAGCGATCGGCGAGCTTATTCAGACTGGCATCAATGGGTTCGTGGTCCCGCAAAGAAACTGCGTCAGTGATATGGTAGAAATCTTACGCCACCTGTCCGGGGACGAGACGCTGTGCCGACGGATCTCCAAAGGCGCAATTATTGCCGGGCGCCATCGTTCATGGAAGCAGAGTTTGACCGAAGTGATCGATTTTCTCGATCAGCAGCTTGGCGCCGTGAAACGCCGGCGGTCAGCTCGGATGCAGCTGCGACCCCCGTGCGGGACATCTAACTATTAATCCGTTCATTAAGTAATTCGATAATTTGCTTGACTTGGTGAGTCGAAATTGATTTTCCGCTGGCGTGAGACAAAGACGACGCGCGACAGCTGGATCATAAGACGCTGGAAGAGATGGTGAAGCGATTCAGGACAGCTAGAATATTACCTGTGCAATACGAATAGTCTTTTTTGATATGTCAATAGTTATCGCCTCGCCAGGCCGGTTGAAGGGGCTTTTTGTTGCGTATCGCGCGATTTCCCTCGGCGCTCGGCGGCCATGTCGAAGCCTGCGACGACTGCGGCGTCACGCGGATCGCCTACAACTCCTGTCGCAATCGTCACTGTCCAAAGTGTCAGGGGCAGGCGCGGGCGAAGTGGGTGGCGGACCG
>Ga0185299_10005191_pt1 | contig 14959 bp, 13 predicted proteins | sample PaiPotPPA55metaG_FD_128002 | JGI IMG/M metagenome (GOLD analysis project Ga0185299, IMG submission 128002) | Iron sulfur acid spring bacterial and archeal communities from Banff, Canada, to study Microbial Dark Matter (Phase II) - Paint Pots PPA... ...
GAAAGCGAACTCGCGCCGGACCGCTGCTACGTTAACAATTTCAAGAACGCTGACCGGCCGCGCCTGTTGACGCTTCCACGCGGACAGGCGAACGGCTTTAAGAAGGAGGTTGACTCCGGGATTGAATTTCTACGCAGGCGGATTCCACAAGTGTTCGAGGGCGAGCCATTCCAGCGGCAGAAAACGAGGATCGTTGAGCGCTTCACGGTGCGCGAGAAAGAGTTGATGGACGATTTCACGCGGCGCATTGCGCGCGAGCAGTTTGCTTTGGGACGGATGCAGGTGGGCGCGGTTGCCTTGCCCGAGATTTTTCCCGTTTTGGAAGGGCAGATGGTGCCGATCGAAGAAATTCCTAAGCTGGTGCAGGACGGAAAACTCGAAAACACCGCAGCCGAAGATCTCGAGAGGAAATACGACCAGTTCCGCCAGGAATTCACGGTCGTCTACCGCAAAACGCTCTCGCTTTCGCGCGAGCTGGCGAGCGAGATGAGTTATCTCGAGCAGGAAGCCGCGTCCGTGCTGGTGGACGGCGTGATCGAGGAATTGAAGGAAAAATACGATTCGCAGCAGATTACCGAATACCTCGAAGAAGTTCGCCATCACATTCTCGATAATCTCGATCCATTCAAGGAGCGCGAGGGCGAGGACGAACAGCCGCCTTCGGAGGGCGGGGGAGGCCAGCGCACGGAGCGTATCGATCGCGATCCGTTCCGCGTGTATGGCGTAAACGTGATACTGGCGCACGGCGAGCAGGAAAAAAGCCCCGTGATTTTCGAGACGATCCCCACGTACGCAAACCTCTTTGGGACGATTCATCGAAGCTACGATGCGCGGGGCGGCTGGAGCTCGGACTTCATGGATTTGCGCGGGGGATCGCTCCTGCGTGCGGACGGCGGGTTCCTGGTGATGTATATGCTCGATGCGCTGACGGAAACAGGTGTATGGCGCACGCTGAAGCGCACACTCAATCACGGGAAACTCGAGATTCAACCCGTGGATGTTTTCTTCCCGTTCAGCACGGCGGCGCTAAAACCTGAGCCGATCGATGTCCACGTAAAGATCATTCTGATCGGCGACCGCCAAATGTACGAGTTGCTTTACGATTATGAGGACGACTTCAAGAAAATTTTCAAGGTTCGCGTGGAATTCGACGAAGAAATGAACTGGAGCGAGGACGTAATCCGCCATTACGGCGGCCGGTTGCGCAAACTCTCGGACGACGAGCACTTGCTGCCGTTCGACCGCACCGCAGTCGCGTCGATCCTGGAAAACGGAGTGCGCCAGGCAGGACGGCGCGGGAAGATTACCGCAAGGTTTTTTGACCTCGCCGATTTGGCGCGTGAGGCGTGCTATGTGGCGAGGCATGACAAGAAAGCGGTAGTAACGGGCGAGCATGTCCGGCAGGCGCTTGACGCAAAGATAGACCGCCACAATCTCACGGAAACTAAAATCCGCGAAATGGTGGAACAGAACCTATTGTTCATTGATACCAGCGGCGGCCGCGTGGGCCAGCTAAACGGGTTGAGCGTGCTCGAAATCGGCGGCTACGCTTTCGGCAAGCCGGTGCGCATCTCTGCATCCGTGGCGCTTGGGAAAGCCGGCATCATTAATATTGAGCGCGAGTCGAATCTGAGCGGCCGTTTTCACGATAAGGGCGTGCAAATCATCGCTGGCTACCTGCGCCACACGTTCGCGCAGGATAAGCCTCTTTCGCTCTCCGCGAGCGTTTGCTTCGAGCAATCCTACTCCGGCGTCGATGGCGACAGCGCCAGTTCCACCGAGATTTACGCCCTGCTTTCGGCGCTATCGGACTTGCCGATACGCCAGGATCTTTCTGTCACGGGCTCTGTAAACCAGAAAGGCGACGTTCAGCCGATCGGCGGCGTGAACCAGAAAATCGAAGGCTTCTACGATGTTTGCCGCATTAAGGGATTTACAGGAACGCAGGGCGTGCTAATCCCCGCAGAAAATGTAGAGGACCTAATGTTGCGCGACGAAGTAATCGACGCAGTGGCGAAAGGCAAGTTTCACATTTATCCGATCGGTTCCGTCGAACAGGGAATCGAAATCCTCACCGGTGTTCCCGCAGGACAGCGCACTGCCACGGGCAAATTTGAAGTTGGCACTGTGTTCGCGAAAGTGGACGCGCGTCTGCGGACCATGGCCGACATCCAGAAGAAATTCGAGTAGTCCCACGCTCGCCTGAGTGATTGCGAGCTAAACCAGTCGGCGCATTTTCAATTCAACCGTGCGTATCTGGCCATTCCGTTCGACTAGAAGTTTGTACTTGTGGCCTATCTGGCGAAAAAGCTGATGGATTGAAGCGAGCGAAATGTCCGCGGCGGGCTCGTCATCAATTCCGGCCACGATATCGCCTTTCTGAATTCCGACATCAGCGGCAGGGCTTCCCGGCACTATATCCAGCACTTCAAACCGTTTGAAATTGGGGCCCAGCGCGGCGAGAGAGAGCCCGCTCATGTCCGATTCGTCGAAATCCCCGAAATGGAAGTGCGGCTCGAGAATAAGCTGATGATGTGAGAAGTCGAATATCACGGTAAAGCGCCGGAGCAATCCCCCGCCGATGATCCCCGCAACCTTGGGGTTTCCCGCGACGATCGAGCGCTTCTGAGAAAAAACAACCAGCACTTCCTCGGCCGTGTATGGTCCAATTCCAAAAGCCTTCAGACGTCCATAGGCGTTTCTGGGCGAATCGGTCCACTCAGGGCGAAAAGCGGGATCGGTCTTCGAGTGGGATGTAACGAGGCGATGTGCATCGGCATAAGGCTCGGAGAAAACGACTCCGTCGTCGAGATCCGTATCAATCATAAAGTCTGCTTCGTCGGTGCCCTTCGGGCCGCTGAATTTTGCGCGAATGATCGGTTTTCCATCCACAAACGTGAGCGGTACTGCCGTGCCCTTTCCGGGATACTTATAAACACCGGGATCGTAGACGGTTACCGTCTGGCGCGTATAGTCCGTTTGCATGACCACTTGATTTAGGAAATCGGCGCCCAGCGTTCCTTGATAGCGCTGTCCCACGCGCGCGGCGAAATCTTTCCGTGCGTGCGACGGAAGCGAAGCGAACGGGATCTCCAGCCCGGGAAGTTTGAGAACAGGATCGCGCACCGCATCCCCGGATGGTCCGCCAGATGAATCGCCGATCAATCCCAGTTCTACCGCCCGCTCGGGATCCACGGAAGTGGTGGCGGCAGTTGAATCGATTTCAAAGAGAGAAGGCTGCCCGCCGTTGACGCGCACAGGCAAGAAAATCAGATTACCGACGAATTGTGCGGGGATCTCGGCGGTATAGCCGCCAGATGTAAAACGCGCGGCAGCGGAGCTTTGTTCAGATGCAGACGCGTCCGATCGCACGTGAGGCGCCGGACGCGCGGCGATTCCGATCAGCAACACGACAACAAGGAAAAGGTAAAGCGATCTTCGCCGAAGCATCCAGCCTCCCGCGCTTTCCGTGTTCGAGGAACGCGTTCCGCGATTATACGGCCCATCGGCGGAAGAGAGAATTGTAAGTCTTTTGCCGCGTCACTCCGGCATGGACTGGAAATTACGGCGCGGGCGCGAGATATCCCTGACGAGCGAAAACTTTGTACTCGGCTTGTTTGGCTCCGTTCGGAGGCGCGGGTGCGTTATCGAAAACCTGCACAGCGAGCGTGTGGAATTGTCCATCGTGTTCCGGAACGATGCCGATCACGTATTGGTGTCGCAAAGCCGCCGCGATCTCGCGATAAATGACGACGAAATCATTCGCGGATTCAGGAAAATAAGCGCGTCCTCCGGTCGCCGTTGCGAGTGCGTTCAACGCGGCACCTGCCTTGGCGAAGCTGAGCGGGTTCTCCGGGTCCGACGCCGAAGCATCCGTCGGCGCGGACGTGTTGCGTCCTTTCTTCGCCAGCTTTCCTTTTTTCTCGGCAGCATGGCGCAACGTGCCGCCGAGAGCTACCGGAAAGATAACGGCATCCTCCGCGCGAAGTTTCCGAACGAGAGCGTCCCAACGCGCAGGCGGCGAAGAGTCGAGGCCGGTTGTCAGAAGCACGAGAGCTTTTTTCCCGCCAACAGGTGCGATCCAATCGAGCGCGGTCGATACGGAGTCGTAGAAATTCAGCTGGGCGCTTCCGAGCGTGTACTGGATTCGCCCGAGTGCCGCGGTGAGTGCGGCTTTGTCGGGCGTGAACGCCAGAATGGGGTGCGGCGACGCATCATAGGTGATGAGCGCCACCTGATCGTCTCCGCTCAGACCGGCCAGCAACTCATAAGCGGCGAAAAGATGCTGGTTGTGGATCAGATAAACGGCGGGGCTCGTCTCTACGACCACAAGAACCTCCGCGGGAGCTTCCACGGGCGCGAAGAAAATGATGGGCCGCTCACGGCCATTATCAAGGATACGAAAATTCGATTGTTCCAGTCCGCTGACGAAAATCCCGCGCTTGTCCGCGACGCTTAACTCCACCTTGACTAATTCCGCGGTCGAACGAATGGCGGGCTGCGTCTGCTGAGTTGAGTCCTGTGCGCGGCTCGCGCACGGCGCGAAACAAAAAAGCAAAACTGCGGCAACTACTAAGGTCGGCTGGGTCCGGATTTGCCGAAGCTTACTACTGAAGGTACGAATCAAAGTACACGCCGTTTGCGTCTTTCCACCAACCGCTGACGGAAAGGCGGAGGTGGCGGGAGAACACATCGCTCTTGACAAGTTTGGACCAGTCCATTGCAGGGGCCGCTCCGCCCTTTGCTTGCTGGGAAGCCGCCATCTGATGCCCGTAATACGCGATCACTTTGTCCCATGGAATCCTCGTGAAGTCCGCGCCGCCCATGCCAGAGAGTTTTTCTGGCAACATCGCGCGCATGCGCGCGAATTCTGGGTCTGCCGAAACAGCTCCGGGTTTTGCATTTTCGCGCTGCATCGCTTCACGCAATGTCGCTTTGCGCTGCGCTGCGAACAGCATGTGGGGCGTCACTGCAACGTAGTAGAAACTGCGGCGCTGCTTTCCGGTGACAGGGTCCTGATAAGGGTACGACACGTCGAGGAAAGTGGTCGTTCCGGACGTGTCCTCCGAAGCGATCATGGACGCGCCAACCGCGCGCAATACCCGCAGCACATCCTGCTGCTTTTGGATCGTGATGGCGAACGTTGTCTGCGGCGCGCCGTCCTCGGTAGAGAACGCTGTGGAGGAGGCAATCTCACCCGTAAAAAGCCCCAGCGCATTTTCGATCGGCATGCCTAGGTAGTTCTGCGCCAGGCCCTCTCCCATGGCGACGCTGCCCGCTTGCTGAGGTGGAAGCGCCGCGGAGATGGCTGCGCGAAGCGAATGATAGAAGGCTGCCAGGTCGACGCGAGTAATGCTGAAAATCGGGCCGCCATCAACGATCGGCTGCGTTTGAAAACTCGTGCTGCTCGGACCCGCCAAATCGAAAAGTCCGCCGGGCGACGCATCGCCAAGAAGCGCTCCGCGCATGCGCGTTGCTTCGCCGTTGAAACTCAAGCTGCCGCCGAGGACGTGAATTTTGCCCAGTTGAAATTTAGCCGCGAACTGTCCGAGCGGTTTGTCCTTTTGCTCCAGAGGGATCAGCGCGTTTACATCGGGAACGCGGCCGAAGAATTCCAGGACTGAATCAGATCCGAGATAGGGACGCACCAGCTTGTACTCCGCAGTCTGCGTAACCGACGAGGCGGGTTTATCGGATCCGCGAAATCGGGTGACCAGATCTTCGATAGTTTCTTTTTGGCTCGCGAAGATAGCGTAGTGCCCAACCTGAGCGGAGTAGGAAGTGTCCTTTGCCGATGTGCGCACCTCTACCGGCGTGCCGCCGAAATCGTAGTTTCTAACGATCGGCGGCTCTTTCGCATTTGCTTCTGATGCCTTCCTTAATTTTTGTATGAGAGCGGTTTTTCCGGTGGAGTCGTACACCAGGAATACGCCGGAGTTTGAAGCGCCGCCCGATGCTTTCGCCGTTTGGTTTACCGCAACGCCGAGGATCGAGCCGTTGTCGAGCAGCGAAAGAATGTCCGCGACGGGAGGATTTGTTGGCTTCTCGGCGGATTGCTTTGCGCTCTGTTGCTGGATTGCCACTGCAAGGGCCAACCGTATGGGAGCGAAGTCGGGATCATTCCATAGCTGTAACGCGTGGTTTTGGTTGTTCGCGCCGGTCAGCGACGCCAATCCGCGCCACTGGACGTAAAAGACGGTGTCCGGCGAGAGGCGTTCGGCCGAGGGCCCGTTCTGCGCGGAAACGGAGGAGCACCAGAAAAACAAAGAAAGAATTGAGGCTACAAACGCCGCCGGCAGCAGGCGCAGAGCTCCAAACGTTCGGCCTTGTGGTGTTCTCATACTCGCTCCCCCTGAGTTTCAATTAAATCGCCGCATACCTGCTTGCGTGGCCTGGAAAAAGAGGCGAGTCGGAATGATCCGCGAAGTCCCCTCAAATTTGAGAGCTTGAATCGCCTGCAATCAAGATGACACGGCCGGCAATTCGCAGCCGCGGATTTAAATCGCGGCGTTAATTATCCGCCAACAACGGACCTGTGCAGGTTCTCCTGCGGTGATTATTCCCCGGACTTCGCAGCCGGCGGCGGTGCATTCGCGGACTTCGGTGTGCTCAGGTATCCCTTTGCCGAATCCTTGGCAACCTCGAACACCACGATTTCGTAAGGGGCTCGTGCGCCGCGAACGTAGAACTGCACCGGCTCCCCGACGGTCTTATCTTTCTTCTCGATGCTCTTGTCGTCGGCGACCACATTGAGCGTGTACTTGAATTTCTTGACGTCGACCTTGCGAAGCTGCATCTGAATGGGCCCCACGTGCTGGGGTCCTTTGGTTTTTCCGAGAGTGAACTCAAAGATGTCGCGCTCGCCAAGCCGCTTCAGCTCTTCCACTTCATCGTGATTGCGCGCAATCAAACCGCTCTGCACTCCCAGATCGCCGATCGTGCTTGATAATTTGCCTTTGGTGGCTTCCAGATCGGCCTTCGTTGCGGCTACGTCGCTTTTGGTGCCGCTGATCTCCGTGGCGACTTCGCCGAATTTCGTCGAAGCGTCCTGCTGCACCGCTCCGATTTGCTGGCGAAGCTGCTCGTCGCTTTGCTGCTGGCTCTTCTTGATCCCCTGCGCCAGGCTGCGGGCGCGCGCGAGTTCATCCTGAGTCAAGCCGAGTTTCTGCGAGGTGACGTCCAATTGCCCCTTCAAGTCGGCAATTCGGGAATTCGTCTTATCGAGCTCGGCGACCAGCGCCTGCGATTTTTTGTTGGAGTCATCTTCAGCTTTGCGCAGCGCCTGATGGTCGGTATAGTTCGCGTAGAGAAGATAACCGACGAGCACAAAAGCGAGCACAAACAGCACCACTACCCAGCGAGGCATGCCTCCCGCGTCGATTACCGTCGTCTCTACAGGCGGGTTCGGGGACGAGCTCATCAATCTCCTCCAGCGCGGCCGTTGCCGCAGTTCCAGGGCAAAATTATCGCTGACGCGAGCCGGGATGTCTATCCCTGGCGCGGCGAAGAGCCGTGTCGGGCGCGAGGCCAGCGAGCTTCGACCGTGGTCGTCAATCCGCCCCGCGGCGTGAATTCACCGGTTACGCGGCACCACTTCGGATGTGCGGCCGCAACGATGTCGCGCAGCATCCGGTTTACGGCGTTCTCGTAAAAGATTCCAAGATTGCGATACGCGAGCAGATAAATCTTCAGCGCTTTCAGCTCCAGGCACGCATGGTTCGGCTCGTAATGAATGGTAATGGTGCCGAAATCCGGCAAACCCGTCTTGGGACACACGGAAGTGTATTCGGGATAGCGGCTAGTGATTTCGTATCCGGGAAAATGATTTGGCCAGGTCTCAAGCTTCGGTAGCTTGGCATCGATGCCGGACCTGGAATGCGCGTCGCTGTAGGATGGCATGGCAATTCCTTTCGCTGGATATTCTACACTGGAGTCGCGCGCGGCACTGCAATCCACCCGCTTGTCTCACAGAAGGGTTTTCGGTATTCTTCCGGCGGTCGCATCGCTCCGGGGGCCCCGCGAAAAAAGATGATATGTCCCCAGTGCCGCAGCGCAGACTGTTTTCGTTCGCACCGCGACGGTGCATTGGATTTTTTGCTTTCTGTGGCTGACCTGAAACCCTGGCGATGCCACTCCTGCGATCGCCGGTTCTACGCATGGCGAGTCGCAATCGCCTTCACTCGTTTCGCGCACTGCCCCAGGTGCGGGAACTTCGACCTCGAACGCATTTCCCGCGAGCGCGTGGACAACGGCACGCTGATTAGCGCCAAGCGATGGCTGCAATTTTCCGCCTATCGCTGCGACCCTTGCCGCGAGCGATTCTTTAGCGTGCTGCGGCTTCGGCGCATTGTGCCGTCCACTGTGCCGGCCTACCTCCGCCGCCCAGCCAGTTTCTGACAGAGCCATCTGTTCCATGCCTCTCGCTAGACTGCCCTTCCGTGGTTGTAACCCACAATTCACATATCTCTCACGGAGCATTAAAGGGAAAGCCTTAAGGTTTAGGCCTCCGCAGAATCGAATATTAGAGGTGTGAGTGCAGACGGAAACGAAAGCCCCTGGGGAGCCGAAGAGTGCAAGAGAGGCCGCGTGTTGGTTGACAGCCGGCAAGGGTTGTGTAGAATTTCTTGCGAGGCTGGTTCATGACTCTTACCAACGCGTGTTGCAGCACCCTCTGTTGTAGCTTCCGCAGCTGATCCTCGGCGCTTTTCGTCTCCAAAAACCCTGATCGAACGCTTGCGGCTCTAGCAAGTTTGTATTCCGAACCGGCTTTACGTGGGCAGAACGGTAATTTCTGGGATCATTTCGGCAGTTCATTTCAAGGAGGAGTGAATGCGAGCAATACTGTCGTGGATTGTAGTCCTCAGCCTCGCCGCAGCGCCAGCGCTGGCTGGGACGGGTGGAGCGGGAGATGAAAAGGACAAGCCGGCCGATGGCACGGCGGTCGCATCGAAGAAAGACACCGCGGCAAAGCCTGCGCCCTCGAGTCTGGAGAATGAACTGCAGCAGCTTCGCGATCTTCTGGAAGCGCAAGCCAAGCAGCTTCAGGCGCAGAACGATCAACTGAAATTGCAGCAGCAGCAAATGCAGTCGCTCGAAGCCGAATTGAAGTCCGTAAGCGTGACGGCCGCAAACGCTCTCACGTCGAACACCTCGGCGCCGGCGAACGCACCTCTCGCCACATCCGTCGCCACCAACACCGTCGCAGTCGCGTCGGGCGATAGCCCTCAAGGGAATGAACCGCCGACGGCGATTCACATCAAGGGAATCACGCTGACGCCCGGCGGATACTTCGCCGCAGAAACGGTGGACCGCTCGAAGTCCCTTGTGGACGACATCAACACCAACTTCAAGAACGTGCCGTTTCCCGGCACCTCCGGCGCTCACCTGTCGGAATTCAACGCTACCGGGCGGCAGTCGCGCATCTCCATGCTCGCCGAAGGCAAGCTCAGCGACGTGACCCTCCGCGGTTACTATGAGACTGACTTCCTTTCCGCGGGCGTCACCTCGAACAACAACGAAAGCAACAGCTTCACGCTTCGCATGCGCCAATTCTACGGCCAGGCCGCGCTTGAGAGCGGTTGGACGTTCACCGGCGGCCAAATGTGGAGTCTGGCGACCGAAACTAGGAAGGGCCTCGACAATCGCACGGAGGCAAGTCCCACCACAATTGACGCGCAGTACACGGCCGGCTTCAGCTGGGCGCGCCAGTACGGCTTCCGCGTCACAAAGAACTTTGGCAACAAACTGTGGTTGGGAGCGTCTGTCGAGAACCCCGAAACGCTCTTCGGCGGCAAGGTCCAAACCCAGAACACTCTCATCGCCGCACCAGGAGATCTCGGCGGTTTGTTGAACAACCAGGCAAACTTCTCGTATAACGCGACTCCGGATTTCATCATCAAGGGCGCCTGGGAACCCGGCTGGGGTCACTACGAGGTGTTCGGCATCCTCAGCAACTTCCGCACACGCATCTTCCCGTGCGCCTCGGCGAGCGTAGCCGTGCCTTGCCCGGTCGACGGAACCACAGCGCCATCTGCCGCGGGCGCCAACAACAACACTATTACAGGCGGCGGCGTTGGCGGCAACGCCAGGTTCCCGTTCTTTCAGAAGAAGTTTGAGTTTGCGCTCCACGGCCTTTACGGTTCCGGAGTCGGCCGCTACGGCACCAGCACTTTGGCGGATGTGACGGTTCATCCCGATGGGACTCTCGTTGGCCTCAAGAACGGACAAGCGCTCGTTTCGCTCGAGTGGCACCCGACTCCCAAGCTCGACATCTACGCCTACGGTGGCGGTGAGTATGCGGGACGCGCCGCGTACACAAACGCTGCTGGCAAGGGCGTCGGTTACGGCTCGCCGCTGCTCAACAACTTCGGCTGCTTCTTCGAGTTGCTTCCGACCAACCAGAACACTCCAACCGCGCCGGGCAATTGCCAGGGTGACATCCGCAACGACCTGGAAGGCACCATCGGATTCTGGCATCGCATTTGGAGCGGTCAGGCGGGGCGCTTGGCGTGGGGCATGCAGTACTCCTACTTCGTGCGCAACTCCTGGGTCGGCGTCGGCACCGGCACTGTAAACGGCGCGACCGTTACCACCAACGGCTCGCCAACCGGCATCGACAACATGTTCTTCACCTCGTTCCGGTATTACCTGCCGTAGCTTTGACGGCTGTCTCACCGGGTGCGGAGAGGTGGTCCTCCACCTCTCCGCTCCGCTTCCTGCCGGACCAATCCAATTTCTTGCCGGCCGAATCCTTGCATCCGCTGCAAAAAATCGCGCTGTTCAACTGAAATGCGCGAGAGTACGCTTTCATTATGAGCGGAGGAAAGTCCACTCGCGTTCTTCAACGAGCCGTTCGCTGGTTTCTTGGCGCGCTTTCGTGCGCAGTCTTTCTCGCGCTGCCATTCGCGTCTGCGCACACCGCGACGCCTGGTGACACATCCAACGAAAAGAGCGCTTCTAGCGCCATTTCCATTCCTCCCGGCACAATATTACCGGTTCGCTTGAACTCGGCCATTTCTTCCGTCAGCACCAGACCCGGCCAAGTGATCACCGGCAGGATCATGCAAGACGTTCCTTTGCCGGCCAAAATGAAGATCCAGCAAGGGAGCGAAGTGACAGGCCGCGTCCTCGATGTCACCCCCGCAACCGTCGGCGCGGCCGCTCGCATCTCTCTCCAGTTCGACAAGCTCGTCTCCTCGCACCAGACGATCTCGATCGCCACGAGTCTCCGAGCCATCGCGGGCTTCATGCGAGTGATCGAAGCTCAAACGCCTAAGTTCGGCGCCGGCGAGGGAGAAGTTTTCCGCTGGCTGACCACCGTCCAAATTGGCGGCGATGTTGTCTACGGCGCCGGAGGCCCCGTCGCGTCGGAAGACGCCGCAACTCAAACCGTGGGGCGCGCAGTCAACGGCGGAGTCCTTAGCCGAGTCAGGGCCAGGACCGGCACAACCTGCCGGGGCGCCATCGACGGCAACGACGCGCCCCAGGCGCTCTGGGTGTTTTCCTCCGACGCGTGCGGCGCCTACGGCCTCGACCACGTCAGCGTCGAGCATGCGGGGCGCGACGATCCCGCCGGCGTGATCGTCCTCGCTTCTGAGAAAGGCGATCTTAAGATTCGCAGCGGCGCAGGCATGCTTTTGCGGGTCAACCTCGCTCGGCGGACGCCGAACCGTCCTACCGCGAGAATCGCCGGATGAAGTAAAATAGTTAATGCCATGAAAATTCAACTCACGCTCATCGTCCTTCTGGGTTTCGCCGGATTGAATCTCGGTCCCCGCGCGCGGCAAGCGGCTCCGCAACAGGGCTGGCAGCAATTGCAACCAATCGATTCGTTCGGCGAGTCCCGCCGCCAATTCGCTTACGCCGGAAAGTTTCTTCCGCCGCTTCCTACGAATCTGCCCGCCAACGTGGCGGGCAATCCCGCAACCAATCCGGCGAGCGCTCCGAACCCTCCTGCTCTTTTGCTGAAGTGCGCGCCAAGCCGCCGTTCGCCCGGCAAAATGAGGTTCCGCGTGGGTGCCGTGGTGGTAGGCGTGCCCCTGAAAATCCACATGGTCGAGCCGCCGGAGCGCAAGGGCGGCACGTCGTATTTTCCCGAAGTTTCCGTAAGCTACCGGCTCGATGAAGGCAAGGCGATTGAAGACGACTGGCCGCCGCGCTACGACAAAGTTTCCCTGGAATTCGACAAGTCCACCTTCAAGAAAATCCTCCGTGCGCACACATTCCTCATAACCTTGCACGATCAAGACGGCCAGGAACTCCGCATCCAATTCGACATGCCCGATCTTTCCGCCCCCGTGGCGCCCGCTTCCGCCAACGTCGCTTCCGCGCCGCTCACCTCCACGCAAGTCGCGGAAGCCTGCGGCATCGACGACCTCGAAAAATAGGCGCCCGCCACACACTTGACTCGGACACGCTGGGGGCTTAACTTAGTTAGTGATGCGATTGGCTAAGCCAATTCTCCTCGCGGTACTCACCCTCGCTCTCGCTGCGTATGCGTTCGACTGCGGCGCGACGACGCCTGAGCAGGCGGTGGCCTGCTGCAACTCCATGGCTTGCTCGTCGCATGGCCACCACGGCCAGGATTGCTGCAAGACCATGCCCGCGATGCACGCACCCTTCGTGCAACCTTTGTCCGTCAGCGGCATTTCTTATTCACCTGCCGTCGTCGCAGTCCTGTCAACGCTTGTCGAATCTCCCGGTAGACTTTCGTCTGCTTTCATCATTGCGGAGCTCTCCCACGCTCCGCCCCTCGCCTTCTCGCAGGCTCTGCTCCCCCTTCGCATCTAGTCTGTCCTCCAGTCGGTTCCCGGCTACGCGGGTTGTTGTGTCCGGACTCGCCATCTTCGCTGGAGGATAAATTCGTGAGAATTCGAATGGAAAAGTGTCTCGCGTGCGCGCGGCGCTTGTCGCTCATATTCGCGTTATTTTTCTGCGCTTGGACGGTCCGAGCGCAGGGCCCGGCTCCCGAAACGGCCCCGCCCCTGTTTCCGGGCGGTGGACTCATTTCCTACAACTCCATCTTCGCGACGCGAGGATTGACAGCGGAATCACCAGGCATCTCTCCGACGGCCCGTCCCACTTTTTCGCACGAAGGCGATTTCAATTTCACATGGGGCTTCTACCGCAATTTTGATTTGACGATTCTCGTTCCGATCGTCACCAATCATTTTGACAGCCCAAACGCGCCCGGCGTGGGTGGGACTGGCCTCGGCGATGCGATGTTGCTGGTGAAGTACCGCTTCTATCGACGGGACTCTCAACGCGGGACTACGCAGGCATCCGTAACATTCGGCCCTAAGTTTCCCACAGGCCGAACGGACCTGGCCGACGGAAATGGCAGTCCCCTCCCCGCGAGTTTGCAGCCAGGCTCGGGTTCCACCGATTTCTTCTTGGCCGCAAATTGGACTTACACCGGGCTTTTCAACATCCGGCGTCTGGTAGCCGACGAGGATTTTCACGCACTTTTGCGCACGCAGGGAACGCAGGCAACTCGCCTCGGCAGCGACCTCGAATCGCGTTTCTGGCTTTCCTACCGGCCCTATGAATCGAAGAACGGGGCGCGCGAATGGTTTATCGGCCCGGCGCTCGCCTGGCTGCACTCCCAGGACGATCGCATTTCAGGGGCTAATCAGAACGGCAGTGGCGGCGACGTGCTGCTAGCCGGAATCACCACTTACGCCGGCTTGCGTCCCGGAATGCACATTTGGGCCGGAATGGATTGGGACGTCGCTCACTCCAATGGCGTGATGTTCATGCCCGTTCGCCGTCATATCAGTTTCGGAATCACACAGCAGTTTCGGCTGCATCTCTAGAAAAAGGAGGAACGATGAACAGCAAAAAACTCGCGCTACTCGTTGTGCTCGGTTTCACGTTTGTGCCAGTGGCTCAAGCGCAAATCAAGCATATCGAAATGCGCGTCGAAGGCATGACTTGAAATTTTTGAGCATACGGGGTGAAACAACACCTCGGACGCCAGTCTGGCGTTCAAAACGTCGAAGTTAGTTTGATTGATGGAAAGGTTGATGTCACTCCCAAGGAAGACGGGCAGATTGATCCCGTTCAGCTTCTGAAGGCGACATACGACAGTGGCGTCACCGCTGCGGAGATGGACATGATCGCACGCGGCAAAATCGTGAAGGACTTGTCCGGGAACATTGCCTTACAGGTTGAACCGAACCGGTCATTCGTGATTACGCCGAACGAGTTGTCGAAAGGGCTTGAACCCCTTGCCGATACCCAAACCATGGTCACAATCCGCGGGCAGTTGTACAAAAAGCCCGCGGGAAAAAAGAAGGCAGACGCTTCGGCGCCGCTGAAGCTGTTAATCCTGGAAGTCCAGAAGAAGGAATAAATGCTGAGAACACTCCTGTTGTCTCTGGGCCTCGCCACGGTCGGACTCGCCGGATGCAATCAACATTCGGCGAGCCCTCCGCCGCCGAAGAAAGTCGCAATCGCAACAGGTGAGATCGGTTCGCGCATGCCTGATTTCTCCGTGAAGGACTTGCAAGGACGCGAGATTTCCTCCGCAGACTTTCGCAGCAAGGTAGTGCTCGTTGATTTCTGGGCCACCTGGTGCCAGCCCTGCAAGAAAGAGATGCCGGGCTATCAGAAACTTGTAGATCGTTATGGCACTCAAGGGTTCGCGGTGGTCGGGTTTAAATTCGATACCATGGCGGACACAGAGGATCCGTTGTCGTTTGCGAAAAAGATCGGAGTCCGCTACCCGCTGGCGCTGGCTCCCGATGACTTAAAGCAGAAGTTTGGCGGCATCGAAGGTTTGCCAACCACCATGCTCTACGACCGCCAGGGAATACTCCGCCAAAAGATCATAGGCTTTGAATACACGGAAGTTGTTGAATCGGAACTTAAGTCACTCCTGTGAACTGCAGCACGGCCCCACTTGTTACTTTGGGTACGCTAGTACAGCTGTCCTTTTTTTGGCATACAGGTCAGTTTC
>Ga0185299_10005192_pt1 | contig 14958 bp, 15 predicted proteins | sample PaiPotPPA55metaG_FD_128002 | JGI IMG/M metagenome (GOLD analysis project Ga0185299, IMG submission 128002) | Iron sulfur acid spring bacterial and archeal communities from Banff, Canada, to study Microbial Dark Matter (Phase II) - Paint Pots PPA... ...
GCCTCGACGGCATATTTCGATGCACCGTAAAGCCCAAAGAAGGGGAAGGTCACGCGGCCCAGAATGGAACCAACGTTGATCACCAGTCCGTCGCGTTGTTTACGCAGAGTCGGCAAAACGGCGCGCAGCACGCGCTGAATCCCAAAAACGTTGACCTCAAAGAGATCTCGCACCTGCTCAGCGGTGAACGCTTCCGAAACGCCGGCAGACGCAATTCCTGCGTTGTTAATCACAACATCGATCCGTCCTGCCTGGGACAGTACGTTGCTGACCGCCCTCTCGACCGAGTCATTGTTAGTCACGTCGACTTCTACGACATTGATCCCTTTGCTTTGCAGCGCTTCAGCGTGGGACTTATTGCGACCCGCACTGTCTCGAAAGGACGCAAAGACGCTATGACCTTCGCGTGTTAGGGTCTCAGCAGTATCTCGACCAAAGCCACTGCTTGCGCCGGTGATAAGGATTGTTTTGGCTACATTTGACATAACTTTACTACCTCGTTTTTCGAACCTTTAATGCCTGATCCTCCGTTTAAGTCGGTTCATACGACGTATATTTACTTTCCGCAAGTAGGCACAATTTTATGCTATAGTATCAAAAATGTTCCTAAGGGCAGGTGACAGCTTCTCAGCTTTACCTTCGAGCGCGCAACGAAACGTCTATCTTAATCGCCGAGCATCGCGAGAGCTTGCCTCCTTTTTTCCGAGGAAAAAAATGACTACATTAGGTTTGACGCGGAACTTTTGGAACTGTGACAACTTCTGCGTTGTTTGCTGGGCGCCAACGACTTACACAGAACCGAGCAGCGTCAAAATATTCGAGATAACCACTGGCGGTGTTTCTCATCTGGCGGTCGGTCGCTTAAAAATGCGAGCTAATGCCGCAAAATAGGTTCTTCAATGCTTGCTGGCGACCAAGCGGCGGTCGGTCCTTATTTTCCTCATCAGCTGGTTTTTCTGACCGCTTGTTATTATAGCGATTAAGTCTCTCGAAATAGCCGCTAGCTGGTCGTGATCATCGAGCGGGAAGCGTCTTTGTCACACCTTTTCACGCCCTGCGTCAAATCATGTGTAGGACCCGATGGTCTGAAATGTGAAACGTAACTATATAGAATCGCACATAATGGCCAATGCAGAACATATCGTGCAGACGACGTTAGCAGCTTTAACACAAGCGGATTTCGTTGGAGTGATGGAACACTTCAAAGATCAGTTCATCTTCATCGATCATGCAATCGAACTCGAGTTTACGGACAAAGCACAGTTGATTGATTTTCTGACCTTGAACCGCAAGCTTTTTCCGGACTCAAAACGAGCAGATAAGATAATTTGTAGCAGTGGCGATTTGGTGGTGACCGAATGGGCCCTCACCGGTACGAAGAGGGAGCAGTATTTCGGACGTATGCTGCAATTGCCGTTTCACGCAAGAGGCGTCTCGATCGTACAGGTAGACGACGGTAAGGTCTGCCGTTGGTCCGAATATTATGATCAAACGCTATCGCGGCGCTATAGTCTAGCCGCTTCATTCGTACAAATCGATTGAACTCGAAGTTTCTCGTTGCTGCAGAGCGTCTGGTTGCGTGCTTCCAAAAGCATCTTCGCCACTAAATGCTTTCTCGCGGCAAAATATTTAAGCGCAAGTCAGTGCAAAGGCCCAACAAGTTTTCTCCACGTCACTTCTATCATCTCGCGGAGCCTGAGAATTTAGGCTCGATTTGTCGGTACGGCCTGTTGAGCACTGAACGTCTTTTAGATTTCGCACTGATACCAGAGAATGAACGACAGGTGATTCTCCGCCAACACCGTCCCGAGTCAGTCGTGTTGGCTAATGGAATAGTCATTCGCGATCAAAAACCGATGCCGCCTCACCTGATTGCGCGAGCGTTACCAAAAGATCTGCCAACATCTGCCTGGTATCGTTTCCTAAATCGGTTCGTTTTTCTGTGGTCGAACCGCGCACGAGTCGAACGTCATCTTCGCGCCTTTGGAGGAAGACCGCAAATCCTGCTTGAGTTCGACGCGTCGGAGCTTTTAGACAAACTCGGAGATAGGATCTATCTCTCACCGATTAACAGCGGCAATGCTCGTCGCCGACCGGTTCCACGCTCAACCTCAATTTTTGTTCCCTATAGGGAATGGATCGAATCGGGCTGGCGAGCAGTGGCTGGCAAAAACCGACCGCACTCTTGTCCGCCGGCAGAGATTCTGGTGGAAGGAAGTGTGACGCTAGAACCGTTTCTAGCTTCGGCATCTTTGATCCGATATGGATCGCTTGGATCCGAGCGAATCCAATTCCTCTGCAATATGATTTGAAGCCTCAATGATGGCGCAAGTTTGTCGGTCGTTATTAGTTTCGAAGGTGCTCGGCCATACCGAGATGCTCCGGGTGATCGCCCAGCCATTCCTTAGCCTCGTCAGTGAAATTGAATTTGGCCCCAATTTGTTGGAGCTTGGACAACTCAATTATGCATCCTTTGTCCGACGAGTACGACGAAAGCAAGGACCAGAATCTGGTTTCCGAGGCACGCGCTGGATCACGGGAGGCGATAGAGGCGCCGGCCCGGGCGCATCAGCGTTTCATTTACAACATTGCGTTGAGGATGGTGAGAGACCCTCATGACGCTGCGGATCTGACACAGGAGATTCTGCTCAAGATGCTGGCCAATTTGAGCAAGTTCGAAAACAAAAGCAGTTTTCGGAGCTGGCTTTATCGAATGGCAGTGAACCATTTGATCAGTGCTACACGAAGAAAGTCAGAGACAGAAGTACACTCCTTTGAAGATTGGGGGGAATTTCTAAACAAAGTTTATGCAGAAGAAGAAATGTCACCGGAAGAACAGTTGGCGCGGCATGCTGAGATTCGGGCGGTGCGTGATCGTTGTATGATGGCGACGCTTCTCTGTTTGGATCGCAAGCAGCGAATCGTTTTTATTTTGGGCAGTATCTTCAACGTCAACTCAACGATCGCTGCAGAGATCCTCGATATTTCACCAGAGAACTTCAGAAAGCAGCTCTCTCGTGCGAAGGCCGATTTGTTCCAGTTCATGGAGGCAAATTGCGGCCTCATAAATCCAAGGAATCCGTGTCGGTGTTACAAGAAAACGAAGGGATTCATCAGAGAAGGCAAAGTCGATGTTCTGACTCAGCAGTTCTTCCCTGAGATTACCGAGACAATCCACTCGGTGGCGGGAAGAAAAAATGAGGAACTCGACGCTTTGATGGAAGGGAAGTATCTCAGCCTCTTTAGGTCGCAGCAATATCACGAAGAGGATCTCGCCAAAAAGCTTTTGATGGACGAGGATGTGAAGAAGCTATTTCAACTTAATTAACGAGTCTCTCGGATTAGTCGTAACGGTCTTGCCAGTTTTTCCCGAACTGGCGTTTTCTTAAACATCCGGTTGGTAATTTCAGCATCTCGAATCGTAAGCACATGGCGCACACTATGAACACGCAAGTTGTCACGTTCTAAGACATCTGCTTTAGGAACAGTTTTGATACTATAGCATAAAATTGTGCCTACTTGCGGAAAGTGAATATACGTCGTATGAACCGACTTAAACGGAGGATCAGGCATTAAAGGTTCGAAAAACGAGGTAGAAACGCCAAGACAACTTTCCTCGAGTTTGACCAAGGACAGTCGTCTCAAGAGTTCAAGAATTTTGCCGATTCTCCATAAAAGGCGACCAACAAGAATCAAAGCAATAAAGTTATGTCAAAGTTAGCTAAAACATTCCGGGATCTCCATAGCTCAACCAGTTTACTCGTTCTCCCGAATGCTTGGGATGCAGGCAGTGCTCGCTTATTCGAGAACACAGGAGCGAAAGCAATCGCTACGACCAGCGCGGGGGTAGCATGGGCGCTCGGATATCTGGACGGTAACGTCCTTCCGGTGGAGAAACTAGCTGCCGTCGTTGGCAGCATTACAAACGCTATCGAAGTGCCGCTCTCTGTAGACATCGAGGCTGGCTATACTGATGAACCCAAGAAGATCGCGGACAAATTGAAACCTATCATCGAGGCTGGAGCTGTTGGCATCAACATCGAGGACGGTGAAGGCAGTCCAGATTTGCTTGTACTCAAAATCGAGCAAGCTCGGAAAACAGCGGACAGCGCAGGGGTAAAGCTCTTTATCAATGCTCGTACCGATGTTTATCTCAATGGCCTCGGCACACCTGAAAGTCGTATAGATGAGACGATTTCACGCGCGGCTCTCTACCGAGCAGCTGGTGCAGACGGAATTTTCGTTCCTGGTCTCTGCGAATCCAGTACGATCAAAGCCATTGCTCCGGAAGTAAAAATGCCACTGAATCTTATGGCCTGGCCGGATCTGCCATCCGCGAGCGAATTGTCCCAGCTGGGTGTGCGTCGGTTAAGCTCAGGGGCAGCAATAGCCCAGGTGCTCTGGAATCATGCCGAGGAATTGGCAGAAAAATTCTTGAAGACTGGAGATTCTGCCATCGTTTTGAAAGACGCTATGGGTTATTCCAAATTACAGAGTCTGTTTGAATAATAAGCGCTCCATGATCTCTGCTGCGCCAAGAAATTCAAGGATCTTGGCGCAACTGCTCCAGGGCTAGCTCGTAAATGTTCCTTCGATAGGTACAAATGGCGTACTATATGCAATTTTTCACCTAAGGATTGCGGCTTTGGGCTTGCGCTCAGGCGTAGGTTTCAGCCGGTCCTTGGGTACTCTAGTGAGGAAATCTTTTCCCCATTGAAACATCGCGTCGATAATCGGTTTAAGGCTCTCGCCGCGCTTGGAGATTGAATATTCGACCTTAGGGGGAACGATCGGGTAGACTTTGCGTTGAATTATCCCGTCTTCTTCCAATTCGCGTAGCTGCAGCGTAAGCATGCGTTGAGTTGCGCCTGAAACAAGCTTGCGAAGCTCTCCGTAGCGTTTGGTACCGGTGAAAAGGATGTAGAGGATTTCTCCTTTCCACTTTCCTCCGATAACTTCGGTGCACGCCTCTACAGGACAGCCCATTTGGTCATAGCTTCTGTGTCTCATCGAGTTTTTACCTCCTTTGGGAACATTTTTGATACTATAGCATAAAATTGTGCCTACTTGCCAAAAATAAACATACCACGTATGTGACGACTTAACACGAAGGATCGGGCATCAAAGGCTCGAAAAACGAGGTAAAACAAATTGAAGGCAAATTCATTCAAGGAGCTTCACTCCAACATAAGGGATCTCGGAGCACGTCTAGTCCAATCACGCGACACTAGTGCAGTGGCAAACGACAAGCGCAGGGGCCTTAACGCTGAGGAGTTCGGAGAGGAAGCGATGCACTACTCGCAATTGCAGAATCTTTTCGACGGTCGGGAGTAAGAGGTAAGAGCTATGCAGAAGAAGTTATTCACTCCCGTGCAGATTGGACCAATCACACTCAAGCATCGCGTCGTGATGCCCCCGATGAGTCGACTTCGAGCTCAGTGGCCGACTGGCATCCCGAGCGACTTGCAGCTCGAATATTACAGCCAACGAGCCTCTGACGGTGGATTGATTCTGACTGAAGCGACGGCAATCTCGACATCCGGGCGCGGCTACCGAGGCGCACCAGCGCTCTACAGCGACGAGCAAGTAACCGGCTGGAAGCGCATTACGAACGCAGTCCATGCCAAGGGTGGCTACATCTTCACTCAGTTGTGGCATGCGGGACGCACAACCCACATTGCGATAACCGGAGAGAAACCAGTCACGGCGTCTGTCGATCCAACGTATTGGGCAAATCCAGCGTTCACTTTCGTTATGACTCCAGACGGTCTTTCACAACCGTCTCCACACCGCGCGCTAGGGACGTTTGAGATTGCAGGAATTATCGAGCAATACCGTGGCGCTGCGATCAACGCGAAGCGAGCCGGCTTCGACGGCGTCGAAGTCATGGCCGCCAATGGTCATCTGATCGACCAGTTCCTCCAGGACAACAGCAATAAGCGCACTGATCACTACGGCGGTTCGATTGAAAACCGGACGAGACTCCTTGTTGAAGTAGTCGAGGCATTGGCTGACGTATCGGGAGCCAGCCGCGTTGGAGTTCGCATCGCGCCGAGCGGGACGTTCAACGGCATGGCAGACAGTGATCCGCGGACACTATTCCATTATGTCGCAGAGCGACTCAACGACTTTGGACTGGCCTACCTTCATGTTATCGAACCCCGGATAAAAGGTGGTGAATTGATTGCCGAAGGGCAAGAGCCGGTTGCAGCACAGGAACTGAGTAAGATCTTTCAAGGTCCTCTCATCGCTGCGGGCGGCTTCGAAGCCAACACAGCGGAAGCTACCGTCGCCAAGGGCGATGCAGATCTCATCGCGTTCGGCCGTCATTTCATCGCAAACCCGGATTTACCCAAGCGGATCGAGTTGGGGCTTCCCTTTAACCGCTACGACCGAAGCACCTTCTATGGCTTTGAGGCGCATGGGTACACAGATTACCCCGCATATGAGGCGCGTGAAACAGATCACATGTGAATACCCAAAACTTCGGCCGTTGTCCCTGTGCGCGCTTGGCTACCGACTTGCCGGTGATCGTTTCGCCGCGTTTAGGAAACTTCGTCGATCCAAAACCGATATGATTCACACCATCTGATTTCTCTGGAAGCGACTAGGTTTTGCTTCTGCCCAATTTTGAGAACTATGAAGATTCCATCACTGAATCCACAACAAGATCGTGCAGCTGGCTCGCTGCTTGGCGCCTTTATCGGCGACGCGATGGGCCTCGGGCCGCATTGGTATTACGATCTGGATGAACAGCACCGCGACTACGGAACGTGGATCACCGATTACACTGCACCCAAGCCGGACCGCTATCACGGCGGCCTCAAAGCTGGGGATTCGTCTCAAGCGGGGCTGATTCTAAAGCTGACTATTGAATCTCTCGTTTCGCGCAGCGGCTATGATGAAGCCGATTTTTGCCGTCGACTCGACGAGGAATTGTTCCCTGAGCTCGACGGTACGCCCTCACACGGGCCTGGTGGCTACACCAGCTACTCAATCCGGAATGCGTGGCGAAAGCGCATGGTAGAGAAGCGTCCATGGAGTGAAAGCGCCGGTAATGCTGACACCACGGAAGCCATTGAGCGAGCATTGGCTGCCGCCATTCTCTATGCCAACGCACCGAAAAAGCTAGTCGAGTATGTCGAGTCCAATGCGGCCCTGACTCAATCTGACGAGACCGTGCTGGCGCTGACAATCGCATTCTGCTTGGTTCTCGGTCTGGTTGTGACCGGGGAACGCTTTGATGCAAGGATCGGTGATAAGCTCGTACAGATGGTAGAGGATGGCATTCTGCCCTTTCACACGACTACCCGCTCCAAGCCGCAACCTCGCGCGCCAGGCGATGCTCGGCTGCCTCTCGCTGGTCAGTTTTCGTCGCCAGACGCCCTGTTTCTGCCGAGATGGATGGCGGCGACCGCCGACGATCCAACGATCAAAATCGAGCCAGCGTGGAGGGTCTCGACCGTCTACGGCATGCCCTGCGCGATTTATAATCTGCTGCCTACAGTTTACTATCTCGCCGCGCGGTTTCGGCAGGACTTCGAGAGTGCCATTCTGCACGCCGTCAACGGAGGCGGCCATAACCAAGCGCGCGCCATGTTGACCGGCAGCCTTGTCGGTGCTCAAGTCGGATTGAGCGGCATTCCGACGCGATTCCTCGAAGGTTTGAATGACCGCGAAGAACTAGTTTCCTTGACCGTCAGACTCGCCCAAGCAAATGCGGCCTGACGAGGAATTCTGCAGCGAAGTTACTAAAGGAGCGCGATAAAGTGAAAAGCGATCACGCTGGCCGGGAACGTTCCCAAGCGTGCCTGGAATTGTGCGCCAGCGCTTTTGGCCAGCCGGTGATCGTAGTCGACAGCTTGACTTTGGCTGTTCCATTCCGTTTGGAAGAGTCCTTTATTGACCCGTAGCAGAGACCGCTGCCTTAGCCGCTTCGGTCGCTTGTCGCTATTCCAAAACGACTTCTTGCGCCTTCTTATCGTCCCTCCAACCAAGAAACGTCGTCTGCCGCAATTGGTCGTCAGCGGTGAGTTCTGCGTATTCGACTTCACAGACTAACCTAGGTCGTACCCACTGGATTTTTTCCTTAATGTTAGGAGGATTAACGAACGGGCATTTATCAATGAAAAGCGGTTTCATTCGATCGACTGCATCCCTTAATCCTCTTTCACTAAAACCGCTGCCGACGTAACCGTAATGCCGGAGTTTCCCGTTCGTGTAGGCTCCGAGAACGACGGCGCCTAGATGCTTGCGGCTTCCTTTTGGAGCAGTAAATCCGCCGACCACAAATTCCTGTTGGAGGCGCGCCTTAATCTTGAGCCAGTCGGAAGTTCGCTTGCCTGGCCGGTAAATACTGTCTTTGCGCTTGGCGATGATTCCCTCCATCCCTTTTTCTTTGGTTAGTTCGAACAGCGCCTTCCCTTCCGCGTCGACGTAGCTGCCAAGTTGAATTCCTGCGGCGGGTTTCAAGACACGTTCGAGCACGCTCCTACGTTCAAGGACTGAGTGACCCGTAAGGTCGTCTCCGTTATACCAAAGGACATCAAAGACATAGTAGAGTGTTGGCGCCGTTGGTTGCTTTTGGAACCTTTGCAGAAGCTGAAAACGCGGTATCCCGTTCTCGTCAACGGCGACTACCTCCCCATCGAGAATGGTCGAGCGCAGCTTTAGCTTAGAGACCGCGGTCGCAACGGCCGGAAACTTCGCTTCCAATGCCAGGCCGTTTCGCGACCAGAGGTGCGGCTTGGCGGCAGCATCGAAGACCGTGATCGCCCGGTAACCATCGAGCTTGATTTCGAAGATCCAATCTGGCGCATCGAACGGAGCTTTCGCGCTTTCTGCCATCATCGGCGGAACAAAGATTGGGAAGGTCTTCTTGGCCATTTCTCGGAGAGAGTGAAATTAACTACAAAAGACACGCTTAAATCCCATTACCTCTGTTTACCGAGGAGTTTTTATAATTCGGGCGAGGCGAACCGCCTGCCTCGCTGGGCGCACTTCGACTCCTCATTTCAACCACACCACCACCGCACCGAGCTGTCCAAGCTGGATTTGAAATCCGGTAGGCGTGACCTGCAGCGCGCTGTGCTCACTTGGGTCCAGGAGGTTGCCGTAAGAACCAGGAGCGAGTCCCGTCGCGCCTGGAACGGCTATCTGCTTTGCTAGACCGCGATTCACACCAACCACCACGGTTTCCGATCGAAGCTGGCGCTTGAAGACGAGAACGTCCTGATCGGCGTACAGGGGGTTATATTTACCTCTTTGAACCGCGGCGCTGTCTTGGCGCAGCTTGGCGAGGGTTTTGATGATCTGAAACGCCCGCGTATCCTCGCTAAAACTCGTCATCCCAACCCGGTTCCAGGGATCATCATTCGAGACATTGATGTACTTCGGGATCGAAACGGCGTTGTCAGCATCGCGACCGAGGTATTGCTCATCGCCGTACAGGATGATCGGGATGCCTCGCACGGTCATCAATAGGACCGTCGCGAGGTCGAGTCTCCGTTTGCTCTCTTCTACGCCGACGCCAAGCTTGTGAAGGCGCACAATGCTACGCATCTGATCATAGTTATCGATGAAGGTGCCTTGCCAGTCATCGCGTCCGTCGAATGCAGAGACCCGTTTGGTCAAATACGCGGCCAAGTCTTGTGCACTAAATTGTTGGGAAGGATCCTCCACCGCGCCGCCGATGTACTGGTTTAGGTGGATCGCAAGCTGGAAGTCGAGCAGGTTGGTGTGATAAGTGTCGTAGCGGTTAGCAAACGCGAGAGATTTAGGGTCGCCGCCCGCTCCGCCAGCCGACCATTCCCCAACGATGTACGGGACCCCACGCTTGAGTTGCCTAGATTTCTTGATCATCTCCTGGGTAAAGGACGCGATGAAATCGGGAACGGGGTACTTGGCAGAATCGAGCCTGAAATCATCCACGCCGTTGGTTAGCCATAGTTTGCCGGCGCCGATCAGGTAATTTGCGATCGTTGCGTCGTCCTGATTGTAGCCGCTTAGGTCCACGAGAGAGCAATGGTGAAGCTGCCAATCAGTCTGCTGGCCGTCCGGGAGCTTATGCTCTTCGATGCACCGCGGATCATTATCGTAATGTTTGTAAAAATGCAGGCCGGTGCTGGAATCAAAATCGTCAGCGTAACTGTCGATCAGTAATTTCTCAGTCTTGACGCCGTAGTACAGGCGCCCGAAGACATGCACGTCATTGGGATTTGAATCGTTGAGGGTGATGTCCTGAATGTATCGCATCCCGTGCTCATGCAGTGCCTTGCCCAGCTGCCGGACTTGGTCCCAAGTGCCGAAGTGCGGATTAACCCGGTCATAATTTATCACCCAGTAGCCGTGATAATCCGTTCCATAACCGATTCCCGTCCCATAGTCCCTTACCCCCTCATACATGGGTGTCAGCCAGACGGCGCCGATTCCCATGTCTTTTAGATAGTCCAATTTCTGGATGAAGCCGAGGATGTCGCCTCCCCAGAAGCTGCGGTATTCCACCTCGGTATCACAGTTACCCGTGAAACAGTTCACCGAGTTGGTGGCATTCGGATACTGTGGATCTACGTAAGGCTGATAGGGGTCATGCGGATGAAAACGGTTCGTGAGGGCAACATAGATGGTTCTGCTTCGATAATCCCCGCTTTTGCCGGCACCAGCGTTCTGGGACTTGTCCTCACGCCTGCCGTGCAGGGCTCCCGCGCATAGCACCGCAGTCAGAACGACTAAAAATGAAAACTTTTTAGGGGATTGTTTTATGTTCATTGCCACCAGAGCCACCATCGAACCTCTTACTAGAATAACTAACACTCGAAACCCAATATATCCTTGCAGCTCGGTCCTTCTGGTATCACGCAGCCTCGTAGCAATTCGGGCAAAACCACTTGCCCGAACGAAAGATCAAAGGCAAGTCTTCGCCGTTCCACTGGTGAGAGCCGCAACCATTGCAGGTGTCTGTCCAAATTGCCATGCGAACGGACCGAAACGGGAGACCCACGAAGAGGCACTGCGGGCGTGGAATGAGAAGGGGTTAGGTAAAGCAAACCGGACCCTGGTTTGGTCAATGAACGTTGTTCGAAAAAGGCTAAGGAGTTAGCTCAGCTTAAGAACATCGAAGAGCAGCCGCCGCTGTCTAAGCACTGCCAGTCTTCCCGTTCAAACCTGCTTTATCAGAAATGGGTGAGCCGGTTTCCTCAACGAAAATGCGTAAAACTTCCAGCCGTTGCACCGGCACCTGACTTGTGGCTTTTCGTTTTCTTCGTTTTCTTATGCTTAAAAAGTCCTAATCTTCGTTTAGCTCCGTAAAAGGCCAAGACCTATGGACGAAGTAAACCTCAATGACCCCCTTAATTGGTACATCTCCGACGCCATGGATGACTACATCGGCCACATGGATTCCGGGGAGGTGAAGAAAATGGTTGGGCGAAATCGTGTGTACTCGAAACTTTTGCAAGCCGTCAAAGACGCTGCCGATCATCTCGAGGCAACCGGCCATAAAGATCGCGCAACGGCGTTGCGCCAAGAAATAGTCGATCTGGAACAGCTGGCGTAAACAGGCGTTTCGTGCTTGGTGATGAAGAAGCGGTCGGACTTATCTTCAGTAAAAGGTCAAAAGGGACAGGTCAATAGTGGTGCTGCTGCGTAGCGAGAACCTGGGGACGGCCAATAGTTGACCTGTCCCTATCAGAAACCCTTTTCTGCGTCTTCGATGCCGTTTGAAGAGGAACCGACCAACTCAATCTTTTTGTACACCGGTTTGGCCTTTGCAGTCATGACCCCCGGTGCAGTTTGCCCTAAACTGGCGCCCTCGACGTGCGCATCAACAATTGTCGCCATAGAATAAATTCGCCTTCACGACTCGTGCAGGATTCATTACCCGCGTCAAAAAGGAATAAATAGGGGTGGCCTCGGGCGAGTATGGCCGAATCGAAAGGTGAGCACGTCTGGTCTTGTTCCGCGCTTGGATGGCTCCTTGTGTCTACCTTTTAGTGCAATCGTAGCGAGGGCGATCGTCTTTCTCTGTGAGCATATCCGAGCCGACAATCGATGTGTTTCGAGCAAAACGACCGTTTATGAAGAGAATAGAGCTGTGCTCATTCGCCGGGATCATAGCTATCGCCACTTTCTTGAGTGGCTGTAATCAATCCCCGAGTGACATGTACAACTTGGGCCTGCAGTACATGCAGGGCAAAGGTGTCCGGCAAGATTATTTGAAGGCGCGAGAATGGTTTCAAAAAGCAGCAGATGCCGGTTATCGTGACGCAACGAACAACCTCGGGGTTCTGTATGAACAAGGTCTGGGCGTAACCCAAGACTATGTCAAAGCGCGCGAGCTTTACGAGAAGGCGAGCAGTGCGGGATGCGCATGTGCAATGTATAATTTGGCCATCCTGTATGACGACGGCAAAGGAGTAGCCCAGGATAAAGTCAAGGCGTGCCAATTGTACCAAGAGTCGGGCGATTCCGGTTGGAACGATGCTCTCTGTAACTTGGGCGTAATGTATCAAGCCGGCACCGGCGTTCCGCAAGACTATGTTAAAGCGAGAGAGTTGTTTCAAAAGGCGGCTGACCGCGGAAGCGCCCTCGGAGCAACTAACTTAGGCATGCTCTATTATTATGGTGTCGCTGTACCTCAAGATTACGCCAGAGCACGGGAGTGGTACCAGAAAGGAGTGCAGGGTGGCAATCCTCGGGCGATGTGCGGCTTGGCCAAACTCTACGCAGATGGTCTTGGCGTAGCGCGCGACGATCGCAAAGCGACCGAGCTCTATCAAAGAGCTGCGGAAGCCGGTGAAGTGATTGGGATGTTCCATATAGGCTTCAGATACAAACATGGTTTAGGGGTTTCCCGCGACTACGCTAAGGCGCGCGATTGGTATGAAAAAGCAGCGGCAACCGGCGATAGCGACGCCATCAATGGCCTGGGTCTATTATATGCCGATGGGACGGGAGTTACGCAAGATTACTACAAGGCACTTGAATTCTTTCAAATAGCAGCCCAATCAGGGAATGGGGCCGCCATGTACAATATGGGTTCTTGCTTCGAGAAAGGTCATGGGGTGTCTCGAGATCTTGCGAGGGCGCGCGAGTGGTACCAAAAGGCGGTAGATAGTGGCTACGGTGATGCTAAACAGGCGCTCGACAACTTGAACTCAATCCAGCATCCGTGATCGTATAAAACGATCAATTTTGGCCGGTGCCATCAAGGGGAAACTATGTAACGTAACCCTCGTGCTTCACGTTATGGCGCATCTTCGGCCCGTTGCACTCCGCTCCAGCCAGTTCAAGCTCAAATCCGGCATAAACAGCTTCCCCCTACGGGCTACCCCCATCTATTCCGTTTTGACCTTGAGCTCGCTTCCGCTCCGCGCTGGAAAGGTGGCTGTATTTTGCTTTTGACTACTGTTCGCTCGTTCCTCGCGCTCAGAAGCAAAATGAAAACGGCTCGCTAAGCTACTACATCAGGGTTTAGCGTATTTTGTTGGGCTACCTCAAACCGGTATCCTTCAATTCCTCGATCAGCGCACCCTCAAAGATCGACCGGGAATCAAACCCTGCGTGATCCGGCCGCCAGAGACACCAACGGTCTTCATTCTCTTCCTCGATCGGCACGTGAATCAGCAAATGCGTTCTGCCTTCCTCGTCTTCGATTTGGTAGGTGGGAACGCCAGTTTGGAGCTCAAGTGCAACGCCCGAGGTTGCATCCATCCAGAACTTGATGACGCTAAAGAAGCGGTCGGGCTTGTCGTCGGAGAAGCGAGTGAGTCGAGTTCCGGCGGACAAAGCTTCGCCAAAGGCGACGGGGTTCATTGTTGGGTTCCTTTTCTGGGTGGTGTGATTGCAGAATGTTGCCGGTAAGGACCGGTTGAAATCAATACGCGGTTGCACGTATTGACGTCCTTTGAGGTTAGGCTGGGGTGGGAGAGAAATTCTGCGGCTAAGTAGAAGCTAGCTTTAAAAGTCTTGGAACTAGCCGAAAGCAAGACTCCCAAAGCCCGCTTAACGCTTCCTTCAGCGGCAGAGCAAACGATTTTCGACCAAATCAAGCCCACGCCCGGGGAAACTTTCTGCAAGATGGCAATGCCTGGGCGTTCTAATTCAGCAAGCCCGAGAAAATTACCTTCGAAAAAACATCTAGTTAGATGGCACGCGTTCGAGCTTGGCCTCGGAACCTTCATCTTGTAAAAACGGTCGTGCCGAAGTGTTTGCAGAAACTTTCCTTATGGCGGGCCGGGACATTTTTCTGAGCTATTCTGCTAAGGACGACGCGATCGTCCGGCTTGCTCTCGAGAAACTAGAGGCTGCCGGGCGCCGTTGCTGGTTTGCACCCCGCGACGTCCCACCAGGCGAATTCTACGCAGGTCAAATCATTCAGGCGCTTCGCGAATCGCGATTTGTGCTGCTGTTTTTTAGCGCCGGGTCGAACGCTTCCGAGCAGGTCGTGCGCGAAATCAATTTCGCTGTCAGCCAGCGGCTGCCGGTGCTCGTGGTCCGGCTCGACCAGACGGCCCTTAGCAACCATTTCGAGTACCTCATCCGCATCAACCAGTGGTTAGATGTGACTCACCTCTCTTCTGATGCGGAGCGGATCGATAAAATCGTTACCCAAGTCGAGACCTCTCTTGCCAAGTCCGGACCTAAAACTTCGACTGCCAAAGCGCCGGTGGCGATGGTCTTTGGTGACTTCCAGATTTTGGCGGACTCGAGCGGCAAACCGATCGAGCTTGGCCGCGGCGGCATGGGCGTTACTTATCGCGCCCGGCAAATCTCTATGGGCGGCCGCGAAGTGGCCTTGAAGGTGATTCAGCCCGAGCTCTTGGGCGATGATAATATCCGCCGGAGATTCCTACGGGAGGCTCAGCTTGCCGGAGAAATCGATCACGAAAATGTCGCCTTGGTTCATTTGAGAGGGCAGGAAGGCGATTCGTATTTTTACGCGATGCAGTTGGTCGAGGG
>Ga0185299_10005193_pt1 | contig 14957 bp, 12 predicted proteins | sample PaiPotPPA55metaG_FD_128002 | JGI IMG/M metagenome (GOLD analysis project Ga0185299, IMG submission 128002) | Iron sulfur acid spring bacterial and archeal communities from Banff, Canada, to study Microbial Dark Matter (Phase II) - Paint Pots PPA... ...
GAATTTCTTGTCGCGCGGGAAAGACGTGGTATTGCCGAAGGATACGCCGATGGAGATTGGGTTTGGAGCACCGCACGCGGGGGCGGCTGCGCAGCCTAAGCCACAGTAGGACTGTCCACCGCTTCTTCGTCCGTTATTTATTCGCACTGCTTACGCACGCTTGAGGCGTGAGGTCGACGCAGGCTTTTTGAATTTTGCCTCGTATACCCGCCCCCCGCCATTTTTCTCCAATGATCTGATTCTAGGGCGTTTACGCTGCGATTTGGCGCAGTGATGTGATTTTAAAGGACTTATGTTTTGAGCGCGGGCGCCAAGACGCATCGGCCGGGCGGAGCAAGCCCCGCCCCTACAGATGAGTGGCACACGAATATTAGCGGGTGCGACTGGATAAGAAGATATCTGGGTGGTACTGTAACAAATATCTTACTGGTTTGCAAGGGGAAAATGCGCTTGGCGGCACGGACCGCTTAAGGTTGTGGGCTGATTGGAAGGGCGGCTGCGCTGAGCGCGAGGCGCATCGCACCGGGTGCTGCGCAGTTACCTTCGTGCAGGGGTTTTCCCGGGACCCAGACGCGTCGAGGCTCCGCGTGAACAGAAGCATCTGTGTTACTTGTTTTACGACCTAACATTTTGATTACTGTTCATGGTAGGCTCGCTGGGCGATGGAGTTGGACGCTTCCCTCTCTTGGCTGGCTTTGGCGCTTACGCCTGGGTTGGCTTCCCGTTTGTCTGGGCGACTACTTGAGGAGTTTGGGTCGCCTGAGGAGGTGTTTCGGGCGCCCTTGCCGCGTTTGGAGCGGTGCAGGTTGCCGGCTGCGGTGGCGCAGGCGGTATTTAAGAAGCTGGCGTTCAAGCGCGCGGAAAAGGAGCTTGCATCGATCCGGGGGATCGAAAATTGCCGGTTGGTGAGCCGCAACGATCCGGAATACCCGCGTACGCTGCTGCAGATTTACGATCCGCCGGTGCTGCTTTACGTGCGCGGGGACGTGCAGGTACTGAACCAGCCGTCCATCAGTATTGTGGGGACGCGACGTCCGACATTGTATGGGACGCAGATGGCGGAGCGACTGGGGCGGGAGATTGCGGCGCGGGGAGTGGTGGTGGTCAGTGGGATGGCGCGGGGGATCGATGCGATCGCGCACCAGGGGGCCATGGTGGTCAACGGCCGGGCCATCGGGGTCTTGGGTACGGGGGTGAATGTGTGCTACCCCAAGGAAAACAAAAAGTTGTATGAGAAGGTGCTAGAGCGGGGAGCGATCATAAGCGAATTCCCACTTGGCACGCATCCCGCGCCGGAGAATTTTCCGATTCGGAACCGGATTGTGGCGGGGATGCCGCTGGGCGTGGTGGTGGTGGAAGGGGCGCAATATAGCGGGTCGCTGATCACCGCGCGACTGGCCATGGAATTCGGACGGGAGGTGTTCGGCGTCCCGGGTAATGTGACGCAGCCGGTAAGTTTTGCGCCGAACCAACTGATCCGGCAGGGCGCGAAGCTGGTGACGAATGGGGAGGATGTAATTGAGGACTTGCCGACGCCGGTGCGGGCGGCGCTGGTCAAAGCCGAAAAACCGGAGGCGGAGCAGCGTAACCTGCTGCTGGCGGCTTCGCTGAATTCGTCGGAGAAGAAGATCTATGAATTGCTAAATTCCGATGAGGCAGTGCATATTGATGACATTGTGGAACGATCCGGCTTGAACTCCTCGGAGGTTCTGGCTACCCTTTTTGATCTGGAGATGAAGGGGATCGTGCGGCAGATGCCTGGGAAGCAGTTTAATAAGGTATTGTTGTAGCGCGCCGGTATGACCTGCCGCGGCGAGGCCTTGCTTTAGTCCCCGAAAATTACTGAAAAGATTGAGGTTGCACGGCGCCTGGAAACGGCGATGAATCCGCTGGCGGTTTTGCCGCATCTGGTAAAGGTAGCGAGAAGGACACAAGCCCCGCCGCTGGGCCTTCCTGCAGAAGAATCCGGAGTTACAAAGACAAGATGGGACGTTCGCTGGTAATCGTGGAATCGCCTGCAAAGGCGAAAACGATCAACAAATATTTGGGACGGGATTATACCGTCAAAGCGTCGATCGGGCACGTGATGGACCTGCCGAAGAAGACGATCGGTCTCCGTATGCCCGACGAGCCGAAGAAAAAGAAGAAGGGTAAAGGCAAGAAGGGTAAAGCGGTGGCGGAGAAGCCGCAGAAGCCCATCACGCTGGATGACGCAAGGATTTTCGAGCCCACACTGCAGATTATTCACGGCAAGGGCAAAGTTATTAATGACTTAAGGAAGTCGGCGAATACGGCGGATGCCGTTTACCTTGCGGGTGACCCGGACCGCGAGGGGGAAGCTATATCGGCGCACTTGCAGATGGTGCTGTCCAAGCCGATGAAGTACGAGGAAGCGGAACCGTCGAGGAATGGCCGATTCGGGAAGAACGGGAAGAACGGTCAGGACGCTAAGGCTGCCCAAGAGGCTGAAGAGCTGAAGGGCAAGGCCGGCAAGGGTAAAGGCAAGAAAGATAAGGATGAAATTAGTGTTCCGGCGATCGATCCGAAGAAAATCTTCCGCGTAACCTTTAATGAGATTACCCCGAAGGCGATCCGGGCGGCGTTTGAGAAGCCGCGGCAAGTGGATTCCAACCTGGTGGATGCACAACAGGCCCGGCGGGTGCTGGACCGCATCGTGGGTTACAAGATTTCGCCGCTTTTGTGGGACAAGGTACGGCGGGGACTTTCCGCGGGGCGCGTGCAGACGGTGGCGCTGCGGTTGATTGTCGAGCGGGAGCTGGAGATCCGGGCGTTCGTGCCGGTGGAGTATTGGTCGATCCACGCGATGCTGGATGCTGGGCAGCCGCCGATCTTTGAAGCGAAACTTAGCAAATATAAGGGCGAGGATATTGAGGTAGCGAACCAGGAAGCGGCCGACAAGATCGTCGCGGCGGTGACGGAGGCGAAGTGGCAGGTTGCTTCGGTGGCGCAGCGGGAAAAGAAGCGGAATCCGCCGCCGCCGTTTACGACCTCGAAATTGCAACAGGCGGCGTATAACCGGCTGCGGTACACGGCGAAGCGCACGATGGGAATCGCGCAGCGGTTGTATGAAGGCGTGGAGATGGGTGAAGAGGGGTCCGTGGCGCTGATCACTTATATGCGTACGGATTCGGTGCACGTGTCGAACGATGCTTTGGCTCAGGTGCGGGAATTGATCCCAGAGCGATTTGGGTCGAGCTACCTGCCGGAGAAGCCGAACTATTACAAGTCGAAGAAGGATGCGCAGGAGGCGCACGAAGCGGTGCGGCCTACCGATGTTTCGCGGACGCCGGAGGATGTGCGGAAGTATCTGGACGACGATTTGTTCAAGTTGTACCAGCTGATCTGGCAGCGATTTGTGGCGTCGCAGATGCTGCCGGCGATTTTCGATCAGACGACCATTGATATTTCGGCTGGGGACTACACTTTCCGGGCTACCGGTTCGGTGCAGAAATTTGACGGATATTTGCGGGTGTACCAACTGCCGGTGGCCGCGGCGGACCGCGAGGACGACGAGAAGGATGACGACGGCGAGGGGAAGACCCTGCCGCGCGTGGAGGAAGGGCAGATATTGCGACTAGACCAGATCCGGCCGGACCAGCATTTTACCGAGCCTCCGCCGAGATATACAGAAGCGACCTTGGTGAAGGATTTAGAGGAGAAAGGGATTGGGCGGCCGTCCACCTACGCTTCAATTATTTCGACGATCGTGGAGCGTGAGTATGTGCGGAAGGATCAGGGAAGATTTACGCCGACGATGCTGGGGGAACGCGTCAGCATTTTGCTGGTGAAGAGTTTTGACGATGTGTTTGATGTGACGTTTACGGCGCGGCTGGAAGAGGAATTGGACGAGATCGAGGAAGGCAAGCTGCCTTGGCGCGACGCGGTGAGGGAATTCTGGGGGAAGTTTGTCGTCGATCTGGCGAAGGCCGGCGACGAGATGATTTCGTACAAGGCGGGAATACCCACGGGGAAGACGTGCGAGAAATGCGGGCAGGGAGAATTGCTGGAACGCATCAGCCGGCACGGATTCTTTTTGGGTTGCTCGCGCTATCCGGATTGCGATTTTATCCAGGATATGGCGCCGGAGCTGGTGGATGACGGCGAGAGCAAGACAGAATATTGCGAGAATTGCGGGAAAGAGATGTTGCTGAAGAGGGGAAGGTTTGGGGCGTTCCTGGCTTGCAGCGGTTATCCAGATTGCAAGACTACGCGACGATTGGTGGAGGGCACGCGGATTGCGCATCAGCCGGACGAGCCGCTGGAAGAAAAGTGCACTTTGTGCGGGAATCATCTGATCAAGAAGCACGGGCGGTTCGGGGAATTTATTGGGTGCTCTGGCTATCCCAAGTGCAAATACACGCGGCCGATTACCATGGGGATTAAGTGCCCGAAGTGCAATGAGGGCGAGTTTGTGCGGCGTGGCAGCGCGGGCAAAGGCGGTCGGGGGCGGCCGCGGGTTTTTTATGGTTGCTCGCGGTATCCGGATTGTGATTTCACAACGCCTTTTATGCCGATGCCGGAGCCTTGCCCGAAGTGCGGGGCGCCGTTTACTGTGGAGAAGAAGTCGAAGATTGGGACGGTGCATACCTGCATTAAGGAAGGCTGCGATTGGGAGCAGCTGGCGCCGGAGGCTCAGCCGGCTGGAGTTGTGCAGGCGGAGGAAGTTGCGCCTGTGGGCGCGAAGACCTGAGTTGCGTTGGTCTTTCTGGACTACTTTACCCGAACAACATTGAAATGTTGCCTCATTGTATGCAACGCGCGGGTTGCGCGTTGGTCGGTTATTGCGTCAAGACGCGGTGGCCGGGCGGACCAAGGCCCGCCCCTACAAACGGCGTTTGAGGATGTGGGGATGCGAAATGCCCGTTCCGGTTGGTAAACCGGACGGATCGCGGAGCGGGGCTGGAATTTGGCAAGCGCGGCTATACTAGGGTGAACGAAGTGTCCGGCGTGAACCGATTAGCTGGGAACCGCTACGAATGAAGCAGGCTGTCGAAAAATATCTGCAATATATGAGCTCCGTGAGGAACTCTTCACCGCACACCATTTTGAATTATGGCAAGGACCTGAACCAGTTTCAGGAATACCTTGCGCCGCCGGGAATGAGCCCGCCCGGGCTGACGGAAATCACGCATACAATTATTCGCGAATTTGTCGGGCACTTACACGATCAAGGACTTGAAAAGAGTTCGATTGCGCGGAAGCTTGCGGCGCTGCGATCGTTTTTCAAGTATTGCGTGCGCGAAGGGGTGTTGAAGGAAAATCCGGCGCGGCTGGTGCCTACGCCGAAATTGCCAAAGCGAATTCCGCCGGTGTTGTCGGCGGAAGAAATGAATGCTTTTTTGAACCAAGTGGCGGAGATGGGAGGGGCCGCAAGTGGAGGTCCCGAACCATCACGGAAGCGTGGCCGGGGAATGGGAACCACTTTGCGAGCCTCAGGCCCGGCGCGGGTGCAGGATGAAGGGTTATTCCTGAGGCGGGATCGGGCGTTGCTGGAATTGCTCTATGCCGCCGGGATTCGCGTGAGCGAGCTGACCGGGCTGAATCTCGTGGACATCGATCAGAAGGAACGGATGCTGCGGGTGCGGGGCAAGGGAAATAAGGAGCGCATCGTGCCTTACGGTTCCAAGGCGCAAGAGGCGCTCGACAAATATTGGAATTTGCGCGAGGAGTTGCTACTGCAGAAATCGGCGGCGCGTGGCGGGCGTCGAGGGCCGGCGCATACACAGGCGGTGTTTCTGAATTATGCGGGGCGGCGGTTGACGCAGCGGTCGGTGGGACGGATTGTGAAGAAATATGTACGGCTTGTGAATATTAATTGGGATTTGCACCCGCATTCGTTGCGGCACGCGTTTGCGACGCATTTACTGGCGGACGGCGCGGATCTGCGCGCGATTCAGGAGCTGCTGGGACATCAGTCGCTATCGACGACACAGAAATATACGCATGCTTCGATCCGGCAATTGATGGAAATTTACGATAAGGCGCATCCGCACGCCTAATCCATACTTCAGTCGAACAGGACATGAGGCGAACCCGTGACGTCGTTCGCGTTATTTAGAAATTTCGACGATTTTTAAAACCCTCGCTATCAAATGAGCATCCAAGCTCGTTGTTTGCCCGAATAGGCCATACTGTATCCCGACCGAGTCACTGTAAAAGTTTGACCAGATCCTTTGCGGCGCCACCTTAAGATCCTGGGAGCAAGCGTGAAAGCCACTTGCCGTCGTTTCGATCTCTCTATCCGCGGAATCATCAGCTTATTCGTTCTTTGGTTTTGCCTGCCAGTGGCTCTGCTCTTCGCGCAGGGGGGTGACCGCTCGGCCACGCGGCGGGCAGCAGGCGAAAAGCTTTTTAAGTCAGCGTGCGCGGCTTGTCATGGCGCGGACGGCAGAGGGATGTCGCAAGACGTGGCAGGATTCACGCGGCCACGGACATTTCCGGATTTCACCGCGTGCGACCAGACTACCCCGGAACCTAACATCAATTGGCAAGACGTCATCACGCATGGTGGGCGAGCTCGCGGATTTTCCGACATTATGCCGTCGTTCAGCGCGGCGCTCACGCCGGAGCAGATTGACGATCTGGTCGCCTATTTACGTAGCTTCTGCAAGGATTCGCGGTGGCCTCGCGGGGAATTGAATCTGCCGAGGGCGCTGGTCACGGAAAAAGCGTACCCCGAAGACGAAGAAGTGCTTTCGACGAGATTCAATGCGCAGGGCGCGCCGGGGGGCACGAGTCATATCATTCACGAGCAGCGCTTCGGAAAAAACAATCAGATTGAAGTCGATGTTCCCGTCAATTTTCAGGATCAGAACCACACGTGGTACGGGGGCGTTGGGGACACCACACTCGCTGTAAAGCGCACGTTTTATTCGAACTTGCAGTCGGGATCGATTTTCGCGTTGCAGGGTGGCGTCCTTTTGCCAACAGGGAGCAGAGCGCGAGGGTTCGGGACGGGGACGACGACCTTTGAAACTTTTGCGGCGTTTGACCAGCTTTTTCGGACGAATACATTTATCCAGACGCAATTTGGAGCGGATTTGCCGCGTCACACGGACATCGCTCCGCAATCCATATTTTTCAATACGGCGATCGGCCAGAGCATCGCGGTTGACCACGGGTTTGGGCGGGTGTGGAGTCCCATGATGGAGTTCGTTGCGGCGCGAGACCTTGTGGACAATGCAAAGACGAATTGGGACGTCGTACCCCAAATGCAGGTGACGATCAGCAAGAGGCAGCATATCAAGGCTGATCTCGGGGTACGCGTGCCGATCACCAACACCATCGGACGGAACGTGCAAATCGTGTTCTACCTACTGTGGGACTGGCAGGACGGCAGGCTGAACGAAGGCTGGCGATGAGAAGCAAAGTCACGTTGGCTGCCGTTCTACTGGGAATGCTGAGTGGTTGGCCGAGATTGGCTGCCGGCGATGGACAGCACGCGGCGGCAAAACCAAGTTTTCAAACTTCGGACCGATGCCTGGCTTGCCACAACGGAATCCTGACGTCTACCGGCGAAGATGTTTCCATCGGGTTCGCTTGGCGCTCCAGCATGATGGCGAATTCGTCACGCGATCCTTATTGGCAAGGCAGCGTGCGGCGCGAATCGATCGATCATCCGGAATCGCAGGCGGCGATCGAAGATGAATGCTCGGTCTGTCACATGCCTATCCCGCGGTACGAGGCGAAAGTAGAAGGCCGCAAGGGCCAAATATTTTCGCACCTTCCGTTTGAGGCGGATAACAAAGAGAACGCCAAGGCCGAAGATGGCGTGACCTGCTCGGTGTGCCATCAAATTTCCAAGGAAAAGCTGGGGACGCGCGAGAGTTTCAACGGCGGATTCGTCGTTGAGGCGCCGGCGACGAAGGGTGAGCACCCGGAGTATGGCCCTTTCAATATTGATGCCGGGCGACAGCGCGTCATGCAGACATCGTCGGCGGGATTTCGGCCAACGGAAGAGGCGCATATCCGCGATTCGGCTCTGTGTGGAACGTGCCACACGCTCATGACCAAGGCTTTGGGCCCGGGCGGAAAAGAGGTTGGGACTTTTCCGGAACAGATGCCCTACCAGGAATGGCTGCACAGCGATTACCCGAACCGGAGCAGCTGCCAATCGTGCCATATGCCGCTCATCCCGGGACAGGTGCCCATTACGGCGGTGCTTGGACAACCGCGGGAGGGAGCGCACCGGCATACTTTTATCGCTGGAAACTTTTTCATGCTGCGAATGCTGAACTTGTATCGCAAGGAATTGAGTGTGGCGGCGCTGCCGACGGAGATGACCGCGGCGGCGGAGAGGACCGTTAGCTTTCTGCAAGGCGAGACGGCGCGTGTCAGCGTACCTAAAATCGAAATGGATTCAGGGAATTTGCGGGTGCGCGTGCTGGTGCAAAATTTGACCGGCCACAAGATGCCGACCGCTTACCCCTCGCGGCGTGCGTGGCTGCACGTCGTGGTTCGCGACGCGCACGACCACAAGATCTTCGAATCGGGCGCATTGAAATCGGATGGCTCGATCGAGGGCAATGATAATGATGCGGATCCGGCGCGATATGAACCGCACTATCGGGAGATTACCAAGAGCGATCAAGTGCAGATTTACGAGCCCATTCTTAAGGATTCGGCTGGTCGCGTGACGACTGGGTTGCTGTCGGCGGTTGGATATTTGAAGGACAACCGGTTGTTGCCCAGCGGTTTTAATAAGGAAACCGCCGAGCACGATATCGCGGTGGTTGGAGAGGCGGCCGACGATCCAAATTTTACCGACGCTGGGAACCTGGTGTTATATTCGGTGGGCGTCGGCGATGCGCTTGGACCATTTCACGTGGAGGCAGAGCTGTGGTATCAGCCGATTGGCTATCGTTGGGCGCATAATCTGGGCCCTTACGATGCGGCCGAACCGCGGCGATTCGTGGGATATTATGACTCCATGGCGGGCGCGAACGCGGTGATGGTGGCCCGGGCGGAAGGTAAGGAATAAGCATAGGGAGTACAGCCGCACAAACCACTCGTTCCAGGATCAATCTTCAGATTTGGAGGAGGGCGGTTGAACTACCATTTGGCTCAAATCAATGTTGGCCGGCTGGTTGCGCCGATTGACGATCCGCAGATTGCGGAGTTTGTCGCGGGGCTTGAACCGATTAATGCGCTGGCGGATTGGGCACCGGGATTTGTGTGGCGTTTGCAGTCGGCGTCGGGAAACGCTACGGATATCGCTTACAACGATGATCCGTTCGTGATCGTGAACATGTCGGTGTGGGAATCGCTCGCGCCATTGCGAGAAATCGCGTACCGGTCGGACAATGTTCGATTTTTCGCGATCGAGCCAAGTGGTTCGAAAAGTCGGACAAACCCATGTACTGCTTGTGGGTGCCGGTGGGGCATCGGCCGACGGTCCGCGAGGGCCGTGAACGGCTGGAGCACTATCAGATGTACGGGGCGACGCAATTTTCTTTCTGGTTTTCACAACAGTTCCCGGAGCCAGCGGATGAAGGCGTTTGCGCATAACAGTGCGATTGGATGGAAATAAAAAACGGCTGGCAGCGATTTGCTGCCAGCCGTTGCTCGTTTGAGGAGCTGTTTTTGGACTCTAAGCGGTCTTACCTGTGGCCGCCGCCGTGAAAGCCACCGCCTCCACCGTGGAAGCCGCCGCCACCACCGCCGTGAAATCCGCCGCCACCACCGCCGTGAAATCCGCCACCGCCGCCACGAAATCCACCACCGCCGCGCGACGCGAACCCGTTGCCGCCATAACCACCGTGTCCATAGTAGCCGCCGCCCCGGCCATAGTTGCCGCCGCGGCCGTAGTCTCCGCGCCCGCCATAATAGCCCCGGCCGCCGTAATAACCTCGTCCGCCATAGTAGCCGCGGCCGCCATAATAACCGCGACCGCCGTAGTAACCGCGCCCGTAAAATCCGCGTCCGTAGAACCCCCGCCCGTAATAGCCGTTGTACCAGGGGCCGGCGCCAATGAAGACGCCGCCGACGAACCAGTCAGGCCCGTAGTAGCCGTAAGGCGCACAGGCATAAGGGGCATAGCCGTAATAGCCGTAATCGCAAACCGGAGCTACATCGTAGCCGTAGCCTGCGTAAACCGGCCCGCCAATGCCTACGCCAATGGAGACGCGCTGCGCGCTCGCGAACGACGCGCTGAACATGCAAACAACCAGCAAACCTGCAATTCTTAGGAATTTCATAATTGGGACCTCCTTTTGAGATCCACAAGTTCTGCTTCAAAATCAACGTGTTGCCGGGATCAGGCGCTTTATGCTCCCGATCCCTCACCCTATTAAACTCCAAAACGGACAAAAAGTTGCACGGAGAATTTTGCTTGGGGGGTTCAGTTCCGGTTCTCCGTGTTGACCCTGTGTCCGCCGCCTCATTTGATTCCACCCACGGCGTTCGGGTTATGGCCCCGATCAGTTCGAGAACTGCCTTTCACAGTAGCCCCAAATCGGCATTCACATTGACCGGCGGTTACCATCTCGCTTCGCAGCGGGTTATTCCTTTGACTCTTTGCTCTCCTCTAGCTCACACTAGAATTCCCTTCAGGATGTTTCCTTTTTGGGCTGTTAAGGTCCCTCTCCAGAACCGGCGTGACTGACTGCGACATTGTATTTCGTCCAGGACCAGTGGCCCGCTCCGTCCAACGTTTCGAACCAGCGTCAACAGTCTTTGCGCAAAGAAGATGAAAGCGAAAACCTACCGGATTCTCTACGCGTTGTTCGGCATCGCACTGGCGCTGCAAATCGGGGTTGCGGCGCTTGCTCGCCGCGCGATGAACCGCTCCGTCGTCGCGGCGCAGTGGGTGGCGCACACTCATGCGGTTGTGGCGAACTTGACGGCCCTTCGCCTATCGGTCTTGGAGGCCGAAAACGCCAGGCGGGGTTTCATCGTGACAAACGACGCACGTCAATTGGAGCCCTACACGGCTGCTGTTGAAGCGATTCTCGAAGAATCTCGCGAACTTCGGATACTCATCGCAGATAACCCTGTTCAACTGCGCCGGCTGGACAAACTGGGACCCCTGATCGAAGCGCGGATGGCTTTGTTAGGCGATAGCGTTCCCCTCGGTGAGCAACGAGGCCGCCCGTCAAGTGTTGATGACCAAAGAAGGCACACTTGCGATGGCCGCAGTTCGCGCGGCAATCCTGGAGATGGAAGCCGCCGAGAATATCTTGCTGGTGAAACGAGTAGTGGAATGGAATCGGAAAAGATTTATCACCGCACGGTCTCGCTCGTCGTTGCCGGGGGTTGCACAGCAATTGCACTGGTTCTCGCCGTTTTTTTCTTTCTAACTCACGCGGTACGCAAACGCCGGATGGCGGAGGAATTCACACTTGCCTCAAATACAAGATTGCAGGCGCGGACGCAGGAGTTGGAGGCTCTCAACGAGGAACTTGAAACTTTCACTTACTCGGTCTCGCACGACTTGCGCGCGCCACTTCGCCACATCCATGGCTTTTCCAAAATTCTGCTCGAGGACTTTGGCCCGAAGATGGAGCCAGACGCTCAAAAATTTCTGCAGCGTATCCAGGAAGCTACCCAACAGATGGGGCGGCTGGTGGACGATCTGCTAAACCTGTCCCGGCTCGGCCGCCAGGACATCAATGTGCAGATCACGGGCATACACGCGCTGGTCAAAGAGGCGATTGAGGATCTCCATACGGAAATTGGAGAGCGAAAGATCGATTGGAGGATTGGGGAACTGCCATTTGTCGAGTGCGATCCCGGCCTGATGAAGCAGGTCTTCGCCAATCTGCTGTCGAATGCTCTCAAGTACACCCGCCCCAAGGAACGCGCCATTATCGAGTTAGGGCAGGCCACGCACGACGGACGGATAGAGATCTTCGTCCGGGACAACGGCGTTGGCTTCAACATGAAATATGCGGACAAGCTCTTCGGGGTGTTCCAACGGCTGCACCGGCAGGAAGATTTCGAGGGCATGGGCGTCGGCCTAGCCACCGTTCTGAGAATCATCAACAAACACGGGGGCCAGATCCGGGCAGAAGCCGAGCTTGATAAGGGAGCGGGCTTTTATTTCACCTTGGGCGCGCGCGGAAGCGTACAAGGAAACCAGAAACAGGAGGGAGACCGAGTATGGAAGGAAGCGGTATAGAGATTTTGCTGGTCGAAGACAATCCGGCGGACCTGGAGCTCACGCTCCATGTCCTACGACGTAATAACCTCGCGAACCGGATTGAGGTCGCGCGCGACGGGGAGGAAGCTCTAGACTTTCTATTTTGTGCGGGGAAGCACAGCGGGCGAAACCCCAATCAAATGCCCAAGCTGATCCTCCTGGATTTAAAACTGCCAAGAGTGGACGGCATCGAAGTGCTACGGCAGGTGAAGGCGAATCCAAAAACGAAGTCCATTCCGATCACCGTGCTGACTTCGTCCAAGGAAGGGAATGATTTGTCCCGCTGCTATGAACTGGGTGTGAACAGCTACATCCAAAAACCCGTGGACTTCGACAAGTTCAGAGAGGTGGTAAAGCAATTCTCGCTCTATTGGCTGGTGGTCAACACACCACCGCCGCCGCCGCTGCATGCAACGGCAAATTAGTAGACGCGAGGCAGACACTCTATGGCCAAAGCCGATATTGAAATCCTGATGATCGAAGACGACCTCGCGGACGGCCGAGCTGGCAAGTCGAACATTCCGTCAGAACCATCTGGTCAACAAGATTCGGATTATTCAAAATGGCGAGGAAGCTCTGGACTATCTCTTTTGCAGAGGGATCCACAACGGGCGAAGCCCCGCGCACATGCCGGTGTTGCTGCTGCTGGATTTGAAGCTGCCCGGGATGAACGGCATTGAGGTGCTGCGGCAGGTGAGGTTGGACCCGCGCACGAAAAAGCTCCCCGTGCTCGTCTTGACCTCCTCAAGAGCGGAGCAAGACATGGTGCGCAGCTCGAAACTGGGCATCAATGGCTACATTTTAAAACCCGTGGACTATGACCAATTCGTCGATACGGTGAACCGGCTTGCGGTTTCCTGGTTGATCCTCGATGCCCCTCCGGCCGAGGAAGTTTTCTCGGGAAGATAGCGGCGAGCGACATCGAAAACCCAGTGCGCCTGCTGTTCATCGAAGACAGTCAGATGAACATAGAGTTGTGCATGCGCGTTAACCAGGCGCTGGCTCAACTGCTGGCGGACAAATTCAATTCTGCGCGAGTTCTGCCGAGTTTTCCCGCTTAAGGGAGCATGGCCCCATAGACTAACTCGCGAAAGGCGCGCCGATAGTGGCCTGACTGTGGGAAGGGCATCTGAACCATCATCACGGCGAACATTTTTGTTTGTGGATCTACCCAGAAGTAAGTGCCGTAGGCGCCGGCCCAGAAATAATCTCCGACTGAGCCAGAGATCGGGCTATGACCTACATCGGTTCGGACGGCGAACCCGAGGCCGAAACTTTGTCCCATCTCCGGTGTTGGGGCCATGTCTTCATATCCGAGGCGCGGGATGCCCGGTGGGAGCTCGTCCGAAGTCATCACGGCGATCGTCTTGGGTGACAAAAGGCGAACGCCATTGAGTTCGCCTCCATTCAGGAGCATTTGGCAGAGCCGGGCATAGTCAGGCGCCGTCGAGAGCAGGCCACCGCCGCCGGAAAACCACTTCTGTTTCTCTTTCGTCAGATTCTCAACGCTGCTGGCGCTGGGGCGCTTGCCAGTGGCGGAATCCACTTGCGGCTCGGCGAGTCGCGGAGCCTGAGCGGGACTTAAGTAAAAAGCGGTGTCCTGCATGCCCAGAGGCTGCGTGATGCGGTCGTGGACGAAGCGGTCGAATGGCATTCCGGAAACCACTTCGACGATGCGCCCTAGCACATCGGTCGACATGCCGTACTCCCACACGGTGCCGGGCTGGTGAGCGAGCGGCAGCTTCGATAGCTTGATCACGAACTCCGCCAACGTCTGGTTGTTATCGAAGAGATTAGCCTTGTTATAGGCCTGGTGGACCAGCGAGGTGCCAAACGGACCGTAGACCAGCCCGGACGTATGTCGAAGCAAATCCTGCACGGTCATCTGGCGGTGCGGATCCTCAAGTGTTAGAGCTGGTTTGGCCGTGCTGGCGTCCGTCTTCTCGACGCCAACTTTGACGTCCTTAAACTCGGGGAGGTACTGAGAGACCGGGGCGAGGAGGTCGATCTTACCTTCCTCCGCCAGCATCATGACCGCCACGCTCGCAATCGGCTTCGTCATCGAAGCGATGCGGAAGATTGCGTCGGGCTTCATGGGGATGCTTTTCTCGCGGTCCTGATAACCGAGAGCGTGGAAATAAACTGACTTGCCTTCGCGATTCGCCAGCAGGATCGCACCAGGAATTGCTCCCTTATCAATTTCGCCTTGAAAGAACTTGGTGATGCGAGCGAGCCGGTCAGATGAGAAGCCAAGATCTTCCGGCCGCTTCGACTTGGGCTGGCTTTGCCCCAAGGCGGAGCTCGCGCAGTAGACCAAAACGCACGTTGCGAGCAGAGTCCTCTTCCGATTCATTTGAATTCTCCCTCGTTGCGCGTGCATTTTAGAGTGGCGTGGTCTTTTCTACTTCAACCGGAATCCGCCTAAGAATATTCCGTTGGCCGCGAGCATACTTCCCGGACGCCTCTCAATACAAGGCATCGGGAAATTGGCTGGCCGGTCGAACAACATCTTCGCTACTATCATTTCGATTTCGTAGGTCTACTCTGGCGAGCGGGTGTGCTGTTGGGGGTTGATGGCAGCGGCGGTCAGCCATGCGTTCCTCCAACGATCCAACTCCCTCTGGTTCGTTGGATTACCGCCAAAATGACACATTGCCGGAATTTGTTGCGTGTTGAACCTCTTTGATAGTGTCCCCTTCTATCCTCATTAAAAATGTCCCCTAGACTGCGGGCCTCGTTTCGGGGGCCGCCGTGAAGAGGACAGCCATGAGCACGCGGGAGTTGCAGCGCTTGGAAG
>Ga0185299_10005195_pt1 | contig 14956 bp, 14 predicted proteins | sample PaiPotPPA55metaG_FD_128002 | JGI IMG/M metagenome (GOLD analysis project Ga0185299, IMG submission 128002) | Iron sulfur acid spring bacterial and archeal communities from Banff, Canada, to study Microbial Dark Matter (Phase II) - Paint Pots PPA... ...
GCGAGGATGCCGAGCAGGGGGATGAGCAGCAGGAGCAGGTAGGGCCATTCCGTCAGCGGGGTGATCAGGAGAAGCGCCTCGATCATCAGGCCGAACTCGATCAGCGACCGCGCGTCGCGCTTGAACGGCGCCGGTTTGATGACCGCGGCGGCGATCACCGCCACGGCCGCGGAAATGATCAACCACGTCGCGGTGACCAGACCGGGTGCTACCACCAGCGGTGGGGACACCGGGTTGACTGTGAACAGACGGGTCAGGATGCCCTTGGGCGCGTCGTTGTGCGCGAATGCGACGTACGGCCCGGACCAGAAGCTCCACACCTGGAGCTGATGCGCCAGGGTTGCGGGGCCGAGCCACAGGGCGGGAACCACAAGCAGCACGGACGCCGTCCCGGCGCCCGCCACGGCAAACCTGAATTCGCGCTTCCACAACAGGAAGGGAAGAAGGACCGCGAAAGCGGGCTTGACGGCAATCGCCGAGCCAAGCAGGACGCCTGCGACGTTGCCCCGGCCGGCGGTCCGCGCCCAGATGGCGGTGCCGAGCAGGAAAAGCAGGAAGACGTCGCTCTGTCCGAGATACCACTCTTTGCGCACGGCGGCCCACAGTGAGGCGGCCGCGGCTATCGCCAGGACCGTTGGAATACCTGACTTCACGCCGGCGCTTCGCAGAAGCGAGTAAACCGCGCCGATCAGGAATGCGACGTTCAGCACGTCCCAGACGAACAGAGCAGCGTGCTGCGACAGGTAGGTCAGTGGTGAGAGGAGGAGCGCGAAGAAAGGCGCGTAAACATAGCTCTTGGTAGCAAACAACGAGCCGTTGCCCGACGCGACGTACGTTCGGATCCAATCCACGGCCGGACCGTAGGGATCGGCATGATGACGCACCGCAAGCGCAGCGACGTAGAAGCTCTGGAAGTCGGTGTACGGAAGTCTGTACACCCCGATCTTGACGTCGCGGTAGAAGACGTACGCCATCACGGCGACTGATGCGAAGGCGATCAGAGCCTGCGTCGTGCGGCGCCTCGACAGCTCGAGCACGTCGTCCCATTTCTCGGTCACTGAGCCTTCCTCCACAGCTCGGTGGGCAGCTCAGCGACCGCTTCCTTGCGCCATGTGACCCGAAGGTTGACGGCGTAATTCCAGAGCATCCCCGCGGCGATGCCGGCGAGGTTCGCGACGAGGTAGTGAATGTGAAACCACGAAGTCAGGGCGAAGAGTGTCAGCACGGCGATGACGAGGCCTCCGAGCACGACCACGTTGTAGTGGGCGGCTCTGCCGAGCCAGGTGCGCTTGCCTCTCATGTCAGCAAACGTCCAGCGGTCGTTGAGCGTGAAGTTGCTGATGACGGCGGCCTCGGTGGCGATCACGGCCGCCACCACGGGATTGAAGCGCGCGTGGTCGACGAGGAGAAAGAGAACGATGTTATTCACGAGCACACCCGACGCCCCCACCGCACCGAAACGGGCGAATCGGCCGGCGTGCGCGAGCATCGCGCGAGCGGTGTCCGAGCCGCGCTTCGATCGTTGGACCGCAACAGTCTCGACCCCGAGCATCAACCCGACACCGAAGCCGTGCTGCGTGGCTCTTGTGAAAGGATCGCGACCGGGTACAGTCCGAGCTTCAGCTTTACAACGACGAGCGCCGCCTCGACCACGATGTCGAATGACATCTTCGATTTTCCGTGCGCGCGTTCCGGGAAGATGATCGGGACCTCAGTGATTCGAAGGCCCGCGCGGCGGCACGCGTGGTTGATCTCGACCTGGAATCCATACCCGTTGGATCGGACATGCTCGAAATCCAGCGACTCGAGCGCGTACCGGCTGAAGCACTTGAAGCCGCTCGTGCAATCGCGGATCGCCAGCCCGAGGAGCATCCTCGCGTACCAGCTGCCCCCACGGCTGATCAGCTGCCGAAGTCGCGACCATCCGACCACGGCGCCGCCAGGAATGTTGCGAGAGCCGATCACGAGGTCATGGTCGACCGCGGCCCGCAGCAGCGAGGGCAGATCCTGCGGCCGGTGAGAAAAGTCGGCGTCCATCTCCACCACATGGTCGAAGTCGTGCGCCAGCGCCCATCGAAAGCCGTCGATGTAGGCGCTGCCGAGTCCCCGCTTTCCGATGCGATGCAGCACCTGGACCGCGGGGTCCGCGCCGGCAATCTCGTCGGCGAGAGCGCCCGTTCCGTCCGGTGAGGCGTCATCGACGACCAGGATCGAAAGCGCCGGGCAGCGCGTTCGCAGCTCCGCGAGCAGCGGCCCGAGGTTCTCGCTTTCGTTGTATGTCGGCAGGATGGCAAGCGTCCGCTGGCCCGCGAGGATCGCCTCGAAGGCTGGTGGCGAGGTCAGCATGGGTCGGAGTCAACTGGGCGCAAGGAAACGAATCGATGGTTTCACAGGTTGGAGCCGGAGTCGATAGTGCGTCGGTCCTGCTGCACCCGGGACTGAGACGGCGCCAACTCAGGCATTGGCTACAATCCTCGACCAGTGGCCCGCCTCCGCCTGACCCTGAAGCGCTACCCGACATCGGGAGTCGCGATCCTCGCCGCAGTCGCGCTGCTGGCGGGAATCGTGCTGATCGTCGGACCCCTACGTCCGCGTGCAGCCGGCGCCATCTTGCACGCGATCAGCTCGAGCCCTACTCCCAACGCACTCGTCGCCTCGGCCGCGAGCCCGACGTCTGGCCCAACCGCGTCCGCTTCCTCAAAGGCCACGTCGAGCCCGGCGCCACACAAGGGGTCCAGTCCGACACCCAACCGCCCAGGCGGGGCGACGGCGACACCGGGCGCGGCCGGAACGGCCACGCCGGGCGCCACCGCCACGCCGGGCGCCACCGCCACGCCGGGTGAGGGTCCGAGCCCGACTCCAGGTTCCACCCCTGCGGCGAGCCCGACACCCGGCTCTACGCCCAGTCCGGGTCCAAGTCCAACTCCACCGCCGGCGGCGCAACCCGTCGCTCGGGCTGGGATCAACGTGGAGCCTTCGATGCGCCCGACTCGCTATTACGGCGCCAACCCCGATGGGTGGTGGTGCGTGCCCGGGGCATGCAATGGAGTTGCCAACGGGACGGTTTTCGTGGATGCCGAGATGAATCTCGTCGGTCAGCTTGGCGTGCATTCGCTGCGCCTGGAGTTTCCGTGGGCATTGATGGAACCAACCGGGCACGGAACGTATGACTGGTCCCGGAGCGACTACATCGTGAACGCGGCGAACCGGGACCACGTGAACCTCGTTCCGATCATCGTGTTCACTCCGCACTGGGAGTCCGCCGGCCTCAGCGACCCACCCAAAGGCGCCGACTTCCAATCATTCGCCACCGCCTTGGTGGCTCGCTACAAGGGATCGATCCACACGTGGGAGATGTGGAACGAACCCGACCTGGCGACCTACTTCAGCGGCACTGAGGCCCAGTACGTCAGCCAGGTCCTGGTACCCGGGTTCAACGGCGTACGCGCGGCCGATCCCGGCGCGAGGGTGGTCCTGGGTGGGCCGTCAGGTCCGAACCAGAGCTGGCTCAACAGCGTCTACTCGCTTGGAGGCGGGCAGTCTTTCGACATCATGGCCTTTCACGACTACTCCTCTTCTGGAGGGCAGATCATTGCGGACGCCGGTCTTGTCCTGGGTGTGCTGCAGCAGCACGGACAGGGTGGCAAGCCGGTGTGGCTGGGCGAGTACGGTCAGCAAGAGAGCGCAATCAGCGACGTAGGCCAGCAGGCGCTCCTGACCGCGGTCGTCACAGGATCGAGTCCGATTGCGATGGCGCAGTGGTACAACCTGCGCGACGATTTCTCGATGCTGTGCTGCCCGCCTTCGGTCTACAAAGCCGCTTATTGGGGTCTGGTTCAACACGACGACTCCACGCTGAAACAGGGGTACGGAACGCTGCAGCAGCTGATTCGCCAGGGGTATTAGGCCGGCTGGTTGACGACCCTCCCACCGCCTCTCGGCGCCAAGACCCCCCCGACCACGTTCCGGTACGCGTCATAGCTGAGCTTGTGACGAGTCAGGTCACGATTGACCAGGCCCCAATACACAAGCTTGATCAGATGGCCGGCAGAGTCGTAAACCGCCGTGTCGCGCAGCTGATAGAAGAAAATCGCCTGGATTTTAAGACGTGAATAGACTCCGCGCACCAGGGTTGCTTGCTTTTCTTCATCCGCCGGCGAGATGGGGTCGGAAGGTCCTGAGGCGAGGGTTGGGGTGTGAGACGCGAGGCCGAATTCAGTGAGCCAGATCGGCTTGGAATCGTCGCCGTTCGCGTGCATCGCCTGCCGGACGAAATCAAGAGCGGTGCTGTCGGCGGACGGCGCCGTGTAGTAGGCGTGGAAGTTCGCGATGTCGAAGTACGGCCCGGCGCCCGCCGTATACAGCGCAGACATTCTGTTGGAGAGCGCCAGGCCGCCCATCACCACCTCCGCGCGTGGGTCGACGTCTTTGACGGCCTCATATCCCGGCTTCAGCATCAATTCGACATATGACTTGAGCGTTCCGGTCCAGGTGTTGGGGGAGACGTCCGGCTCGTTGCCGAGCTCCCAGTAGTGGATGGCTGCATGGTAGCGGGTCACGAGCGCGTGCACGAAGTCCCCGTAATACGCGGCTGAAAGCGGAGGCTGGCTCGGGCCCCCATTGAGGGTTGGAGGCACGCCAGTCGCCCAGCCAGGGGCGTACACCACCTGCGGGACGAGCTGAATCCCGGCCAGGTTGGCGACCTTGACGATGAGATCCCATCGCTGCCAGCGATACCCGGCCCAGCTCGGGTCTCGAGCGAGGGCGCCGTCGTACGCGGTTGTTCCGGGCAGGTCGGGCGCGACGAAGATCCACGGCAGCTCAACCCTCAGGACCTTCACCCCTAGGTCTGTCATGAGGGTGGTCTGCGCCTCGAGCGAGCTCTGGTCCTGCTGATCGCCCCACCAGCTGTCCGGCTGCGCCCCGTTAGGCCTCCGCCACCATTGATACGCGGGGTTGTCGCTCAGCCCCTTGACCGGCACAACCTGGGCAGCGTTCGGCGAAGGGACGGGCACCAGCGGGGTAGGGAGGCCGGCCGAGCCTGGATCAGGCCCGGCGGAGCCGCAGGCTTCGACCACCAGGGTTAGCAACAGGGTCACGAAGACGAGCGCGTTCGAGCGAGATCGCATCTCAGGGAGCGTAGAAGAGGGTGGCGCTCCAGGTGAATGGGAAGGTCTGTGGCCACCCGGGCCAAACGGCCCCCTGGCCTGGGTTTCGCAGGCAATTGTCCCGACACCCGTTAGGACACGTGCGGGCCCGGAAACCACCTGCGAAAGGAGGAGTCGATGACTGCACGGCAGACTCGATCTCGAGTGAGGTCTTGGGGACCACTGAAGAATCAGCCGTTGAGCGGCGTTGGACAGGCGATGGGACGAGGGGTGACGTCCGCATGAGGCTTGGCACGCGCGCTCGAGCGTCAGCGGGCCAGCGAGGTCTGTGGGGCAGCGGCACATTGAGCCGCATCAGCCTGGGCGTGCTCGCCCTCGGCATGGTCATGTTGCTGGCCGTGATCGGCGATTCGATCCTGCCGGCATCGAATCCTTCGGCCGCCATCAACCCCTACAACTTCCCATTCACGATGGGCAAACCGGCGTCGCCAATGCCGTGGAACCCGTCGACCTGGGACGTCGCCGTGCACGTTCGCAACGGTTACCAGAACGGCGGTCTCGATCCCATGATGGCCGCGCATGGATCCAATTGCGCCGCACCGCCGGCGAATCATCCGGTGACGAGCTACCAGGATGCCGTGTTCCTCTGCAGCAACCATGTGATGACCGCGATGAACGCCGGGGGATATGGAGCGATCTACCTCACGCCCGACCACATGTTCAACTGGTCAACCGGCACCTCCAGCCTGACCTTCCCGGTCAGCACGTTCCGGACAAGTGACCGTGACTGGATCGATCTCTGGATCACTCCTTTCAGCGACAACCTCGAGCTGCCGCTCGAAAGCTGGCTGCCCGACTTGCAGGGGCCTCCCAAAAACGCCCTGCACATTCGGATGAACGAATTCAACACGGGCACGATCTTCACCGCCGAGACATACACGAACTATCAGAGCAGCGCAATCGTGGGCAACTGGTACACGACGCTTGAATCAGTGATGACGCCCAGCACGACGATTCGGACCATGTACGAGCTGGACCTCTCGCAGTCGCACATTCGCTTCGGCATCCCGGTTCTCCCTTCAGGCGGCTCGATGTATTGGATCGACACGGCAATCAACCTTCCCTTCACTCAGGGCGTGGTGCAGCTCGGGCATCACAGCTACACGCCCGACAAGTCGAACGGCTGCGGTCCGCCGGTCGAGCAGCAGTCTCTGAGCCTCGGATGCGCACCCAACACCTGGCACTGGGGCGGATTGAGCATGTCCTCCGCGGTGGCGTTCTCACTGACCCGGGCCAGCAACAGGGTGGTCAGCGCGGCGACCGGTACCTCCACCACCTTCCCGGTCACTGCGCCCGCAGGCTCATTCCTGCGCTTCAACGGCATCGGCACGCTTTCGGCCAGCTTCGACGGCGGGAAGACGTGGTCTACGCCTCAGACGCAGCAAGAGAGCAAGCATGCGCTGGACCATTTCGAAAACTTCTGGACGCCGGTACCTTCAGGGACCAGCAGCGTCATGTTCCGCGGCCAGGATTGGTATGGCGGGCCGTGGCTCGCGCGTGACCTGTCCATCTGGTCCCAGAACGCCAGCGGCACGCCGGTCGCGCCGCCCACGTCGGCGCCGGGCCCAAGCGCGCCCCCCATCAAACCGCCCGCGCCGTCACCGGTCGCGACGCCCAAGCCGTTGCTGATTGCCGGCGGCATCAACGCCGAGCCTTCGATCCGGCCGACCAGGTACGCGGGACCCAACCCCGATGGCTGGTGGTGCCAGCGGCCGAACTGCTACCAGAACGCGAATCCGATGACCACGATTCAGATGGAGCTGGCCCTGGCGCAGCGCTTGGGAGTGGCCAACGTGAGGGTCGAGTTCCCGTGGGCTCTCATCGAGCCGCAGCGAGGTGTGTTCGACTGGACGCGCGCCGACGCCATCGTGGCCGCGGCAAATGCGCAGAAGGTGCAGCTGCAGCCGGTGCTGGTCTTCAGCCCATCGTGGGCGGCGAGCGGTCTCTCGGGCGCCCCTTCCGCCGCTGACTTCCAATCCTTTGTCAAAGCTATCGTCGGCCGCTACCACACGTCCATTCATTACTGGGAGATGTGGAACGAGCCGGACCACTCCGCTTACTTCAGCGGGAGCGAGGCCGCCTACGTCACTTCGATCGTGATCCCGGGTTACGCGGGGGTCAAATCCGCCGACCCCAACGCCAAGGTCATCCTCGCGGGCCCATCCACCTGGAGCAACAGCTGGTTCGACGGCGTCTTCAGCAACGGCGCCGGTTCGAGCTTCGACATCGTGGCGTACCACGACTACGGCTCGTCGCCGCAACAGACCGCGTTCGCCGTTCAGGCGGCCGAGGCACAGCATTCAGGCAAGTGGCCGATCTGGCTCGGCGAGTATGGAATCCAGGAAGGCGCGGTCTCGGACACGCAGCAGCAAGCTCTCATGACCGCGGTCCTCACCAGCACGGCGCCCATCGCAATGGCGCAGTGGTACAACCTGCGCAACGACTTCTCGATGACTTGTTGCCCGCCGGCGATCGCGGTGACTGGTAGCTGGGGCCTCGTGATGCACGACGACACGACGATGAAGAACGGATTTGCCACGATGCAGTCACTGCTCGCGGGCCGGGGCGTGCCGCCTCCGCCGCCGCCGACCGGGGCACCACCGCCGGCCGCGCCCCCGGCACCGACCCCGGTAGGCGACCACCCGCCGACGCCTTCGCCAATCCCAACGCCGGCCCCGACGCCTATTGGCGCGACGCCCACACCCACCCCACCGAAGCGCTGATGTTTCCGGCGCCTCGAGCGCCGGGGCAGCCTGAAGGTAGGCGAGGCCCCACGGTCTCGCCTACACTCTTGCCTCTGTGAACGCCGAGCTAGGCCAGGCCAAGACTCAGAGTGCGGAATCCCTCGACGACTTCGACGCGGTCTACGAGGCCTTCTACCAGGAGGTTTACCGCGCGGTGAGGGCGATCGTGCTCGATCCCGCGCTGACCGAGGACGTGACCCAGAACACCTTCCTGAAGGCGTATCGCAAACGAGATCAGTTCAAGCCGGTCGGGAGCCTTGGGGGCTGGCTGCACACGATCGCTGTGCGTGAGGCGATCTCAACCCTCCGCTGGCGGAGGCTGCACGACCAGCTGCTCGGTGCGATCAAGCAAAAGGCCGCTTTGCCTCCCGTCGATCACACCCTGGGGGGCTTGCTCACCCAGGTCCTCGAGGAGCTCGGGGCTGGGACACGGGCGGCCCTCGTCCTCCATTACTACCACGGGTACCGTCACCGCGAAATCGCCCGCATCCTTCGGATTCCAGAGGGCACAGTCGCCACGCGAATCGCGAACGGCCTCAAGAAGATGCGCGTGATCCTCGATCGCCAGTGAAGAAATCGCAACCCGGCCGCGTTGAGAGGGTGTGACATGGCTCACATTGACGACAGAGAGCTGACGGAGCTAATCCGTCGCGGCGCGTCCGGCTGGCGAGGTTGGAGCGGCAGCGCGTCCACCGCCCGTTACCGGCGGCGCCGAGGCGGCTTTCGCTGGCGCAGCGCGGCGACCCTGTCCGCGGCTGTCGCCGCCACGTTGCTGGTGGCAACGTCACTTGCGGGTGGCCCTGGCCCTGCGTTCCACACGCTGGTCTTCGTAACCACACGGTCGACTGAAACGCCCGCCCCGATTCCGCCGTCGCCTTCGCCCAAGCTCGAGCCGGCCGCCCAGGCAAACGCCGCCCCACCCGCGAAGAAAACTGAACCGACCCCCACTGCTCGCACCGAACCATCAACCGTCAAACCTGTTGCCACGACGCCTGGGCACGAACCCGGCCCATCGCCTCAGCCTTCGCCGACTCCCGCGAACAAGTAAGAACCCCGCGCCCGCGGCGCGGTCCAAAGTAATGGACATGGGGACTCGAAACGTCGCTCCTACCGTGAGCGTGGTGATGCCCACTCACAACCGGCGCGACTCGTTGCGGTCCGTGCTGGAGGCGCTCGACAAACAGATCTCGCTCACCGATCCGTTCGAAGTGATCGTCGTCTGCGACGGATGCTCCGACGGCAGTCAGGCGATGTGTCGCGGACTGGCGGTCGGGTACCGGCTGAACCTGGTCGAGCAGGCGCAGCAGGGCCCGGCGGCGGCCCGGAATCGAGCTCTGCAAGAGGCGAGCGCCGAGATCGTCCTGTTCCTGGACGATGACGTGGTTCCTGATCCCGAGCTGATCAAGGAGCACCTCGAGGTTCACGCGCGAGATCCCCGCGCGGTGGTCATCGGTCCACTCCTTGCGCCTCCTGGCTTCGATCTCGAACCATGGACCCGCTGGGAGGCGGCGATGCTGGAGGGGCAGTACAGCTCGATGGCGGCAGGTCGTTGGGAGCCGACGCCGCGCCAGTTCTACACCGGCAACGCTTCTGTGCGCCGGCGCTACGTTCTGGAGGCGGGTGGCTTCAATGCGGCCTTCCGGCGTGCCGAAGACGTCGAGCTTGCGTACCGCCTGCAGCGCCTGAAGCTGAACTTCTACTTTCGACCCGAAGCGAAGGGCTGGCATTTCGCGCGCCGGTCTCTGAGATCGTGGCTCGGGGTTGGGCGCGCCTACGGCGAGGCCGACGTTGCCATGTACCGCGCCGGCCTCCTGATGACGCTTCAGAGCATGGCCCGCGAGTTCCAGTGGCGCCGGCGCCCGCTGCGCAGGATGGCCAGGGCGTTCGTCGGGCGTCCCTGGCTGCTCAAGCCGTGGGTCGGAGGAGCGTTGGTGGGTGCTCGTGTTGCCGAGTTGGCCGGCTGGCGCCACGGAGCAGAGGCCGCCTACAGCTCGGTTTTCAACCTCTATTACTGGGACGCGATCAGCGAACGGTTGGGAGGGCGTTCCGCCTTCTGGAATCTGATCCGAGAGCACGGGAGCGCCGCCTGACGGGCGCTTGGCGGTAGGCGTCGAAGGCCGGCTTGCGCCGCTGGCCGCTCTCGTCGACAAGGCCCCAGAAGACCTCCTTCAAGCGCCGTCCGCTCCCATCGAGGATTGCCGTGTCGTGCAGCTGATAGATGAACACCGCGTCCGCGTCGACGGACTCGAATAGAGAGCGCACGAAGCGTGCCTGTCCTTCCTCCGAGGTGACGCCTCCGAAAGAGCTGGGGAGTGACGGCGCTCGGCTGGCGATGCCGCACTCGGTGAGCCAGACCTGCTTGCAGAAGGCTCGCGTCCGATGTACCGCAAGCGCCACCGGCCAGCTCGACGGCCGGCCCGGGTACGCGTGGATGCTCGCGACGTCATAGAGTCCAGACCCTCCGGAGGCGTGGAGCAGTCGAAGGTTGCGGTAGTCGGCCAGGCCGCCCACCAGGATGGTTGCCTCGGGCGCCGCGGCTCGAATCGCCGCGGAGCCAGGCTCCAGGACCAGGCGCACGTAATCGCGCATGCTGCCCGACCACGAGTGTGGGTGATCCGGCTCGTTCCAGAGCTCCCAATGGAGCACGCGCGATCGAAAGCGCAAGGCCAGCGCTGTCATCAGGTCGCCGAAAAGCTTGCTGTCGTAGGGCGGCGAGGCTGGGGATGAATGGAGGGGATCCATCGCCCATGCTGGCGTGTGGGTGATCACCGGCAGCGGTGCGATCGACTCGACCTCGAGCACGTCGAGGATCAGCTCCAGGCGGGCCCATCGATAGCCCGGCCAGTTGGGATCGGACGCCGCTCTGCCGTCGTACCGATCACGGCCGGGACGCAGCGGCGCGAGCTCCCGCCACGGGACCTCGAAACGGAAGATCTCGACGCCGAGCTCGCGCATGGTCGCCGCCTCGGCCTCGAGAGAGGTTGCGTCCTGCGCCCGCCCCCACCAGCTGTGCGGCTGAATGATGTTGGGGTCGCGCCACCACTGGTAGGCGGGATTGTCGGATAGCCCCTTGAGCCGGGCGCGCTCAGGACGTTGCTTCGTGAACGGAGCGAGCAAAGTCGGTAAGGGCACTCTGTCAACTGATCGTAGATGCGCCGGCGCAAGCTTGGAATGGGCCGCCTCGAAGGCCGGATCTGGGACATTGCGGGAAGTTGGCCGGGACATTCGCCCTCACCGGTCAAAGAGCGACCTTGGTGGGGAGGGCCCGGCGCACGTACATTGGCCGAACGTGAGAACCCTCGCCGAAGCGTTCGATCAGCTCCTCGACTTGCAAGCCTCGGACCTGCTGCTGAGCTGCGGCAGCCCGCCTCGGATCCGCAAGGACGGGCGCCTCCAGATGCTGAATGCGGAGGCTCCAGTTCTGATGCCGTCCGACACCGAGCGGATGGTGCGCGAGATCCTGCAGCCGGACGAGTGGAAGCAGCTCCAGAAGAAGAGGCAGGTCGACTTCGCGCTGACCTGGCGCGAGAAGGCCAGGATTCGGGCCAACGCCTACTACCAGCGCGACTCCATCGCCGCGGCGTTCCGGTTGCTGCCTCTCGAGATTCCGGGTTTCGAGCTGCTGGGCATGCCTGAGGCTGTGCACCGGCTGATGGAGAGACACCAGGGCTTGATCCTGGTCACGGGGCCGACCGGGTCGGGGAAGTCGACCACCCTCGCCGCGATGGTGGACCGCATCAACAGGACCCGTCCGTATCACATCATCACATTCGAGGACCCGATCGAATACATCCACAAGCACCGCCTCGCGATCGTGGACCAGAGGCAGGTCGGCGACGACACCCCGACGTTCGCCGAAGGACTTCGGAGCGCCTTCCGGGAGGACCCGGACGTGGTCCTGATCGGCGAGATGCGCGACCTGGATACGATGTCGACCGCTCTCACCATCGCTGAGACCGGCCACCTCGTGTTCGCGACGCTGCACACCAACGACGCGCCGCAGGCGATCAACCGAATCGTCGACAGCTTCATGGGCGCGCAGCAGCAGCAGATACGCGTCCAGCTGGCGGGGTGTCTCGCCGGTGTCATCTACCAGCAGCTGGTCCCCGCGATCGGCGGCGGCCGCGTGGCTGCCTTTGAGGTCCTGATCGCCAACGTTGCGGTCCGTTCGATGATCAAGGAAGGCAAGATCGACCAGATCCGGAGCGTGTTGCAGACCGGCCTTCGCGAGGGCTCGCAGACGCTGGAGCGTTCGCTAAACCAGCTGCTGCGCGCCGGCCTGATCGCAGAGAGCGACGCTCGCGCCTACTCGCTCTACCCCGCCGAGATCCACGCCGTCAGCTGAGTTGGTCGGCGCTCCGGTTCCGGAAGGCTCGACCGACCACCGCAAGGCCCCACAGCGCAACGAGGGTCAGCCCCACGGCGGCGCCCGGCCAGAGCCCCAGCCAGGCGATGGCGACGATCATCAGTCCGCCTGACACCAGCTCGATCATCGGTGCCGACACGCCGATGGGAGTTCTGCAGGTGGCGCACCGGCCGCCCCGCAACAGGTAACCGGCGACGGGCAGCAGGTCGATCGCGTTCAGGTGCCGCCCGCAAGAGCGGCAGTGCGAGCCGGGCCGGACCAACGACTCGCCACGTGGAGCCCTGTTAGCAGCCAGGTTGATGAAACTGCCGAGCATCAGCCCGACTACGACCAGGTACGCGGTCAGATACGGAGCGACGGCCGCCAAATCAAGCTCTCTCTACCTCTCTTATAAATGGGTAAGGCGCCGCTTTCGCGGCGCCCCCTTACCCCTTTCTGACACTACGCGACGGCTACGTGACCTTGCACCCCAGCGGCTGCATGTTGACGCCCTTACTGTCGAAGATGCCGTTGATCTTCCCGAACGTATCCCAGGTATAGGAATAGACGGTCGTTCCGTTCCGCGTGTAGTTCGGGTTGGCCGACGTCGGGTTGGGGTTGTAGAGCGTGATGTTGCCGGCAGAATTCGTTCCAAGGGGCACTGACATGTCGTTGCCGGCCGTGGTCTGGGCTGTGATGGTGCTCAGATTGTTGTTAGCCATCGCTGCGTCCAAGGCAGCCTGAACAGTCTTGTACTCCTGGTTGCAGGACTGGATGCTTGCGTTCGTGGTCAAACCGACCAGGCTCAGGGTGACGATCCCGGCCAGGATGCCGAGAATCGTGACGACGACCAGCAGTTCGATCAATGTGAACCCCTGCTGGCCTTTGCGCCCTCGCAGGTTCTTGTTGGCCCATCGGCCTAGCCTTTGCATGTCATCGCTCCCAATCACAGACTTTGTCTAACCCCACCCAATCGCGGCACGCATCTACGTGCTCTGTCGACCAATCTAGGGGCAAAGCCGCCAAAGCTGAATAGAGGGATGGCCCATCCTGTGGGCGCCTGTCCCTACCCGATCTGGGCGTATGCTGGGTCCCGGCTAGTAGAGTCCCGCCGCGAGCAGCCCGAAGCCGATCAGCCCAACGAGAATCGGGCTGAAGAAGGACAAGCAGCCTCTGGGGCTGACCACCGAACGGCTCTTGCCCTCGCCGATGAGGTTGGGCTCGACCTGGGGCCGGCGCCGCTCCACCCTTGCTTCGCGTTTTTTCTTCATCAGGCTCGTCTCATGATGAGGCCGAGGCAGGTCAGATAGGTCGTGTGACGGACGTGCGGCGGCACTCGGGCCGGCGCCGGCAGCGCCAGCACGGGCTGGTCGACCAGCTCGGCCAGTCGATTGATGACCTGCACCGGGAGGACCTGGTCACCCGAGATCAGGATCGGGGAGGAAGGGCCGAACGAGGTGTCCTGCCGTCGCCGGTAGAACCTGAGCACCGAACGGAGCGGCGGAGCCAGCGCCGGAGCGACGTCCTCGCCAAGGGATACCTTCAAGTCGAAGGTGTGCCAGAGCTGCGGCACCCGGCCGTCGATCAGAATGATCTCGACCGGGTCGGCCGACAGGTCCAGCACCACGCACGAGGGCTCGGAAACCGCCCGGGCGATGCATGCCGATTTGAGATCCACAACCGTGGCGTCGAGACCCGCCAGCCTGATCGAATCGGTGACGTCTTTGACCATGCTCCGGTCCCATGCGGCGGCGTAAACCGTGCGATGGTTTACGGTCGTGGCCAGGTCCAGCCATGTCGTGGCCATCCGCTCCGGGTCGAGGGGAAGGTCCCTGGCGATCGCCGCCGCCACCTCTTTCTCCGTCGCCGCCGGAGGGAGGTCCAGGACGCGGAAGGTGGCCACCGCGTCGCTCGCGGCGACCAGGGCACGGGTTTCGGTGATCTCAGTGCGAGCGAGCAGCTGCTTGAGAGCCTGGGCAATAGCGTTTGGATCCTTGATCTTGCCCCGATCCATGGCGCCCGTAGGCAGCCCGGCGGACCCGCATCGCATCGGCCCACCCATCGTTCCGTCAAGGACACGAATCAAACCACCGGAGAGGTCGACGGCCAGACGGGGCGTTACAGCGGGCACGGATCAGGGGGAATAGTACGACCAGCCCTGCACGTGGACGGCCGTGAGGCTTGATTGCGCACCGTCCCCTCCAACCTCAATGCTGGCCCAGAGCTGCGGGTTCGCTCCCGGCGAAGAGGTGATCCTCGCCGACAGAACAACGTCTCTGGCATCGAGCGGCACCATGTAGAGGTCGGTATTCATCGATCCGAGATAGGCGCAGATCCAGGCGCCGCACGAGCCCAGTTGGACCGAACTGCGAATCTGCCCGAATGTCTTGGACCCGAACATGACCGGAGGCTTGGGCGTCGCCGCGACGGCCGGCACCTCGTGCAGGTTGCCGTCGTCCGCGCCTACAAACCAGTCTCCCGCGCTGTCGGCCGAGGGTGATGTGAAGATAGGCGCGCCGATCGGGAATGAAACTGTGCTGTTCAGGTTGGCGTCGAGCAAGTAGAGCGTGCCATTCTGGCCGCCGACTCCAATCACGTCGCTTGGCCCAGGGCAGTGGCACCAATACGCGGCGTCTCCGACGCTGGCCGGCACTGATCCGGTGCCTGTCATCACCATGCCGAAAGACGTCTGGATCTGG
>Ga0185299_10005197_pt1 | contig 14943 bp, 13 predicted proteins | sample PaiPotPPA55metaG_FD_128002 | JGI IMG/M metagenome (GOLD analysis project Ga0185299, IMG submission 128002) | Iron sulfur acid spring bacterial and archeal communities from Banff, Canada, to study Microbial Dark Matter (Phase II) - Paint Pots PPA... ...
GGGGTGCGCGACTTTAAAGTTAGCCAAGCGCCCGGCGGGATTCCCAATAATCCTCGAATCTGCCACTCAGCTCACAACAGCGGAGGGCGATGATGGTATTAGCACCGCGCACCGTCCAGAACATTCCAGACCGCTTCAGCCGTCCCAACACAGTTCTACAGCCTGCCTCAATGACTCCAGAGCCCACGAATAGCCCCTGTTCTCGAAACTCGGGATAGCGCATACGTTCTTTATTCGTTTCGAAGTAGTTGATTTCCGCGCCGATCTCTTCTGCCAGATCGGGATGAGCAACTGCCGCTGCCCGCAGTAAACGGATTAACGCATCAATTTTCCCGTCGTCTAGCTTGTCTTTCCTCACCATCACCCAACGCCTCTGGGCGGGCGAATCGTGGGGATAGATTTTGGCCGATAAATCCCAGAGGTGCTGGCGGGCGTGATAGAGATCAACGATTTGGACGGCACCTGGAAAGTGCAATTCCGCCTGGTTCCAGATCCATTCCGCTCCGTCCCCTAGCACCACGCGTTTTCCGGCACGTGCCCAGCCCCGCCGCCAGGCTTCGGTATACAGTCGCCGACCGAATTTCTCGCAGCTTTCGATCGCGCCCACATACGTAGTCGAAGCTTCGTCACGCAGAGGATAGCCTTCGTCGTCTACTGTAGTCTGTGTGAAGACGCACCCCAATTTTGCTTCCCGGGTGTGCGCCGGCTGGCCGTCCCGTTTGCCGGCACGACCTTCACACTCCTTGCGCACTACAGGAAGTCCCGTGCCATCCATTTCCACATACAAAATAGGAATGCGACCTACGCTGGGGATCGGTAACTCCAGCTGCATGGCTCGCTTGTGCTCCTGCTGCTGACGCCGTTCGATATCTGCTCCAATGGCTTCCGCCGTCCGCTCTACCGCTTTAGTAGTGACCGTCAGACCGGCCAGAAGCTGCAACTGTTCTCGGCCTCGATTGAAGGCAGCTTCATGGCCACCGCCGCCATCATCCGGCGCACCCCGGGGGATAGTTCGGTATCCTCGATATCGAGATCGGCATCCACTGGAAACTGGCCGTGGTGGCAGTACTCACAAAGATAGTAGGGGCGCAAACATCGGGCTTCTCCCACAACGGTTAGCAGGGACTTGGAGCGTAAGCCTACATAGCTTGCAGTATGGCCGCAGGCACAGGGCAACTGCCGCTGGTTGGGGCTGGGAAGATCGAATTGCAGCAAGGCGGTTAAGGCGGTGGCGCCAGCCTGATGCAAGCTCGCCCGCAACGCCAGCTCGATGGCTTCCAAGTCCATGACTCTTATGGCGCTCGGCAAAGACACGGGCCAGCAGCAAGTTTATTTCTTGCGTAATTTCCTGATGGACCGCAGCAGCCGTTTTTTTTCCTGTGGCGTCCAGCCACTCCCTTCCTTCTCCGCCGGACGAAGCGCGCAGATCTTTGGTTGATAGCCACTAATTGTTGGCCGAGATGTTGCCAGCGCTGAAATTGCGCCACCTCCCGTTGGGCCTTGCGCAGAGCGGTAGGAGTGGCAAAACTCTCGTTGACGGTCTTCCCATTCACCTTGCGGCGCAGGCGAAACTGCGGCTCGTGCCCGGGATCGTTCGGTTTAGCACAGTGGCAACTAGGTTTTCCGCAGCGGCGCACGCTGGCGGTAATGGAACCCGGTCGGAAATCGCCCAAACCGAGGAACTGCTCAAGGAGCTTAGCGCGTTCCAGCTCCAAATCGGTGAGAGATTCTGGCACAAGGCATTCTGGCATTAGCTGGGCCTCCATTGATCTGAGAGTCTTACTACTCTCAGAAATATGGCCCAAAAAAAGAAAGCCCGCCATTGACTATTCTTATGTCGCACACCCGCACCCTTGATAGATCTTGGCATTTTTTCAAATTATGTTCAGCGTGGGACTGCCTGAAGACATCACCGGGGAATGAAGTAGACATCACATGCTTGGAAAGCATTACTTGGTCTGCCTTCAAGGCCAGATCCTGCCCCCCGACGTTTGCAGGTTCGAATTCTGTTGCGTAACGACCGACGCCACATTCTTGTAGACAGAGTCTGGATAATTTACGACCACGAAAGGACATCGAACCCAGTCTTCAAAGTGCTCTCTAGTATGGCTCGCTAGGGCAGAACATAACCCAAGAGCTCGTCCGTCGTCTGACCTTACAAACGATTGTCAAGGTCTGCGAGCTGAAAGCGGAAATTCGGACTTTCGCAGAGGCAGTTTTTTCTATTATTTCTAATCGTAGGGGCAATTGGCGGTGACAGGCTTATCGAATCGAACTCTGATTAACGCATGCAGCCTTTCTTAATGATGATGATGTCCTGATAGCTGAGGTGACGTGTTCGCCCACACCAAGAACCATATTGCACATTCTCTACAACGAATCCGGTTTCAGCCAAGAGAGTTGTAACGTATTTTTCTTCGTATGCCACAGCGTCTTCGGGGATCCGAGGATCCTGGACCTGGCAGGCACCCAGGGGGAATTTAAAATCCCGTGAGCTGAGTCCATTGCGGATGAGTTCCTTCGCTTCGTCATTTAACAGAAAAAAAGTGATAAGGCCCTTTCCGTCCGGGCGCAGCGTGCGAAAAATTTCCGACAGGTAACGCTCCACTCCTAGTGGGAGCATATGTGTAAACACGGAAGTCAAGAAAACAAAATCAAATTCTTGCTCCGCAAAAGGAAATCTATATTCTTCCGCTTGAAAACGACCGTGAGGGTTATACCAGCGATTGTGGACGTCCGCCAGTTGAAAATGGAAATTCCGATGAATTTGAGAGTAAGCCTCCTGGCACCAGCGAATCCCAGCAGGAACGATGTCCAAGCCTTCATAGCTGCCTGTATTGAGATAACCAGCCAGAGGGCGCGCCATGCGACCCATGCCACACCCGAGATCCAGCACTCTGTGCTGTGGTCTCAAGCCCCCAAATTCGACGAAATGCCGGTAAAATTCTTCCCCTGTTGCTACGAAATCACCATCCCCCACGAAATTCATAGTGCGGGGAGGGACCAACGGGTCTTTGCGCCCCAAAAGGCGATCCGTCTTATCGAGGGAGAAGTTAACGACGTATCGCAGTTGATTCTTGACGCGCCGGGGAAGCCAGCGTGATATCAGTTTTCTGGTACCAGTCGCCAATTTGCGGGAACCTCTTTTCGCAAGTGCCTATTCTACGGCAAGAATGGTATCAGGAGGGCACGGCATTAAGACGGAGGCGAACTCCGCCCCTACTGCACGGTTAAACTGAGTGTCATCGATTGACTGACCGAGCCCGAGGTAGGGGTTACTGTCAGACTGTAGGCACCCGCTGGCGTGCCACCAGATGATGTCGTTGGTGGTGGTGGTGATGAACCGCCACTTCCCCCGCACGCTCCAGGAACAAAATCACCAACAGCGGCCGTGGAAGATGCCGCAGCGATCGTTTCTCCCGAGAACTTCTAAGTCGTCCGAAGGGGAGCACAACCATCCAATCAAGAAGGTCGTCCACAACCAAGATGAAGGCATGCTGTCAGTCGTCCACGCTAGGAAAAAGTCCCGGTCATTTGTAGCAAATCAAACCGCTACTGGACGGTTAGCTTCAGGGTTGTGGCTTCAGTAACCGAATTCAGAGTTGCACTCACCGTTAAGCCGTAGTTTCCAGCAGGAGTACCGTTCGGGTTGGTTTGTCCAGTCGAAGTGGAAGAACCCCCACCACAGCAGCAAGTCAGCACCAGCGAGACAATCAGTACTCCTAGAGATATCGTCTTTGAGCTACGCTTCTTCCGCGGCGTGGGTACCAGAACGATGACGATCCATATCGCAGCCCATATCCCTCCCAGGCGAATCAGCCCATGAGAGTTTACGGATGCGGTGGTGCGCGATGTGGTAGTCACCGCTACCATGACGTTCGACGCGACCGTCCCGCTCACTGCAACTGTGCTGGGAACCGAACAGGTCGCTCCTTTTGGCGCACCTGTACAAGTTAGGGTCGCGCCTCCGCTCATCCCCGCTCCCCCAATTGAAAGGGAGTAGCTCGCCGTTTGTCCTGCTGTCACCCCGGCGAATAGAAGTGCGAGAATTAGAGAAAGAATGAGCGTGTGCAGGTGATTAAGACGAAGTTCTGCAGACATAGAATCTCCCTCCAAGGGAGCGTCCAATTGACGGCAGGAGGCCCTGCCGATTGCGAACAGCCGACGGTAGTGCACAATAATCTGGGCTGTCAACGGAATTCAGCGCTCAAGGGTTCGATATGCGGCTCGGTGATTTTTTCCCTGACGTTGTGGTTATTCGAACACCCGGGGGCTTGAGGCGGAGCCAAATTACGGAATGCAACTTCCTCGAGCGCTAGGCGGTACACTCAGTGCTGAGCCGCGAAGGACAAAGATGGACAAACAAGAGGCTTGCGTCCCGACAACTCTCACAAGCGAACAACAAAAATAGGAAGTGATGGCGGACGTGCTCAAGGGGATACCACCGGAGAAACCGCAAAAAAACGAATCCCCTTTTATTGCAATCGCTCAATCGTCATCGCTAATTCACAAGTTCCGGCTTGCCGCCACGCGTCAGCAGTGAAAAGGTAACGGGTGTCCTGCAACTGCCTCAAAAACCCAAAGTGATTCCGGTCCCTGCCCATTAGTTTGTCCGTAATCAACTGGAGGAACACTATTGTCAATCAGAAGACTCAATTGAGTCGCTTCCGGGCCAGCGTCATCTGTCCAATTTAACTTGAGACTCCAGCGGTATTGGCGGTCCCCGGAGTCGTCATCGCGGTATAGAATGACACACGAAAGACACCTCTAACCGCTGGCGTGAAGATCGTGGTCGTCCGTATGCTCTGCGTAATTCCGCGTGTGTGTAAGCTGGCCACAATAATTGGTTGTCGCAGGGTGCTCGGGCTGCTCTCAGCTTTTTCAATCGCTAGCCCGATAGCAATTGCTCCAAGTACTGCAACCGTGACTAACATTTTTTCGACATGATTCCTCCCATTTTTCGGCAGGCGAAGCCGTATCGCAACGGGTATGTCAAAGGCATAATTGCGAGATTGACTTCGCGTCCTTTTCGGTTATCATTTTGGACCAACGAATGCCGGAGCGACTGCGAAAGAGGAATTTTTGAGCGTTTCCCTCCCATGAGTGGCAGCTTCAACTCCTGTATTCCTTGTCAGAAAACGGTCGGCAACGCGCATAAGTAGTTCGGATGGTCAGTTGGAACCTCAATCCCATTGAGGAACAAAATGAAAGCAATTTCGGTGTCGAAGGCAGTCCTCCTGATGGCTGTGTCAAGCGCTTGCGCATTCATGATTGCCTGCGGAGCCGGATCCGATGTTCCGCCGAGTCCAATAGTATCGGTGTCGAGTACGCAGAATCCCTTGGTCGCGCAATTTTCCGTGGCGACGGCGTGTGCCGGTCGAGCCATGGTCGAGTTTGGCACCGATACCACCTATGGAAAGAGCACCGCATGGTATCCCGTCGAGGGCGTCTTCGTGCCGACCTCCATACTAGTTGCGGGAATGAAAGCATCCACAACCTACCATATGCGCGCGCAGTCACAATGCGCGGGCAATACTACGACTAGCGGAGACCTCACGTTCAAAACCGGCCCGTTGCCAGCCCTTCCTTTTCCTGCTGTCAGCGTTACGCGCCCGAATCCCTCTTTAAGTTCCCTCGAGAATCCAGGGATCGAGCAAATCACCCTTACACCTATGGGTGGACCGCCGACAATGCTGTCATTTTTCACCGATCGCGACGCCAACCCGATCTGGTATTACGACGTGGGTGCGGGAAACTTCCCGTTCGTTTACAAATTTCTTCCCAATGGGCACCTGATCTTCGATATTTCGGAGGGGGGTTCTGTGTTGACACCGGCTTCGTCGCTGATACGCGAGATCGACTTTGCCGGAAATACCATCCGGGAATTGGATACCGCTTCCCTGCAGCAAAAGGCGCGGAATGCGGGATATGACTTTGTGCCCGGTTTCTTTCACCACGACCTGCTCCCGCTCGCGAATGGTCATTTGATCGTGCTTGTAGGCACCGCTAAGAGTTTTACCGACCTTCCCGGGTATGGAAATATCGCAGTCGCGGGCGATGCCCTAATCGATTTGGATGAAAACTAGAATCCGGTTTGGGTATGGAACAGCTTCGACTACCTGGATGTGAACCGCCATCTGAATGGCTTGCCTGATTGGACCCACAGCAATGCTCTTGTGTACTCTCCGGACGACGGAAATCTACTCTTGTCGATGCGTCACCAATCCTGGGTTCTGAAAATCGATTACAACAATGGTGCCGGAACCGGAAATATTTTGTGGCGCCTGGGCTATCAGGGCGACTTCAGTTTGACTGACGACGGCGTCCCTACCGACGACCCCAGCGAGTGGTTCTCATTCCAGCACTATCCTACCCTTTTAAGCCAAAGCGGAGCGCAAACGACCTTAGCGATCTGGGACAATGGAGACAATCGAGTCCTAAATAACAGCGGCGAGATATGTCTAGCCGTCGGTTCTGTGCCCTGCTACTCTCGCGCAACCATATTTCAGGTTGATGAGGGCGCTATGGTTGCAAATCTGCAGTGGGCCGACCCCCTGCAATTGTTTGGGGTTTGGGGTGGCAGTATCAACCAACTGTCAAACGGCAACGTCGAGTTTGATGTAAATGATCCTGCAATCCCGCCCAACCCGAATGTAGCATCGCAAGTAGAGGAAGTAACTCAGACTTCCACCCCGCAGGTGATCTGGCAAATGGATATTCCGAATCCGACGAATGCGTATCGTGCCTATCGCGTGCCAAGTCTTTATCCAGGAGTGAGTTGGCAATTCTAACGATCGATGGATGCAAAGGAGATTCGCGTTGGGTGGTTACGATCAACCGATCCACTCAACTAGTATTCGCCAGGCACCGACTCCGATTGAGAAGATCGTTTCTGGTCAGAGCCGGACCAGGCCGAACGAAACTTCTTCCACTTGTCGGAAAGCAATGTTTTCTGCATGATCGCCTTCAGTTGTGAACTTGTTGCTTTTCTTTTTTTCTGAATTTCCTTTCGCTGGCGCAAGATTCGCGGCAAGCATCTCACGACATCCAGTTTTGCCCGCAAGAAAGCCGGGCCAGCCCCTTTCCGGACAAAATAAAGAACCGCGCCCAGTTCATATACCAGGCGCTCCGCCGCCGACCCCAGAATCAATCCCAAAGGCATGTTTTTTAGGTAAACGAACTCGATGTTTCGCTGCGAGAAGAAAACCTGGCGGGCCGGGGCCTTTCCGATCGACGCGCGATAGCGATGGTAAACAACTGCGGCAGGGATATAGACACACTCGTAGCCGCGGAGCTGCGCCCGAAAACTCAAGTCCACATCTTCGTAAATCAGGAAGAAATCACGGTCCAAAAACCCGATGTCGTCCAGCATGCTACGGCGATACGCCGCTGCTCCCCCGCAAGCACCAAATACGTTACGCGGGTGATTCCAGTCCGGCCCGTCAAGCTCATCCCTCCCCAGATCTAACGTTGTTCCTGCAATCCCTAAATCGAACCCGCAATTCTCTATCCGGCCCCGCTCGTAGTAGTACATCATCTTCGAAGCAAAGCTCCCGGCTTTTGGGTACGCTCGACTCGCGCGCTGGATTTCCGCCAGCCAGTTCGGATGTGCTTCCGCGTCGTTGTTCAATAGGACAACCAAGTCACCTCGCGCCTGCTCATATCCCGCAATGTTCCCGCCGGTGAAACCCCGGTTCTCCGGCAGAGCCAGCAGCTTCACTTCTGGAAATTGCGTCCGTACAAAGTCGGCCGAGCCGTCGTTTGATCCGTTGTCGACCAAGATGGTCTCGAAGTCCTGAAAGGTCTGCCGCTGCAGCGCTGAAAGACACCCCGCTAGAAAGTGTTCCCCATTCCAGTTCACGATTATGACGCTGATCTCAGACATTAAGGACTAGCCTCGGCCAACTTCGGCGTTGCTACCGAGAATGCCTCCCGTGCTGAGACCTTCCCAACAGAACGCGGCCTTGCTTGACTGGCTCGTTCTCACAATATACACTCGACCACAAGTTGCCTGCGACGTGCCTCCATACACCCGAGATGAACGAGGTCCCGCCTTTGTCTTCCTGGTTGTCGTTCTTGCCGAGTTGGTGTATCGGCATGCAAGAAAAATCGCTGCACTTCTGTCGCGGCCTGAGCTATGGCCTACGATCTTACTCTTTATTCCGAAGATAAACCTGATTAGCTTTGGGAATGAAACCGCAGGCATAAGATTCGACGATGTTGTCCTGCTGTCAGTTGCTGCGTTTCTTCTAAGCGGTTGGGTCATAAAACTGGATTTCACTATCGACCCAGTTCCAGCCACGGGACTCGCCGTTGTAGCTGTTTTCGGCGTGTCGAATCTGCTGAACGCAGGCCATTCCAACTTTCTCTATTCTCTCCGCCTGGTTGAATACCTTATCTTCTACTGGTCCGGAAAATGTTTTATCCAATCCCGCTACGATTTTTCTTTCCTGGTCAAACTGCTTATCGTTGTCAATTGTGCTTTCATCCTCTTTCAATATGCCGGAATAGTTGGTGGATTCACCGCGGATGGGTATGAATCAGCCCTGAGTCGCCCGTTCGGGCTATCCGCAAATCATCCTGCTGAAATGGGCGCCCTACTCAACATTCTGTTCGCGGCCTTGGCATTTGGACCCACAGCCGCAACTAGATTCTGGTACTGGTGCTCGTTCATAACTCTGAGCATTTTTATTACCGGATCCAGAAGTGCCCTTTTCGCTCACTGTCTTTTGACGTTGGTACATGTCTATCGAGATTCGAGAAACAAAACCGACTTCGCACTCCGCGCCACGGCAATCACGGGAGCGCTAATCGCGGTTCTCGCTCTCATCCCCAGTTCGGCGAGCACGCGATCGAGCGACCTCCTTTCTTGGCAAAACGTAGAGGCAATTAGGACCGTGTACGACAATATTCCAGTCGAGAAGGAGTTCACTGGTTTCGTGGAAGGAGGTGGATCACAGGAAGCACCAGAAGACGTCGACGTAAGCTGGTACATGCGTGGATTCAAATGGATGCACGTCGTGAAGATCATGTTTACTGCATCATGGACCGTATGGATTTTCGGGCTGGGGCCGGGAGCGCTCGGGCCAGCACTGGATGGCGGATGGCTCCGCCTGATTGGCGAGACCGGTGTCGTTGGCATGCTAGCATTTATTACTCTACTGCGCAGAATATCCGGCCTAAATTTATCGTGCTCAATGGCGGCACTTGCCTTGGCAGTTAACATGTTGATGATCGATTCTCAGAACGCATATAAGGTAATGGCATTTCTGTTCTTTCTCGTCGGAACTCAGGTGCAAGCGGCGCTCAAGAAAGCTCACGTCGCCGTTGCCGAGTTGCCGCTCGATTCGTGAGATTGCCAGGCTTGGTTCTCCGCTCCCTTACCGTTGCGAAAGCGCCGCGCCAGTGCCATTCCCCTCGATTCTCTTCTTAAAGGGCGGCGATGGCACGAGGGCTCACACTCTCGCAAGAAATCCAAGGTTATTCAAGAGACTCGTTCGTCGCAATCCGTTTCGGTAGAGTATCCACTGTCGAACAAGCGCGGGAAGGTCTTGCGACTTCGACCACGCTTGAAGGATCTCTCTTTGTTGCGCCGACAATTGGCTCGCATATCGGTCGGCAAAATTTCGCGACTGCCGTCGTGATGCCTCGATCTCGTTGCGGAACCCAGGGTCGTCGCACACTAGGAGTTTAAGAGCGTTAGCAATTCGCCACCCGCTTCCCGAGCCGAGGGTATTGTTCTGGTGTTGCCGATATCGAACTGTTGTTTCGTTCAAGGGGTGGAGGATACCAAAAGCGGCCGCAACCAGTCCCAACCAGAAATCGTGCATTATCGCCCCATGAGGAATCGGTATCCCGCTAACAAGAAGGCTGCGATTCCCCAGCACTGTGCATCCGCTTACCAAATTCTGGACCAGCATTGTGCCCAAACTCGCTCGATGGGGATTCACGTGTTTCATTTTCCACATCGAGGGTGCGAGTCTCTTACTGTCCTCTCCGATAAGCTCCAGATCTGAGAAAACCAAAACGGGAGTGTGAACGCCATGCTCCGCCTCAACATGTTTTGCGGCCGTGTAACCCAGTTCAAGCTTGTCCTCGCGCCAAATATCGTCCTGATCGCAAAACGCAATGTAAGGAGCAGTGGACTCCTCTGCCAGCAATGAAAAGGTGCGGCACGCCCCTTGTCGGCTTGGGTTCTCTCGGACTACCACGCGGTCCGAGTAACGAGATCGATATTGTTCAACAATGTCCAGCGTTGAATCACCCGAACCGTCGTCTCTGACGATCAACCGAAAATTCTGTAACCTCTGGCCAAAAATGGACTCCAACTGTTCCCCAATAAATCGGGACCCGTTCCAAGTGGCCATTAAGATGTCGATTTCCGGTTCTCGCGAGCTCACATCCCCACCTCAACGTGAAATTCCTCATCAACGCGAGATCCGCAGAAACGAATTCCCAGTCTTCCCGCCCGTCCATCCAATAACCCGCGATGCATCATGCCTAAGCAGGCCAGTTTCTGCTTGCCAAAGAGGAGCGAGGCTATTGCAAAACGAGCGAGGCGATATAGGGCAAGACCTTTATTAGTCCAATTCGGGTAGTACTGCCAAACGATAAAGATCTCGTTCCGAACCCGGTAATATATGCGCCAAGGAGCGTGATTCGTCCAATACGTTGTCCGCCCAAGGAGCTTGAATTGGGACGGATCACCGAGCACATGATTAAGATGGCTGTCGCGAACTACCACGATTTTGAATCCATGACGCCTGAGGCGAAGGCAGTGCTCGTAGTCTACGAAATCCATGAAGAAATCGGCACGCGGGAGTCCCACCTCTTCAATGGCTCGCCTTCGCACTAGGCTCCCCGAGGAAATTACCATGTCCACCAAGGTGGTCGGCTGATTGGAATCTCCAGAAACGGGAATCATCCGTCCACCTCTCCACGAGAATCCTGGACAGGGCAATTTCGTCCCTGGATGCACGCACACGGGAGCCAGAATGGCAGTACTGTCGGCGTTGGATCCCAGATGTTCGAGCCCCTGCAGCAAGCGTTCGAGTCCATCATTGGCGGGAACACTGTCTTGATCGAAGAGCCAAACCCAATCATACTTCTTGGTTAGTGCGGCATAGGCAAGTCCAGCAGCATATCCGCCTCCGACCCCGCCGTTCTCGGGCAAATTCAGAACTGTCACCTCCGGATGTTCAGTTACGAGCAGATTCACGGTGTCATCCGTAGAGGCATTATTCACCACTATTACTTCATCGAGTTTTCGAGTCTGCCGCCTGAGTGCGTCCAGTTGTCGCATCAGGACGTCGGCGCCGTTGTAGGCAACAGTCAAACTCGCGATGGAATATGGCTTCGTCATCAACAGTAGGGCGGTCGCGCTGCGCTCACTCTTCGCGGAACCGCATCTACAGAAACTTTCGCGCCAAAATCGCCCGTGCGCGCAGGGAGTTGCGGCACTCGAAACCAACAAATGCCATCCGTTGGAAACCGCGGATTTTTCCTTGTCACGGGTTACTCTTGCTCGTCGTTATTCTGGGACGCTCTCGCATTTTTTCCGGAGGAGCTTGTGGTACCACGAAAATGAGATCCTATCCCGGCGACCCACCGCATCCATGGTGATTTCTTGATCGTTTGGTGTATTTCGCGTGCCAATCTCTTCCCTGGATCAGCCGGATCCACCTCTCGCCATCGTGCATTAACCAATATCAACGAAGTAGCGAAAACAAATCCAAGCGAGGTGCCAAGCAAAACCAGGAGCTTCCGCGGTGGAAACGACTTTGTTTCCGGAATGTCTGCCGCGTCGAGGACTTTCACGCTCGGGGTTTCCCTGGCTTCTTCCACCTTCGCCAGCTCGTACTGCTTGGTTAGTGTTTCGAAGATCGTTTCTTCCACTCTGGTACGCCGGTAGAGATCAGCCCAGGTAACACCCAAAATCGGCAACTGTCGAATGGATGGATATAAGTCTGTATGCTCAGCAGTCGCTTCGTCTCCCGAGGGCGTTTCGGCTTCTCCGGTAGGCGCAGCCTTGCCGCCCAACTTCTGCAACTGGTGCCGATATTCGTCGATGCGAGCCTGGAGCGACCGGATGCGGACGTTGTTGGATGTATAGATCTGTCGCAAGCCCTCCAGTTGGGTCTCGGTCGCGATCAATTGTCCCTCCAAGTCCGCTGCTGCGCCGATCATGGCCCGCCCCTGCTCCTTGACGTCGATGGCGGTGTTCTGGCTGGCAAATGCACTGAAATCCTTTTCTGCTTTTTCCAAGTCCTGCTGCACAGTTACCAGCCGATCTTCCAGAAAAACTCTCTCCTTATGCGCCGAGGAGGTGTTCAGTGTGATGACGATCCGGTTCAGTGCGTCCACATACTCGCGGCCCATGGCTGCAGCTCGGTTGCGATCCCCATCCGTCACTTTGATGGTGAGGATCGCGCTCTTGCGGTCGACGGCAGCGTCCGTATTTGCCTCCAGCGCTTTCCGCGCATCTTGGTAGCGCTTGACGCCGTACACCTTTCGCAGATTGAGTTTGTCAATAAGGTCGTCCTCCACGGTCCGGCTGTGCAAGACGCCAACAAACAGATCTCCGGAAGTCTTCAGCCCCAGCAGTTGTGAGCCGACGGATCCCAAATCTCCAGTCTTGCTAAAAGCGGAAAGCATCGAACCGAGCCCCTGCCCCTGATCGGGCGGCATCAGTCGCGTCGTCGAGCTGTAACGCACCGGAATCAGGAGCGCAACGATGGTCGATAAGACAAAACCAACTGCCGAACATCGAAAGAGCAATCGTCTCTGCTGCCAAAGCAGGGCTAGACGTGCAATTACTTTTTGCCTTCGGGCCGAAACCTCCTCGGCCTCGACTAGCAGTTCGTGCTCGAGGTCGGGTTCGACGTACCTCGTCTCTTGCTTCGTGATTTCTTTCGTCGCCATATGGCTCAACACGATCGCTTAAACCAGGTCATTGCTGCGCCACGTTTTTATCTTTCGCGCGGAATGATTTTGGCCAGAAACTTAGTTGAATCGATGAAGTCACATTCGATTGTTGGGTCGACGCAATAACCGGAAAATTCCACGCCTCGTATTGCACCGACGCAGAAATGCTGAAACTAGATTGCGGCCAGAACTCCGCGCGTACGCTCGCATCGGTCAGCGTGCCGCCATTGGGGATAAAAACCTGGCTCACTTTCTGATGCCTGTATCCGAACTGGAGTTTATTGCGTGGGCTAAACCAATACGTCGTCCAGGCCTGTGCCCCCTGCCCCTGACGGCCCATCCAACTACCCATTAAGTGGCCTGCATTCTGGTAGCCGGTGATCCATGTCGCATCCCAATAAAACGCGCCATGGGCAACGTCGCCACCGCTGTAAGGAGGATCGGTATAACCCCCCTCGACGCGGAAATCAAGCTTCGGAATCCTGGGCAATCCGGGAACGTAGATTCCCGCTAGCCAAGAGGCCACATCGGGACCAAAGATCGGAGAGATTTCGTCGTGCTCGGCAAGGCCGTCGGCATAGAATGTCGCTCCATTCCGTATGCCTGGAATCCGGTAACTGAAATCCAGCCCGGATCGGCGTGATCCCGGTTTGTTCGCCAGACCGGGATTTGTGTTGCTGGCCGAGAACACACTTCTTAGAAATGTGTGCACGGTCAACGGATAGCCAGGCCCTCCGTAGTCAGTGGTCCGCGAAATTCCAATCTCGAGATTGGATGTTGGTTTGAAACTGATCCGCTCGCCATGATCGATGGGTTGCGGATTCACCGACTGACCGTACCCCCCTGCTAAACCTGAAGGAGTAAGCACGAACTGGTATCCGGAGTATTGCCCGATGAACGCCTCGACTCGCATCGGTCCAAGAAACCCCAGGAAACTCGGAAGCGTGAAAGGAGTGACGCGGTTGACACGAAACATCCGCAACGGCGCTGCGTTGTCGCTAAACATCATCGGGTCGCCCTGCGACGGTCCCCACCACAAGCTCTGATTTCCATAAGAGAGCTGCCAGTCGGAAAGATCCATGGCTATGTAAGTATCCAGGAATCGGCCTTGATTAAAGGCAGGGGTTGGAATGCCCGGCGGAATCGGCGCCACTGGAACAAAAGTCGGAACGAGTCCGCCGAAATCAGCTTCCGATATTGCGTCGCGAGCGGTCAAGGGCAACGCTGGCGCCGACGGCGAATGCTGAAATTCACCCCTTGCATAAACCGTGAAAGGACCATCTGCGGCCCATCCCGACAATCCCGAAACGTCGTTAAAGCCTTGCTCCTCGGCCCGACCAAAGTCGTTAATAATTGTCTGTCCAAAGTGGTCGCCGTCCGTTAGCGGTTTGCCGGCGATCTCTGTGCCGCGGGTATAGGCAGACTCCACGCGAAACTCGGCGTTATTCCCCCCGCCCAGCAAGTTCACTTCAGCCACAAATTCATTGTGCAGCGCCTCAAAAAGGTGCGCCGCTTCACTCTCCCGTGCATCATCCACTGAAATGCGGTCAGTAGCCTCTTCCACCTGCCGCGCACATTCCATGCGGGTCCATGGACGCATATCCGCAAATCCGCTGTGAATGTAGCCAAGTGCCGTCAGACGATCCAGCGCGGGATAAATCCAGCTATCTAGTGGCACATAAGGCGATCCCATATTCTTTGCCTGCCAGTGCGATGGCCGGTCGGGCCGAAGCGCGGGGATTTCCCACCCTCCGCCTCGTAATTCCTGGCTGTGATGCTGGTGATAAACATACTCGCTGCTCAGGTAACCGATAGCCGCGCCCACAAAAACGTCCGCGGGAAAGTGCTGCTTAGCGGTAATTCGCGATACGCTGATCAGGGTCGCCGTCCCATATGCCAAAAACTTTACGAAAGGGCTGGGATACTCGTGCGCGATGGTTCCCGCAATCGACCAAGAAACGGCAGAATGTTCCGAGGGAAATGAGGTGCCTCCGCTGCGAAACGGGCCGGTTCCATTGC
>Ga0185299_10005198_pt1 | contig 14942 bp, 16 predicted proteins | sample PaiPotPPA55metaG_FD_128002 | JGI IMG/M metagenome (GOLD analysis project Ga0185299, IMG submission 128002) | Iron sulfur acid spring bacterial and archeal communities from Banff, Canada, to study Microbial Dark Matter (Phase II) - Paint Pots PPA... ...
CGACGAAAGAAAGAGGCTTTTGCGTGACAAGAGTTGAAGTGGCGAACTTTGGCTCTCAAACTTCCGATAAAGTCCCTTGCCGTTTCCGCCATGCTACGATGCGGCTGCAACAACTCAGATCCTCCCAAAAGAGACCCCTCTTGCAATTTTTCTCTTCACACGTAGGCTTGGGGGAAAAGGTCTGCCAGCGGCCGCTCGGCATCTTCTGGTTCCACCGGGAATTGAAAGCTGAATTGCCAAGGATCGCTCACAACAGGGATCCTGCGAGGGCAGCCCCGACGAGCGCCGCTGTGGCCATTTCGGATCTGGATAGGGCGACCTGGTCTGTAGAATTTTGGGTCAACGTGGGCAGTTTCGAGGGCGGCGTTGAGGATCTCTCCCAAGTCCTGCAGTTCACCGCGCCGGCGCTGGTAGCTGCGGTTGAACATGGTTCACCTCCAACCGTCGTTGCATCAATAATGGTGCAGACAGGCGCTCGGGTCAATCGTGCTAAACTGCATTTCAAAAGCGGGTAAAGCCAGGTCGCGACCTGTAAATAAGCCCGCATTTCCCGCAGCGACACCCCACGACCCACCCGCACATTTTTTTCAAAGGCGAAAAACTTTCAAATGACCATGGCCGCCGTGTCCTCCTTCCCGAACCGACAACAAGCCACAAGCGATGATGTGGACTTTCTGGCCGCGCGCTACCTCGAAGCAGAGAAAGCAGCAGCTGAGGCCTACCGGATCGCGCTCGACATCGATCAGCCGCACGAGCGGCTCAAGGAGGAGCTCATCCTGCTCTCTGACGATCTTGGGATCCCAACTGAACCGCACACGAAGCTGCTCAGAGGCTCTGCGCACGAAGTTCTAGTGAAGTACTGCGTCGGCAATTTATTGGACCACGAGGCGGTCAACGCATTTGGGAACATGCTGCGGAGGAAGGGCGTTCGTGGCCTATTCTCACAGGTTTTTCAAGGCACAATGCAATGGCAGCTGCGCAGCGACGCCGGGGAATTTCTCAAGCAAGTGAGACTAACTGCCGAGCTTCAGAATCTCTACGATCGGTGCAGACGCGTGGAGCGGACGCCGACGCTCGAAGTGCAGAGAATCCCCGTGTCGCGACCCCTTGAATGTCCCCTTTTTGTCCCCTAACGCAGCGGTAAAGGGTGCGAAAGCATGCAACGGTTGCCCCGTCCAGTGCCAATCTTTTCTTACATCTCATGATCCCGTAATGCCTGCCGTAGCAGGCTTCGTCTGGCTACGAACCAGAAGGTCGGGAGTTCGAATCTCTCAGGGCGCACCATCCCACAAGGGTTTCAGCGGTTTAACTCCCAAAGCAACCCACCCGTGCTACCAGTTTGCTACCGCCCCTCGAAGGTGGCCTCCGCCACAAAGCGCATTGACAAGGGGCTTATTCTGAAAAGCACTCGGAGAGCAGTCAACATGAATGATCGGCCAATGGCTTTCGCTATCGTCGGAGTGGCCTTTGCGGGCTTTCTATACGTCTTTCTCAATCCTGCCGCCATCAAGTCGGCAAACGAAAGACAAATACAGATGGGTCGGTTTCGGCAAGAAACCGATTTGGGTTTTTAGAGCTATTGGTGCTGCTGGGTCCATCATCTGCGGCTTCCTGCTGCTGCAAATCATCCTAGTGGAAATCAAACTGACCCAAAAAGATGAAGTCGTAGAGCGCGCGCGCCATGCGGAATGCGCCTTGCGGTACACCCGCGTCATCCTTCCTTCCTGCGATAAACTCACGGAATAGGGCCGCGCCGTCACAACCTCGATCTCGCACAACGTGTGGATGGCTTATGGTGCTAGACTGTAACAGTCTCTTACACATCCCTCCGTCGTACTCCAACCTAGGCGTCGGTCCTTTGTGCAATCTGATTCGGATCGGAGTCCCACTCTATGCTGCTCACCAGCGCGGGGGTTATCCCCAAATCGCAATTTGAAGAAGAGTCTGCCTTGTTGCGGTGCAAGATCGAGGAACTGAATAGGAACACTGTCCGTCTGATCGCTGAGACTGAGAAATTAGTCCAAGAATCCAAACAGCTATCGACACAGATGAAATCTCTCGAAAACGCCTGCGCGAAGCCAAGGTGGCCCTTAACGCACTAAGTAGGGGTGACACCCGGATTTATCCGGAAACATCCCAAGGTAACCTTTTTTAACCCGCTTTGGCGTGCGGATGCGCCTTGCGGTACACGCCCAGCATCCGGCCAGTTGAAACCCGCGTATAAACAGTGGCCGTTTCCAAGTTCTCATACAAGACGCATTATGACCGGGGACGGCCTGAGAAGACCAGAAAATACCTAACTAGTGGGCCAGCGCCGGTCAATCTCTTTGAGGATTTTATCCGCGCATCGGAATCGGCTTGGCCGGCGAGATGCGCGTACAATGGTGCCGTTTTCGGGATCAAAAAAGGAAATTTAGGTTAAGGAGCATTCCCTATGAAACGCATTCTCGCGATTACCCTCTTATTTACTGCTTTCGCGCTGGTCGCAAGCGCCCAAGCCAAGGATGTACCTAAAGATCTACAACAGACTCTGATCTCGCTTGACAAGGAGTGGGGCAATTCCGGGACCGACACCGCCAAACTGGACAAAATATACGGCGACAACTTAATCGCTGTCGGTACCAAAGGCGAAGCGCAAGACAAGAAGCAGCTGATTGCCGACAACGTAGCTACCAGCGCCGGCGTGCAGGATGCTTCTTACGTGGCCGACGAATATAAGTTCGAGATGCTCAGCCCTGACGTTGTGGTGATGACCCACCGGGGAACTACCAAGGGCATGCAGAATGGCAAAGAAGTCACTGAGTCGCACCGCAGCCTGCATGTTTTCCAGAAGCGAGATGGCCGTTGGCAGGTAGTGGCCAACGCGCAAGTCGCAATTGGAAAGTAAAGCGGATCGACCCTGGACTGGCCGGTTGGAACTTGAAAATCCGCGCCGTCTGAGCCGAGAAACCCCACTTCTCGCAAAGGAGGCGAGAAGTCGGGGACCGGTTGCCTATTCATCCGCAACCGGTCATTAGTCCGACTGTGCGTGGAAAAACCTCACGCTCTATTGCCCACCCCGATTGAAAGTTGGTGCCATCCCCCTAGTCTGCATTCTGCGACGTCCATGCCCACGCAGACCCAGAAGCGAGTTCGACGCCTTGTTCCTGCTCGCAGACGTGTTCACTCAACTGAACCACCCACCTCCGCTCTCAACTCCCGAAGACGGCTCTGAACACCTCGCCTTCAGGCAGTGGACGGCGCTCTGGCAGTCTGTCATTAGGCGGAACCGCGCCAACAGCAGGGCCCGAAGACAACGTAAGCAGACAAACCAGAAATAGCCCCGCCCGCCGAAAACCAATGCACTATGATTCTCCGTCATCCTAGCCAGCACTCATGCGCACGGCAGACGTTGATTTTGCGTGGTGAGACCGATCTGATTGATTCGACCCTCTTAAACTTGGCGCGCTTCGCAGAAGGCAGGATGATTGAGGAAACCGCCGTGCTGTAATTTTGCTTCGGGGTAGGAGGCCTGTTACCTTTGTCGTCTGCGGCCCCGTAGCTCAATTGGATAGAGCATCAGACTTCGGATCTGAGGGTTGGGGGTTCGACTCCCTCCGGGGTCGCCACTATTCACTGAGGAGATTCCCGCCCGGTTTTCAACAAGCCAGCGGCCTGATTCCTGCTAGGGTTGGCCATCCCAGTAATTCTTTCCGACTGGGCGGCAATTCCTACCGAGGACGATCCACAGCCCACTCTTATTTTCAACCACTTGCAAATGGCAAAAAGGGTGCTATTCTCCTTGGCAGACGAAGTGGCGCGCAACGGGGCGCACTTGAGAATAACTTCGGCCAGAGGTTTTCTTGGGCGCCCCTTGCATTTTCTGAGACCCTCCCCAAAAACCACGCTCATCGTCAAGCCAGAACTAGTTTTTCCTGAACGTCCAGCCCCGCCCGGCGCAACAGATTTGCCACCACCGGGTCCTTGAATCGCGAAGCGTCGTATTCCACGCGCACGATCCGCTCCTTCTCATCAAAACGAACCCGGCGGACCCCGTACACCTCACGCATATTGTCTATGGCGCGCATGGCGGCCTCGCTAGGCGGATTGGAATACCGATAGGCGACTTCCATCTGAGTCATTTTTGTCTGAGTCCCTCCATCAGTAAGATACATCAGATTAACTCCTCACCCTGACAGCGAAAAACGGAAGTTGATTTACGTGGCGCTTGAGGGTTGACGGCTGATGACCATGATAGACCCAGTTTGCGGAATGACGGTTGATCCGGCGACGGCCAGAGCTTCGGCCGATTACGACGGAACTACCTACTACTTCTGTTGCGCTGGATGTGCGCAGAAATTCCGGACTGCTTCCGATCACTATTTAAAGCCGCGGCCTGCCGGACCAACCCTGGTAACGCTGGGAGCGCCGAAGCTCGCGGTGTCGTCCGCGCCTGCGTGGGCCAATGTTGCCGCTCCTCCCGCAAGAGAAACGAAATCCCCCGCCTCCGCGTACGTATGCCCGATGTGCCCTGAAGTACGCCAAGAAAAACCCGGCCCGTGCCCGAGTTGTGGAATGGCGCTCGAACCCGAAACTCCCGTAGCGCGGACCAAGACCGAATACACCTGCCCCATGCATCCGGAGATAGTTCGTGACCAGCCCGGGAGCTGCCCCATCTGCGGGATGGCGCTCGAGCCTCGCACCGTCACCGCAACCGAAGAAGAGAATCCCGAACTGCGCGACATGACGCGGCGATTCTGGGTCAGCGCAATCCTGACGGTTCCACTGCTGGGCATTGCAATGGCCGCCATGCTCCCGGGAATGCTCGTACGGCAAATCTTGCCAGGCGGCTGGCTGGCCCCGCTCGAATTGCTGCTTGCGACACCCGTGGTGCTCTGGGGCGGATGGCCTTTCTTCCAGCGCGGCTGGACGTCGGTGGTAAATCGCTCCCCCAACATGTTCACCCTGATCGCCATGGGCACCGGCGTGGCCTATGTATACAGCCTGGTCGCAACCCTGGTTCCGGCGATCTTTCCTCCGTCGTTTCGGGAAATGAGCGGCCGACCGGCAGTCTATTTCGAAGCCGCAGCCGCAATCGTCACCTTAGTGCTGCTCGGACAAGTGCTCGAGTTGCGCGCGCGCAGCCAGACCGGAGCCGCAATCCGCGCACTGTTAGATCTGGCCCCCAGAACCGCCCGCGTGCTTCGTGACAGCGTCGAAGTCGATGTCCCCCTTGATCAAGTGAAAGCTGGAGACAGCTTGCGCGTGCGTCCGGGCGAAAAGATTCCAGTGGACGGCGTAGTTCTCGAAGGCTCAAGTTCGGTGGACGAATCCATGGTCACCGGCGAATCGCTGCCCGTCGAAAAACACCCAGGAGCGCAAGTCATTGGCGCCACCGTGAACGCTTCCGGTTCATTCGTCATGCGCGCCGAACACGTTGGAACTGAAACGCTGCTGGCGCAAATCGTCCGCATGGTGAGCGCAGCGCAGCGCAGCCGCGCGCCCATCCAAAAACTGGCCGACAAATTTGCGGGATGGTTCGTCCCCGCGGTGGTTGCGATCGCGGTCGTCACGTTTGTCGTGTGGGCGATGGTTGGCCCCGAACCCCGCTTTGCGCACGCGATCGTGAATGCAGTAGCAGTGTTGATCATTGCCTGTCCCTGCGCCCTCGGTCTGGCCACGCCCATGGCCATAATGGTCGGAACCGGCCGCGGCGCCCATGCCGGCGTGCTGATCAAGAATGCTGAAGCCCTGGAGACCCTGGAGAAGGTGGACACGCTGGTCGTGGACAAAACCGGCACTCTTACCGAAGGCAAGCCGCGAGTTGTCGCGGTGAAGCCCGCGCCGAGTTTTTCTGAAGCCGATCTGGTGAAATCCCTGGCTGCCTTGGAGCAGGGAAGCGAGCACCCGTTGGCCTCGGCCGTGCTCAAAGAGGCAAAAGATCGCGGAGTAGTTTTTGCCAGTGTTCGCGAATTCCGCGCCCATCCGGGTAGAGGCATCAGCGGAATGGTGGAGAATCGCGCCGTCGTTGCCGGCAACGAGTCTCTGCTTCAAGAAATGAAAATTGACGAGCAGTCCCTCGCCGGGGACGCTGAAGGCCTGCGCGCGCAGGGTCAGACGGTGATTCTGATCGCAATCGGGGGCCAAGCCGCCGGACTGGTCGGAATCGAAGATCGCGTAAAGCCCTCGACGCCCGGGGCAATTGCGGATTTGCAACGCGAAGGCATTCGCATCGTGATGCTCAGCGGCGACAGCCATGCCACGGCTGCTGCGGTGGCGCACAAGTTGGGCATTGAAGAGTTCGAATCTGAGGTATTGCCCGACAAGAAGTCCGAGAAGGTCGCGCGCCTGCAAAGGGGAGCCTGCATCGTAGCTATGGCCGGAGACGGTATCAACGACGCGCCCGCGCTCGCCCAAGCCGACATCGGCATTGCCATGGGCACCGGCACGGACGTTGCCATTGAAAGCGCCGACATCACGTTGCTGAAGGGCGATCTGGCCGGAATCGTGCGTGCCCGCAAACTTAGCCGCGCCACCATGAAGAACATTCGCCAGAACCTGTTCTTCGCCTTCATCTATAACGCGCTCGGCGTTCCCATTGCCGCTGGCGTGCTTTATCCTTTCTTCGGATTGCTGCTCAGCCCCATCCTGGCGGCGGCTGCGATGAGCTTTAGTTCAGTGTCGGTGATCAGCAATTCGCTGCGACTGCGAAGGGCAAAGCTCTGAAGGTTATTCTCGCTTGATTCCGGGTGTCTGGACACGCCTTGCGACTTCCGGCCCGATCCGTCGAAAATGGTCCAGGTTCCAGGTGTATATGACTGCAGCCTTGCCCTTGAGCGCGCACCGTGCAATCAGTGCGTCGTAGATAGTCCCGCCCGCAATTCCCTCCGCTGCAGCGTCGGCTATGGACGGGAAGTATTCGTCTTGCTCCAAGGCGATGGTCGTTAGCCGTTCTCTTATGTCTTCCACGAACAACAGCGCCTGTTCGCAACTCATGCGTTGGGCCCCGGGAATCCGCGTTAGAGTGGCATAAACTTCAGCGAGACTATGCGCGGCGCAACTGGAATTGTTCTTGCTAGCCGCAAGATAGGCGGCCTGACTCGGCACGTGGTGCATGTGGTTGACGGAAATCGCAGCTACCAACACCGACGTGTCAAAGAAATATTTCATCGGAGTTTTCCGACGTTACGCCGGTCGCGCTCCTCGCGTACCTGGCGCAGCGTCTTATTTACCATCTCAACCGTGAGCGGCTCCCCCGAATCAAACACCCACATTCCGTGTTCCTTGTACATGCGACCCTTGCCTCGCGCCGGGCGCAAAACAACCTGATCCTCAGACGCTTCCAGTTCGATCACATCGCCCGGCCCAAGCTGCAACTCTTGCCTGATCTGCTTGGGCAATACGATCCGCCCCGCCTTGTCGATGGTTGTTGTGGCATTCACAATGGTAGTATACCATCTATATACCATTTCTCATTTTCGGGACTCTTTTTTCTTAGGACTTTACTCATTGATCAGTTGAAGGAGTTCCTTCAAACTGGCTTGCTCGATACACCGAAGCTTCGACCATGTTCCCCGGAACCCACGTCATCCTCGAAATCGTCCTGCGCACGGTAGTCATCTACCTGGTCGTGCTGATGGGCGTGCGTCTAAGCGGCAAGCGCGAAGTCGGACAGATGACCCCCTTCGACCTGACCTTGCTGCTCTTGATCTCGAACTCGGTGCAGAATGCGATGACCGGATCGGACACTTCGCTGGTTGGCGGCATCGCAGCCGCTATCACTCTACTGCTGTTGAATTACCTCATTGCCGAACTCTCGGGGACCAACCGCCGCTTTCGCAAGGTGATTGAAGGCCAACCCACCCTGTTGGTTCATGACGGCCAACTAATTACCATCCACATGGCGAAAGAACACGTCAGCATGGACGAACTGGAGAGATCACTGCGCGAGCACGGGATTAACAATTACCACGATGTTGCGCTGGCCGTGCTCGAAGTGGACGGGTCGATCAGTTGCCTGAAGTATGACGAGCTAAATCCCAGCGCCAATAATCATCTGGTGCGCCGCAAGTATTTACAGAAGCATTAGAGACTCATCTGACGTTGAGCACGGGCCAGGACGCCCGTATCTCCAACAACCAGATTGTGGAGGTACGGGCGTCCTCGCCCGTACAGTGCACCGTCACTTCGTCATCACCACCGGCAGCTCATCGTAAGGCGCGACGGTGACGGTCAGCGACTTGCGCGCGGCGAAGACGTCTGCTTTCACGGGAAAACTGACCACCACGGTCCCCGAGATCTTTTCCCCAGGATTCATCCGCGTCTCGGCAGTCAGAATATCCAATGCATGTGCTTTCAGGTCAGGGAAGGCTTCGAAGTACCTCTGCGCATCCACTGCCGGCGCGGCGTCATCGGTGAGCTTGCTGTTGCCGGTATCGAGCGACGCTTGAATAGTATGAATCCACGACGGCTTCTCGGAGTTGTTTTGTACGGATACATTTACCGCAACCATAACCATGTCCTGTCCCGGTACCGTGACTGATACGATGTCGCCGATGGAGCCGCTGGAGAGCGGGTGCGCGCGATGGGTAAGCGCATAGGCGGCCGCGATGGCCACAACGACTGCCAGGCAAATTGCGACCATGCCGGCGGGAGGAAGACTCTTGCGCGCCGTTCCGTACTCCTCGCCAATGTTGAAGTCTGTTTGTTCAGTGGGACTGCTTTCAGAAGCGGGCGGCGGAGGGGTAGGTGATGGTGTCGACATGGCCACCTCCAATCGAAAAGATTCTACTCGCAATCTCCAATGTCGGCTTACTGTGGCCAGCCGTGCTTCATCGCATCGGCAAAGCTCTCCTCCGGCAGAGTATTGAGTACGTCTTTTGCAGTCAACCATGCCCGCCGAGCTTGCAGGACTCCGAAGCGGATCTTCTCCATATGCGAAGTGTGGTGCGAGTCAGTATTGATCACGATCTTCACGCCGAACTGCTTCGCCAGCCTCAGATGCCGGTCGCAAAGATCGAGCCGGTCGGGATAGGCGTTCAGTTCCATCGCAACTTTGTTGCGAGCAGCGGCCTGCAACACTGCATCCAGGTCGAACCCGTAGGCGTCGCGGCGTAGCAGAAGCCTTCCGGTCGGGTGTCCGATGATCGAAGTATTCCGATTCTCAATCGCCTTCAGTAGCCGATCGGTCATTTCCTGCGGCGACTGATTGAAGTGCGAGTGTACGCTGGCGATGACCAAATCCATCTGCTCCAGCACTGAGTCAGATAGATCAAGCGCACCGTCACCCAAGATGTCCACTTCAATCCCGGCAAATATCCTGATGCCGTCGACCGACTCATTCGCCGACCGAATGCGCTGCATGTGTGCCTCTGCGCGCTTGTCGTCCAGCCCATTAGCAAACGCTAGGTTCTTGGAGTGGTCGGTAATGGCCATGTAATTGTACCCGCGCTCGCGCGCCGCTTCGGCCATTTCCTCGATCGTGTTCCGTCCATCTGTCTCGACGGTGTGCATGTGCACGTCGCCCTGCAAGTCAGTCTGCGTAATCAAGTCCGGAAGAATGTGCTTCTCGGCGGCATCAATCTCGCCTGTGTTCTCCCGTAGCTCGGGAGGAATAAAGTCCAGATTGAGTGCGGCGTAAATTTCTTCTTCCGCCTTCGCTGCCACTACACTCGTGTCATCGAGTCGCGCCAGACTGTATTCGTTGAGCCGGTAGCCCATTTTCAATGCCCGCTGCCGCAGCGTGACGTTGTGCGCTTTCGATCCGGTAAAGTACTGCATGGCGGCGCCGAAGGATTCCGGCGGAAGCAACCGCACATCCACCTGCATCCCACTGCGCATGCGGAAGCTGACTTTGTTTTCGCCGCGGGCGATGATCTCCATCAGCGCGGGCAGCTTGATGATGTGGTCGATCAGTTTTTGACGCTCCGCGTCATCGCGACACGCAGGCCCGGTGACCAGGATGTCCAGATCCCCGACCGTTTCGCGGCCGCGCCGCAGAGAACCCGCGGGCGTCACCTTTTCAATTCCTGCGTATTCGCGCAGATGCTCAACGATCTTCGTGGCCTGCGTTTCCGCCGCATCCAGCAAATACCTGCCCGCGATCCGCTGGTAGTCCTCGATCGCCTTCAACAGCTTCTGTTCGTGCTTCTCCCCCATGCGCGGCAGAATCCGGATCCTGCCCTCTCGCGCGAGTTGCGCCACTCCTTCTAGATCGCATACCTGATAGGCGCTCCAGATCAGGCTGATGGTCTTCGGTCCCAGCCCCTGCACCTTTAGCAGTTGCAGCATGGATGGCTTGTACTTCTGCAGCATCTCGGCGTGAAGCGTGAGCCGGCCCTCACCCAACATTTCTTTCAGGTTTGCCAGCATGCCTTTGCCGATGCCCGGAATGGCGAGAACCTGTTTGGGATCGCTGATCAACTCTGAAATCTGTTGCGGGAAAGCCTCGATGGCTTCGGCTGCGTTGCGGTACGAACGAATGCGGAAAGAATCCTGCCCATCGATCTCGAGCAGGTCAGCAGTTTCGTACAAAATTCCGGCAAGGGACTTGTTGTCCACGACAGGAAGATTAACCAATCTCTACAGCCTTGTCATTTCGAACAGCGCCTCGCCGCAAAGACCTGCTCTCGGGCGCAACTGGGTGAATCACCGCGCAGTTTCGGAGGGGCAGAATCGAGATGCGTCGGAGTGCAGAAATCAGGTCACAACCGGATATCACACGTCCGCGCGCCAGATGGCAGGAACTTCCTTCAGCGCAGCGCCAAGAAATCTCATGACGGTAGAGACGCTTACGAGGCCTTATTCACGTTAGCCGCCTGCGGCCCCTTCGTGCCTTGTACGATTTCGAACTCAACCGGGTCACCCTCCTGCAGGCTCTTATAGCCCTCGCTGGAGATCGCGCTGTAATGCACAAATACATCGGGACCGTCGTCGCGTCCGATGAAACCGTATCCTTTCGCGTTATTGAACCACTTCACAGTACCTTTCAAGCGATCCACTTACCTCTCCTAGGGAAGTGTGCTCTAACGTACACAACCCTGTTTGCGCCATTGTGCGTCCACTCACCGGCACTGTCAAGCAGGGAAAGGCCTTACCTGGCCTACGGTTCTTGCCTGCGCTGGTGGTCCAGCCAGAGCACTCCGGCAATCGTCTTCGCATCTTGGATGGCTCCACTGACCACCATGGCTACAACTTTCTTCACCGGGACGAACTGGATTTCAATCGCCTCGTCCTCCTCGGGCTGGGCCGCTCCCGGCCGCAAATCGCGTGCAAGAAACAGCGACATAGTCTCGGCGACAAATCCGGGGCTGGCCCAGAAGCGGAGAATGCGTTTCCACTTGCGGGCTGAGTAGCCGGTTTCTTCCAGCAGCTCACGTTTGCCGGCTGCGAGAGCATTTTCGCCTTCATCAATGCGCCCCGCCGGAAGCTCGTACAAAAACCGCCCAGCCGCGTGCCGGTATTGCCTTTCCAGCAGCACTCGCGATTCCTGGTCAACCGCCAACACCACCACCGACCCCGTATGCCGCACCACGTCGCGTCGTACTCGAATGCCGGTAGGTTCGAGGACCTCGTCGGTTGTGACCCAGAACGCGGGCCCGCGATAGGCTTCACGCGAAGACAGCACGCGTCCTTTAGTGGAAGATTTGAATTTAGCCATACCGACAATATAAGTGAAATCCAGATCGGGGAATTCCCGGATCGGTGAATTTAGGCCAGTCGCTTTTTATGCGCTCCTCCTGCTATGCTCCCCGCCATGAAGCGCCCGTCCATGGCGATTGTCGGAGCCGGACGCCTGGGAACTGCTCTGGCAATGCGCTTGGCCGAGGCCGGCTACTCGATCCCAGAAGTCATCGCGCGTGGAAATCCGCAGTCATTTCGTAGCGCACGAACGTTGGCGCGCAAGGTGGGTGCGCGAGTTGTGACTATGCGTACAACTCAACTGACTGCCGATCTGATCTGGTTCTGTGTCCCTGACGCCGAAATTTCAAATGCTGCCGCTGGGCTTTCCCGTCACGACTGGCGTGGAAAGATCGCATTCCACTCCAGCGGCGTGTTGACCAGCGAGATATTCCGGGTTCTTTATAAAAGAGGAGCACACGCAGCCTCAGTGCATCCGTTGATGACCTTCGTGGCGGGGAGTCTGCCGGAACTCATCCATGTCCCTTTTGCGCTCGAAGGAGACGCCGCCGCCGTAGCTATGGCGAAGACAATCATCAGAAAACTGCGCGGGAACCCTTTCGCCATCCGAAAGCAGGACAAGCCTGTCTACCACGCCTTCGCCACCATGATTTGTCCACTCCTGGTTTCGCTGCTCGCGTCTTCGGAAGCAGTAGCCGAGCTCGCCGGAATCCCCCGCCGACAGGCACGCCGCCGCATGATGCCGATCATCCGGCAAACTTTGGCAAACTATGCCCAGCTTGGCCCAGCAGATGCCTTCAGTGGGCCAATTGTCCGAGGAGATGTGGCCACGGTTCGACTTCATCTCCAGTCAATCGCCAAAACTCTCGCAGCAAAAGACGCCTATCTAGCTTTGGCTCGAGCGGCGCTGGAATACTTGCCATCTCACAGGAAAAGGGAGTTGCGAAAGCTGTTGCCATAGCCTAGCTCAGCATGATTCGCTGAATAGAGCTTGCCCTTCCGGTCGCGTCATCGCCCTCGACGACCACCCCACAAAGTCGCGGGTCCCCGGTAGCCGGCTCAAAACGTACGGGCATATTGTTCAGAAAACGTCCCACCACCAGCTCTTTCTTGACCCCGATCACCCCGTCATAGGGCCCGGTCATCCCAACGTCGGTGATATAGGCGGTCCCGCCGGGAAGCACCCGCTCGTCGGCAGTGGGCACGTGCGTGTGAGTTCCCACCAACGCAGTAACGCGACCGTCCAGATACCAGCCCAATGCAATCTTCTCCGAAGTCGCTTCCGCGTGGACGTCCACAAAAATAATCTTCGCTTTGATTTGATCCAGTAGCCGGTCCGCAGTGCGGAACGGGTCGTCATTGGCCGCCATAAAAATGCGCCCCTGCAGATTAATCACCGCATAAGGAACGTCATTTTTCCGCCCTTCATAAACTCCGCGGCCGGGCAAATCACTGGCATAGTTCGCCGGCCGCAACACCCGTCGCGCTGGACCATGTGCGTCTCCATCCACCGACGCAAAGTAGTCGAGAATCTCGCGTTTGTCCCAGACGTGGTTCCCGGTGGTCAATACGTCTACGCCCAGGTCGAACAGATCTTCCGCCAGCGCGGGAGTGATCCCAAATCCCGCCGCAGCGTTTTCGCCGTTGGCCAGCACCAGATCAATGCGTTGTTCGCGCACCAGTTCCTTCAGCTTGTCCCGGACAATATTGCGTCCGGGACGCCCAAAAATATCGCCGATAAAGAGAATGCGCACGCAGTGTCGATGGTACCACGCAGAATTTTCCGCAGGTTTTGTGGAGCGGCGGGCGTCCTCGCCCGCCCACCTGGAAGTTGAGCTAAGGGGCCACGCGCAGTTCCGCGGTCCGCAGAAAATCGTAGTTCCCAGAAGGATTGAGTTGCAGATTCTGCACCCGCTTCGAATAAACCATCACATTGTCGAAATACCAGAGATCAACGTAAGGCAAGTCCGCGGCCAGAATCTTCTGGATCGCCGCATAGTCCCGCTTGCGCACATTCTGGTCTGCCTCGGTCCTTGCCGCGTCAATCAACGCATCCACGCGCGGGTTGCGGTAAAACTGACGGTTGGCGCCATTCGGAATAATCCGGGCGGAGTGAAACGCATACTCGAAAATATCAGGATCTTCGTTGCCGCCCACCCAGCGCAGCGAATACGTCTGAAACTCTCCGTGGGTGACGTCCGCAAAGAAAGTCGCTGATTCAAAGCTGCGGATATCGAGCGCAATTCCGACTTCCCGCAGCTGCTGCTGAAACACAGCCGCCATGGCGCGGGAACTTTCCTCGGTGGACGTTTTCATGATGAGATGAAAGCGCACTCCGTTGATTGCCGGATATCCCGCCGCATCGAGCAGCTGCCGGGCTCTTTCCGGATCGAAGGAGTATTGGGGGACGTCAGCGTCGTAGGCCCAGCTCTCGGGAGGCAGAACGCTCGTCGCCAGCCGCGCCGAATCCCGCCACAAGTAATGGATATGCGGCCGGCGGTCGATTGCATAAGCAATCGCTTGTCGCACGCGCACGTCTTTCAAGATGGGATCGCGCAGATTGAAAGCCAAGTAAGCTAGGACCGTCCCTGGTCCGCGAATAACGCGCAGCCGCGGCTCACCTTCCAAGGTGAGCACCATATCGGGAGGCAGCGCGTTAATGGCCACGTCCGCGCTTCCTTTGCGGAGTTCAAGAGCTCGTGTAGTTGTGTCAGGCACCACGATGAATCGCACACGGGAAACCTTCGCTTTTTCTCCCCAGTAGTTGTCGTTTCTCTCAATGACGACTTCTTTATCCTGCTCGGCCCGGACAAAGCGAAACGGCCCCGAGCCGATGGGTTGTTGGCTAGCCTCGCTGCCGCTTCCATAAGGGACAATCCCCATCCCGGCGCCACCCGCTACGTTCCACAAAAGGGCCGCCCACGGTTCTTTCAGATGAAAGATAACCGTGCGATCGTCGGGAGCGTCAATGTGGTCCACAAATCGATAGGTCGAAGCTTTAGTGCTGCGAACCTTTCCTTGCAACAGGGAATCGAAACTCCACTTTACGTCCCGCGCAGTGAGCGGACGACCGTCCGAAAACTTTACCTCGGGGTGCAGATGAAAAATGTAGGTCTTGGGATCTGGAATTTCCCAGCGCTCGGCCAGCCCAGGCTGGACGCTCAAATGCTCGTCGCGGGCAAGGAGATTATCGAAGAGCAACCCGTCAATTCTTTCCGATTGCGCATCCAGCCCCACCCGGGGATCGAGATTGGTCGGGCTGGATTCGATAATCATCACCAGCGTGTCCGCCTCGGGCTGGTGAGAACAAGAGAGCAGGGGCA
>Ga0185299_10005199_pt1 | contig 14939 bp, 16 predicted proteins | sample PaiPotPPA55metaG_FD_128002 | JGI IMG/M metagenome (GOLD analysis project Ga0185299, IMG submission 128002) | Iron sulfur acid spring bacterial and archeal communities from Banff, Canada, to study Microbial Dark Matter (Phase II) - Paint Pots PPA... ...
TACCCGTTCTCGATCAGGTATGCCGTTGCCTCATTGAGCGATCGCGATCCCGTCTCGAACGGCGCAATGAAAATATATCGCCCCGGCGTCGCGCTCACAGCCGCCGCCGCCCCTTCGACCGTGTCGCGCGTCACTTCGAGCTCGCAGCGCGGGCAGATCGTCCGTCCCACGGCCGCGAACAGCAGCCGCAGGTAGTCGTTGATCTCGGTGACCGTGCCGACCGTCGAGCGCGCGTTCTTGATGGTGTTTTTCTGCCGCAGCGCCAGCGCCGGCGGAATCTCGGTGATCGAATCGACGTCCGGCCGCTCCATCCGTTCCAGGAACAGCCGCGCGTACGTCGAGAGGCTTTGCACGTAACGCCGCTGCCCCTCGGCGTAAATCGTATCGAACACCAGGCTCGACTTGCCCGAGCCCGAGACCCCCGTCACCACCGTCAAGCGCTCGTGCGGGATGTCAAGCGAGAGATTCCCGAGGTTGTGAGTGCGCGCCCCTCGGATACTGATTGAGCGCTCCAAGCGTTTCTCGCCGAGGCCTTAGCGCGGGTCCGTCAGCGGCCGCGCCTTGACTCGACGCTCACCCGGATATTCGTCGGCCACCTGCGCGTAGAGCGTGCGCAGCTTGAGATCGAATTGCGCCTGCAGGCGTCCGGTCTCCGCGATGCGCTCCGCCTCCGGCAGGTTCGCGATCTTCCGCAGGTCGTCCTCGAGCACGCACATCAGGCGGTTACGCTGGATCAGGTATTGGTAGCCATTCATAGGTATGTCCAAACGGAAATTCCAAAGAGTGGAAGTATAGTTTATCCTTGGACTTCAGGCCACCCGATGCCGTCCTCCAAAGCAATCGCGCCGCCCGTTAATCAACAGTCAGCGCCGCACATCATCACCGCTTGGGACATCCCCGGCCTCGTCCATGGTTTCTGCGGACGCACCGGCGGCGTCAGCGCAGGCCCGTTCGCGACGTTTAATCTCGCCGGATGGGTCGGCGACGCTCCCGATTCCGTCGCCGAAAACTGGCGCCGCTGGCATCTCCTCCATCCGCGCCTGCCGGTCGTCCGCGTCCGTCAGGTCCACGGCAAGTTGGTGCATCGGATTGATTCTTCGCCGCTTGATTCTGCGGCAATTGATTCTAGGTCGATTGATCCTTCGCGAGTCGATTCAGCGCAGCCTGATTCTGCGCGGCTTGATGCGGTGCGTGTTGATTCTTCGCGGATCGATTCTTCGAAGGTTAATTCTGCGCGCATTATTTCAGCGCCCGGCGATATCCACTCGAAAGGCGCCACCCGCCCCGACGGTCAACGGTCCGAAGCCGGAAGGCCCGGAGGCAACGAGATCGAAGTAGTCGGCGCCGCACCCGTCGGTCCCGAAGGCGACGGGATGGTCACGGCCGCCGCCGGTCTCGCGCTCGGCATCTTCACCGCCGACTGTGTGCCCCTCCTGATGGTTGACGCGGAACGTCGCGTCGTGAGCGCGCTGCACGCCGGATGGCGCGGGACGCTCGCCGGCATCGCGGCGGAGGGCGTCCATGCGATGGTCGCGCTAGGCGCGCGACCCGCGTCCATTCGCGCCGCCTTAGGTCCTTCAATCGGCCTTTGCTGTTTCGAGGTGGACGCCCCCCTCGCCGAAACCTTCGCTCGCGAAATCCCCGGCGCCACCGCCCACGCCCGCCCCGGAGATTTCCCCAGCCAGGTTCCGAATGACGGCCGAACTCTCTACGAAGCTGTAAGTGACGACGCCAGGCGTAGCGTGCGCCCCGCCAAGGCGTATCTCGATCTGCGCGCGATCCTTCGTCTTCAGCTCGAGCGCGTAGGTCTGAACCCCGCCTCGATCGCCAATGTCGGCCCGTGCACCCGATGCGCCAACGATCGCTATTTCTCTCGCCGAGGTGCCGGCGGCGTCACCAGTGGCCTCCAAATGAGCTTCATCGGCGTCACCCCTTAGCGCTCCCCGCGCGTTCGCCCCGCTTGACACAAGAGTAGGATCGCCTGCCATCCTCTCACCATTCAAACTTCGTGGCGCCGTTGGCGTTACAGATTGTAAGGTGACTGGATGACGATCTGTATCGTAGCTCGCTGTACAGAGAATGATTCTCTAGTCGATGCGGGGGACAGACTGTTCTCTTATGGTCGCTATTTTTCCTACGAGAGCATTTCCCTTAAGCGTCTTCCGATCACGGCAGATAGACGCTGGCATTGTATGTTCGCCGGGGCCGTCTCAAATGTTTTGCCTATTATGAGACGAGCTAGAAGGGAAATCGGTCTGCGACGGCCGCCCCATCGACTGGAGCTCGTAGAAAGAGCTTGCGTGAAGGCCTATCAAGATTATCGAGAGCAGTTAGTGAACGACCAGGTTTTGAGCATTTATGGTATCGATCTCGCGACTTATCGCCGCGAGGGTTTAAATTTGAGCGGGCAGGAATGTGCGCGAATCAATGGTTTGATCGAAAACGTCCAGGTCGGCGTTGACTTCATCATTTATGGATATGACGATCTCAACGTCTGCCATCTATTTACACTCTGTGAACCGGAGCACTCTCCGTTCGCTGTTCAGTCCGTCTGCCGAGAACAAGACGGACTCGCAGTGATCGGATGTGGCTTTGGAGATGCAATGGCATCACTACTGTCGCCGCCTTTAGCACCAGAGATCATTTCGCAAGTCGAAATGTTGTGTCGCGTATGTGAGGCTAAGTTTGCTGCGGAAAAAAGCCCGGATGTTGGGCGCGATTCAGCTGCGGGTGTCGTAAATCGACCATCAGGTACTGTGCAGAGCACGTCTGAAGCCTTTATTGTTGTACCTGCGCTTCAAGCAGTCCGCGACGCACATTCACAAGGAAGAGATCGACCATATCCGAAAGAATTGTTGGAGGCGCTCATGTACTGCATCAAGAGCAACATCACGACCGAGCGCATGCATGAAGCGGTATGGCGTGCTGAGCAGCAAATTATCGAAGAAAATCGGCTCAAACGGAGCGGTGGCTAACGGAAGGGCAATGATCGGTCGCAGCACCCACGCGCACCGCTCGGCCCGTCGCAAATAGATAGGGGGCGCTCGTGATTCTAGCGGCTTGGATCGGGGCAATGCTGGCCATCGGTGTCTATGCCTATCAGCGGGGTTGGCGGCAGATTTCTCCGTGGTTACGTCGATATGTCTGGTGCGCCGTGGCTGTAGAAGCGATTATGTTCCTTCCGCTGTTGATAGGTTACTTTCCTGCCGGACCTCTGGTCTATCCATTCATCGGATTGATGTATGCGAACTTGATCCTGATCTGGTCAGGGATCGCAATCGGCGCTGCGCTGTTAGTTAGGATGCTACTAACCGGGCTTCTGCGCGCCTCTTAAATTCGTACATTCGTTCCTCAGTGATTTCCACTAGAATCGTGTGGTCACCAATGGAATACAAATCGCCAGGATATGGACCTCTGGCTGTACCGCCAGCTAGCGTCTCATATATAGGTGATCGTCGTACCTGCTCATATTTGGTACCAGATTCGTACCTAGCACGCACGCAATAAGCAAGTAGGTCCGACGCCTGCAATGCGTTGAACTGTTTATCATCTTCAAAGCGCGGTTCGCTTCTACCTAACAACGCAGTTACATCTGACGGATATACTCGGAATATCTCTTTGTAGGCTTTTTCGGCCTGCTTCCGTTTAATCACATCGTTGTCGAAAATCAATTCAATGCGTTCCTTAGATGGATTCCCATGCGCAAAATGCAGCATCACGCTAAAACTTAGGGCATACGCGAACATGTAGGGATTTTTGAAAGGCTGAAACGGCTGCGCGAGAATCTTCCCAAACGAGTCATGCGAAATGACAATCGCAAGTCCCCTACTAGAACAATCATCGATCAGGGCCATGAACTCCATCAGCCGATCATCGCGCTCTCGCTCCGTCCAACCTTTGAACTGGTCTCGAAAGCCGAAAGCCTCATAGCCCTTCACGTACTCTAAACTCTTGCGGCCATTGTCGCTGCTTTTGAGAAGTGAATCCCATCGCTTGGCAAACGAGACCCACGACTCGACATCGGCTAAATAACCGGCCAGTACAAAGGCAGGTCCATGCCCTTTGCCGCTGTCATCGAACCAAACTTGCAGCACTAGAAGTCGCCTCCGGCATTCTTCGCGGCGGCCTTTTGGTGCCACCCGTCGCAGCCCTGGGTTCTTTGACGTTCCCGCCAAGCGCGCTCTCTGAGCGCAAAACCGACTCCAATCGCGAACGCAATCGCGCCAATGATTAGCGGGCTCAGCTCCGGCACGTGACTCTGGATTAGGCCTGTCATTTCTATCTGCCCTCCTCGCGGGAACTGCAGGTTACCTTTATTGCCAACCGCAACATAATTGACAGTGGCGTTCACCGGCTCCGTGCGTTATCCACAAGTTTCTTGCGCCCTGACCCGAAACCCCGCGCGGAGCGCTCCAAAAAGGAGTATATTACTCACGAGCTTCCCATGTGCGCACAGTCCGCGCGAGGGAGCGGCCGCAAAGCGCACATGCTCTGGTGGGAAAACTCGATTCTTCCGGTCCAACGCCCAAACCTCTGAACAGTGGAATGTCCTCGACGAAAAAAGGTAAGCAGCCCCGCACTTCTCAATCCGGCGCTCTGATCAAGAAGCTGCGCAAGCCGATGGCCCCGCCCACCCGCGTCGTCCCCGACGAATCCAAATACAGCCGCGCCCGCGAACGTGAGCTGATCCGCCGCACTGTCCAAAAGTGACCCGATACATTACATGTATTACTTGATATTCTGGCGTGCTGGCGAAAGGCGACTCGCGCCAGCAGGTCTCGCCAAGCGGCGAGCGTGGATGCTCGCCCAGCCTGACCGGCGAAAGTGACCCTAAAGTAAAACTCGATGATTAGTTTCGACCTGACCGAAGAACAGCGGATGATCCGCGACACCGTCGTCGCCTTCGCCGCCGCCGAAATCCGTCCCGCCGCGCGCTCCGCCGATGAAACCGGCGTAATTCCCCCTCCGCTCATCGAACAAGCCTGGGAGTTGGGTCTCGTCCGCGGCGCGCTCCCCGAGCAGTTCGGCGGCTATGGCGACGCGCGCTTGGCCGTCACCGGCGCCATCGTCGCCGAGGAATTGGCCTTCGGCGATCTCTCGATCGCGCTCCACTCCCTCGCGCCGCGACTCCTCGCTTTCCCCGTGATGGAATTCGGCACCGACGCCCAACGCGCCCGCATCCTCGCCGACTTCGCCGGTGATCATTTCGCCGCCGGCACCGCCGCGCTGGTCGAGCCCCACTTCGACTTCGATGCGTCGGACCTCGATACCACCGCCACCCGCGACGGCTCCAGTTTTATCCTCGATGGCCTGAAATGCTGCGTCCCCCTGGCTGCCGACAGCGCAACCATCCTGGTCTTTGCGGCGACCAATCGCGACGCCGCCTTCGCCGGGATGGACGCCTTTCTGCTCCCCCGCGACACTCCCGGCCTAACGGTTTCCGCTCGCGAACAGAACATGGGACTGAAGGGGCTCGCCACCTATGAAGTAAAGCTTGAGCATTCCCGCGTCCCTGCCGACGCGCGTTTGGGCGGCGACCATGGCATCAACTTCGCCCGCCTGATGGGGCAGAGCCGCGTCGCGATGGCCGCGATGGCCGTCGGTGTCGCCCACGCCGCCTACGAATACTCCAAGGCCTACGCTTTGGAGCGCAAGGCCTTCGGCGTGCCGATCGCGACCAAGCAGGCCATCGCCTTCATGCTCGCTGAGATGGCCATCGAAATCGACGCCACCCGCCTGTTGGTCTGGGAGGCCGCCGCCTGTCTCGACCGTGGCGAGGACGCCCTCAAAGAGAGTTACCAGGCCCGTAACTATGCGGCGCAATCATCGTTGCGAATCACCGATAACGCGGTGCAGATTCTCGGCGGCCATGGCTATATCCGTGAACATCCGGTCGAGCTCTTCTTACGCAACGCCCGCGGCTTCGCCGTCCTCGAAGGCCTCGCCATTGTCTGATGGTCTCAAATCGCGCACCCAACCGGCTCAACTCGTGCAGAAGCAAAGTTGAAACCTTGTCACTCGGTGAAGCAAAGTGTTCTCGGCTGCATCGCAGCCGCGGCCGCACGGGACTCGTCGCTTTCAACCCAATGGGAAGTCTGAAACCCACTAGGCGAGCTTGCGAGCCGAGCTAACGAGCTCTGCGAGGTGCGCATGGTAATAGTTAAGTCGGTTTCAGAAGAAACTACAGTTTTGAGCTCCTCAACCAACTCTTTAGGTTCTCTCCAGGTTCCGACCAATGATTGACTTCGAATTCGAGCCGCAAGTTAAAGCGCAACTGAAGATGTATCACGCGATGGCGGAGCGCTTGATGCGTCCGATCTCGCGCGAATACGACGAGCGCGAGCACGAAAAGCCCTGGCAATTTTACGAGACGATGTGGGCGGCGGCGCAAAATCTAGGACCCGGCGCCACACCCGAAAAACCCTCTGCTGAAAAGAGTGACGGCGCGGCCAAGCTACGCAACCTTTACACCTGCTTGAGCACCGAGGAGCTGTGCTGGGGCGACGCCGGCCTGTTTCTGTCGATTCCAAATCCGGGACTCGGCGGTGCCGCAGTCGCGGCTGCCGGTAGTCCCGAGCAGAAGGAACGCTTTCTCAAGCGTTTCCGTGAGGGCAAGCCCAAGTGGGGTGCGATGGCGATAACCGAGCCCGGGTGCGGCTCGGATTCCGCCGCGATTACCACCACCGCCGTGCGCGATGGCGACGAGTACGTGATCAACGGCACCAAGATCTTCTGCACTGCCGGCCAGATGGCGGCGGAAAAATCCGAAGGCTTCGTGGTTGTTTGGGCGACCCTCGATCGCACTGCCGGACGCGCCGGCATCAAGCCCTTCGTCGTCGAGCATCACACGCCTGGGATGTCCGTGACGCGGGTCGAGAACAAGCTCGGCATCCGCGCCTCCGACACCGCGATGATAGTCTTCGACAACTGCCGCGTCCCCGCCAACCACCTGCTCGGCTCCGCCGAAGTAAAACCCACCGGCGGCTTCAAGGACGTGATGGCCACCTTCGATGCGACCCGCCCGATCGTCGCCGCGATGGCGATCGGCGTCGGCCGTGCGGCGCTCGATTACGTCCGCGACTTTCTCGCGGAACATAACAAACCCATTCGCTACGGCATCTCACCGCGCCGCCTGACCGCGGTCGAACGCGACTTCATGGAGATGGAGGTTGAGCTCAAGGCCGCCCGGCTGTTGACCTGGCGCGCCGCCTGGATGCTCGACATGGGCATGCGCAACAGCCTCGAAGCCTCGATGGCAAAAGCCAAGGCGGGCAAGGCCGTCACGCTAATTACTCAGAAGGCAGTCGAACTCCTCGGACCGCTCGGCTACTCGCGCAAGGTGCTGGTCGAAAAGTGGATGCGCGACGCCAAGATCAACGACATCTTCGAGGGCACCCAGCAAATCAACCTGATGATTATCGCGCGCAGAATTCTCGATTACAGTAGCAAGGAACTGAACTAGAAGGGGGGTACTGATTAAGCGTCGGATTCGCCGAAAAGAAGAGGGCGTCCGAAGTTGCAAACGCCCTGGATTTTTTCCGCCTGACCGCTACCCGTTTTAAGGACCGATATCGTTTAGTAAAACCACTTATCCTTCTCCCACGAAAAAATCTCCAGCGTGTGGGTCTCATGGATTACCTTCGGCGCTGCGTGGCGCGCTTCGTCGGAGGTCTTTCCCATCAGGTTATATATCATCTCCGTATAGGAGATTTTCCCAATCGGCACACCTTCAACCGATTCCTTCGTCTCGCAGCCATCGACCTGCCCGTAACCCGTATAGGTCGTGGTCTCTACACCGCCGCGCGTTTCCCAAGTCAGGTGACTGAGGTTATTGGACTCGCGATCGCGCAGCATCCGCTGCCATTCATGGCAAAAGTCGGGGAATTTCGCGGCGGCGGTATTGTAGCGAGCCTCTTCAGCGGGCGAATGAAAAATAAACTTCTTCATTTCCGACTTGACGACTCCGGCAGCCCCAATCGGAATTGTCGTAACGACCCGGACAACGCCGGCGGCCGAAGCGACTCCAGTCGTAGGAGCAACGCCAGTCGCAGCGGAATTTGCCGGAATCCCCAGCGCCAAATGCGCGGGAATAACGTCCGCAGTCGTACCTGGAATCGCCAGAGTTTGGACCAGGCCGCCAGTCTGCGGTGATTCGGTACTCGTCGTGCCGGGAATCGTCAAGGTCTGCACGAGAGCGCCGCCCTGCGGCAACTCAGGGCTCGCAACCATTGCCGGAGGTGGCACGGCTGCCGAAACGATGGGGTCATCCGGAACTGCGTCCGTGGTAGTGGAATGTCCAAAGGGGAGTCGTGAGCAGCCTTGCGCGCCACAAAGAAGCAAGGCCGCGCTTGCCGCTACCGCTACGATGATGCCCAACCGAACTTCAACAACCTTGATCCGCAACATAGGCATTTCGTCCGTAAAGACGCCGCTCGGTTTGTTAGGGCCGCAGCCCCGCTGATAGGGACTGCGGCCGTGGTTTTCGATCGCACCTGCGGCCGCGGCGTCGGACGACGCCGCGGCCCGCATGATGGCTGCTATTGGTCGACCGGCACCAACTCGACCCGGCGGTTCTCAGCTCGTCCCTCGGCCGTATGGTTGGTCGCCACGAAGTGCGTCTTGCCGAAGCCCTGCGGGATCAGCTGGCTCGCTGGAATACCCTTGTCCTCCAGGTACGCCGCGACCGATTCGGCCCGCCGCTGCGACAGCCGCAGGTTGTACGGCACCGACCCAATCGCGTCGCAGTAGCCGTTGACGTACACCTTCACGTTCGGATTCGCCTTCAACGTCTCGGCCGCTTCATCCAGCACCGGCTTGTCCACGTTGCGGATGTAGTACTTGTCGAAGTTGAAGTGCACCCCGCGCAAGACGATCTTCTCCGGCGGCGGCGGAGGTGGCGGCGGTGGCGGAGGTGGCGGCGGCGGTGGAGGAGGTGGCGGAGCCGGTGGCGGCGGCGCCATCAAATAGCCGATCAGTCCACCGATCAGGGCGCCGCCCACGATACCTGCCGGAATCGCCACCCAGTTGTCGCTGTTGTCGGCGGCAAACACGCCGCCCCCGATGCCGCCGCCAATCGCGGCGCCCGTCGCAGCTCCAACCAGCGTGTATTCGCGCTGCTCGTCCGTGAACCCGCAGGCCGACACCATCCCCAGGATGGCTACCCACATCAGGTATGTTCCGAATTTTCTTCGCACCTTAACCTCCCCCTGTCGTTACTCCCGACGGTTGCGGAGACGGACATCAGGGAAGCCGGGGAAGCCACCGCCAATGCCTGCCACTTTTCTGCCCTCGCTTACCTGGCCACTCAGTCCTTCAGCACATCCAAAGCAGGAATTATTCCTGCGGGCAAACCGCTATTTTAGAAAGTACCGTCCGCAATATACTTTGAGGCAATATTCGATTCAACCTCTAATTCGCCTTGAATTGCCGAGCCAATTTCCTTGGCAGCATGACGTCCTTTCCGCCATTCTTGATGCTCTCAGTCCGATGGCTACTCTTGGAGACTGCCGCGGTTCTAGGCTATCGGCATCGATTTATGCGAGTCTGGCACGAGCGCCGCTGGTAGTGGTGCATACGAACATGCCGCAGCAACTCGATTCGCACAATCTTGATTTCACAGGGATTATTCGGCCCGGCGATCATATCGTATGGGGACAAGGCTCGGGCGAACCGCAAACACTGGTTGAGCGCCTCGTCGAACAACGCCATCGGATCGGCGGCGCCAATGTCTTCCTTGGCGGTATCTCCTATACCGGCACGCTCAAACCCGAGCACGCGGATGTGCTCGCGTTCACCGGTTACGGAGCGATCGGCAATCTGCGCGAGTTAGCGCGGACTGGTGCCTTGCGGACTATCCCCCTTCATCTTTCGCAATTGGTGCCCTACTTCAACGATGGCACGATTCGGTCGGACGTGGTGTTCGTGCAGACTAGTCCCCCCAACGAATCGGGCCAATACAGCTTCTCGCTCACCAATGACTATCAGCAAGCCGCCATCGCGAAGGCGCGCGTCGTCGTCGCCGAAGTCAATGATCAGGCGCCGTGGACTCACTGCGATGCGGTCCTGCGTCCGAGCGAAATCGACTATGTGGTGCCGGTTTCGCGGCCGCCGGTCGGTCTGGAGCCGCGGCCTATCGGTGAAGTCGAGACCGCGATTGCCCGCCACGTTGGACGCTATATTGAGGATGGTGCGACGATTCAGATTGGCATCGGCGCGATACCAGACGCCGTTATGGCGAGTATCGGCGACCGCCGCGATCTCGGTATCCATTCGGGACTCATCAGCGATCGGGTCGCCGACTTGATCGAGAGCGGCGCCATGACGAACGCGCGCAAGCCGATCGATACGGGAATCGCCGTGGCCTGTTCACTGCTCGGCACTCGTCGCGTTTACGATTTCGGCCATCGCAATCCCGCAATCAAACTTTTCACTCTGATGCACACGCATCGATCGGAAGTGCTCTGTCAGCTCGGGCGCATCGTCGCGATAAACTCCGCGGTCGAAGCTGACCTGACTGGCCAGATCAACGCCGAAGTGGCATCGGGCGTGTATGTTGGTGCGGTCGGCGGGCAAGTCGATTTCGTGCGCGGCGCGCAACTCGCCGACGGCGGACGCTCCGTCATTGCGATGCCGGCGACCGCCCGCGACGGCCAACTCAGCCGCATCGTCGCTCGCCTCGCCGGTCCCGTCACCACCGCGCGCAGCGACGCTGACATTATCGTGACGGAGTTCGGCACCGCGGAATTACGCGGCCAGCCGCTGGTCGAGCGTGTCCGCCGCATGATCGCAATCGCGCATCCCGGTTTTCGCGAGCGGCTCGAACGCGAAGCGCGTGAATTACTTCAGCGCGGAGCGTGGTAGATCGTAGCGGACGGTTACCACCAGCGCCCAAGCACTCAAACGACTCAAACAAATTCAATCGCCGAGGAGAATAAAGCATGGCCGCTTCAGATCGAATCGTGCAGGAAATCGAGCAGTTCTATAAGGGCTATATTGACGGCTTCAATCGTGAGGATATCGACCTTTTCTTGCAGTCGTTCGACCTGCCCTATGTTGTCCTTTCGGGCGAACATGGCGCTACCGTCTGCGCTGACGAAGCTGCCAGGCAGCGTTTCTATACGCAGACGATGAGCGGGATCCAGGCGCGTGGATGGGCGCGCTCGGCGACTGACAAGACAAAAGTATGGCTGCTGGCAGAAAATCTCGCGACGTTGATGGCCGACGTCACGCGCTATAAGAAGGACGGCTCGATCCTCGAACGTCTGCGCGCCTTCTATACCCTGCGCAATGACGGTAAGTCGTGGAAGATCGTCACGATTTCGATGGCCAATCCGCCGTTTACCGGACCCGGCGATATCCCGCGCGATTGAGCGATTCGGAGGTTGTTCAGCGCGCTGCTAATTCGGTAATTTTCGCGAAGCCGTGCGGCTAGCGAGCGTGAATTTGACGCCTGACGAGTTCAACGATCAGTCCTCGATCAACGACGCGTCGGTTCGCGCGCGATCGCAAGGACTCAGCACCGTGCGAGTGACGGCACTCACCGATGGCGTCTTTGCGATCGTACTGACTCTGCTCGTGCTCGATCTGCATGCCCCAACCGCCATATCGCAAATGCAATTGCTATCCGATCTGCGCGAGATCGTTCCGCAGTTGATGCTCTTCGTAGTGAGCTTCGCGATCGTTGCGGTCTTCTGGTATGGCCATCACATGGAGATGCACTGGATCGTGCGATCGGATCGAGTGCACTTGGGAATTACGCTGATATTTCTGCTGACGATCAGCTTCGTTCCATTTTCCGCGTCGTTGCTCGGCAAGAATCCTCAGTTGCCGCTGGCGGCTACTATTTACGGCGCGAATCTCTTTCTCGCCGGCGTTGTTCGCTATGTTCACTGGACGTACGCCAGCAATGGTTTGCGACTTATGAGGTCCGGTCTCGACGCTGAGTTCGTGCGGCACATCAAGCGCGTTTTTGTCTTGGTTCCGGTACTGTATCTGGTGGCAGCCGGACTTTCCTGGCTGAATACCATTATAGCGATTGCCGGCTTCGTCCTGATTCCTCTGCTTTATGTGAAGCCCGCTCGCCACACATGGCATCTCACTTCCTTGCGGCCACTCGAGCCGTCCTCACAGAAATAAACTGAATATCGAAAGGAGGAATATCCATGGATATAGGATTCCTGATGGCGCCGACCGCGCAAAGCGGAGATCTCGCGGGAGCCGCGCGGCTGATCGAATCGCTCGGCTATGAGTCGCTCTGGATTCCCGAGCATCCGGTCATTCCGGTCAATATGAAGACTCCGTTCCCATTTACGCACGACAATAAACTTCCCGATCATTACGCGCGTTGGGCCGATCCATTTATTGGGCTTACAGTGGCGGCAACGGTTACAACGAAAATCAAACTTGGCACGGGAATCTGTCTTCTGCCCGAGCGCGAACCGTTGATTACGGCCAAGACCGTCGCGAGCCTCGATCTTTTCTCAGGGGGCCGCGTGATCCTCGGCGTCGGCGCCGGTTGGCTGCGGGAAGAAACCGAAGTGATGGGTGCAAAATTTGGTACGCGCTGGAAGCAAACACGCGAAACGGTCGAGGCGATGCGGGTGCTCTGGACTAAGCGCGAAGCGTCGTATGAAGGCGAGATCGTTCGCTTTCCGGCAGTCCGTTGCGAACCGAAGCCGCTGCAGAGGCCGCATCCGCTGGTGATCCTTGGGGCGCATGGCCCCAAAGCACTGGAGCGTGTCGCGCGCACCTACGATGGCTGGATGCCGCTGACGGATAGTCCGGAGGAGATGAAGCGCGACGCCGCGATCATCCGCAAGCTGGCAGCCGAGCATGGCCGCAAGCCCGATTCGATCCAGATGTCGCCACTGGTCGATCCAAAAGAAAACGGACCGTCGGCTGACGATATGAAGCGCTATCGCGATGCGGGTGTGAGCCGGATCGTGTTGCTATCGCAAAAGACGGTCGCGGCGACCGCGGACGGCAAAGCGCCCGAGCTCGCGCGCCACTTCGCGCAAGTGGTCGAACGCGCGCAAGGTATCTGACACCGGGAGCCTCGAGCCCGGATATTGGAATTTGTGACGGTGGCAACTGAGAACGCCGCCCGCCTCGCAAAATCGAGCGAGACGGGCGGCGTGCCTCGATTGCGGTGATTACGCGAGCGCTGCCTCGGCGCCTGATTTGCGCACGCCCATCAGAAAGGCCTCGATAAATTCGTCGATTGCGCCGTCGAGCACAGCGTTGGTATTGCCAATCTCAACGCCCGTGCGATGGTCCTTGACCAACTGGTATGGATGCAGCACGTACGATCGAATCTGGCTGCCCCACGCGATCTCCTTTTTGTCCTTGCTGAACTTCTCGAGTTCTTCGCGCCGTTTGCGCTCCTCGAGTTCGAAGAGGCGGGCGCGCAGAATTTTCATCGCCATCGCACGATTCTTATGCTGCGATCGCTCGTTCTGACAGGTAACCACGATATTGGTCGGCAGATGCGTAAAGCGCACGGCCGAATCGGTTTTGTTGACGTGCTGCCCGCCGGCCCCACTGGCCCGAAACGTATCGATTCTCAGGTCCGCCGGATTGATTACGACTTCGACCTTGTCATCGATCGCGGGGAATACGAATACCGACGCGAATGAGGTATGGCGGCGCGCGTTGGCGTCGAACGGCGAGATGCGCACCAGCCGATGGATGCCGGCTTCGGCCTTCAGATAACCGTAAGCGTAATCGCCGTCGACGGTAATCGTCGCACTCTTGATACCGCCGCCTTCGCCGGGTTGCAAATCGGCAAGCTCGGTGGCGAAGCCGCGACGCTCGGCCCATCGCATGTACAGCCGCAACAACATCTCGGCCCAGTCCTGCGCTTCGGTGCCACCCGCCCCTGGATGAATCGAAACAATCGCTCCGAGACGATCATGCTCACCCCCGAGCATCACCTGAAGTTCCTGCCGTTCAATTTCGGTGCGCGCTGCCTCTAACGCCGTCTCGGTCTCCTGTGCGGCCTCCGAATCATCGACGCCTTCTTCCTCGGCCATGCCTAGAAACAAACGTGCCTCGTCGAGCGCCTTCTCCAGCTTCTCGAAGCCGGATAGCTGCACCTTTATGCGTTCCTGTTCCTTGAGGATCGCTTGCGCGGCTTCGGGTTTGTCCCAGAAGTCCTGCTTGATGGATTGGTCGGAGAGTTCCTGCTTGCGCGCGGTCAGCTTGGGGACGTCAAAGACGCCTCCGCAGCGTTTCGCATCGGGCTTCGAGGTCGGTCAATTGCGGGCGCATGTCACTAAGCATTTATCGATAATCCTTGTTGGGCCGGCGGCGAATTGCGCCGAAACAGTGTCAGTCTCCAATTCTGGCACAAATTCGTAGCTCGATTAATGCCCTAAGATCCGTGGCCGTTGCTGAAATACCTTTCAGTTGATTCGTCCTCGACTTCCTCAGGCTTATTTCGATGCGGTCGTCGCGGCCGGAGATAGCCCCAGATTAACGCGATCGCCATGAGCGCGAAGCAGGTTTCCGCGAACAAATCGCCGACCGCCGTATAAATCGTTCGCCGCGGCTGCCAATAGACGCGCTCGATCTCGGTGCCCCGCTTGAACAGGGGCGTGCGCGCAGCAATCTTTCCTGATGGTTCGATCACCGCGCTGATACCGGTGTTAGCGACGCGCACTACCGGCACCTTGGTCTCGATCGCGCGCATCGCCGCCATCGCGAGCAGTTGATACGGCGCCGAACTCTCCCCGTACCACGCATCGTTGGTGATATTGACGAGGATGTCGGCTCCACGATTAACCGCCATCCGCGAGAGATCCGGGAAGATGCTCTCATAGCAGATCAGCACGCCAAGACGCGCGCCTTTGAGGTTGAAGATGGTCTGCCGATCACCCGCGAACATGTCGCCAAAGCCTTCCACGACACGATTGACGAAGTAGCCGAGGAGACTGCGCAGC
>Ga0185299_10005200_pt1 | contig 14938 bp, 10 predicted proteins | sample PaiPotPPA55metaG_FD_128002 | JGI IMG/M metagenome (GOLD analysis project Ga0185299, IMG submission 128002) | Iron sulfur acid spring bacterial and archeal communities from Banff, Canada, to study Microbial Dark Matter (Phase II) - Paint Pots PPA... ...
GCTCGGAACCTGATTGTTGCGACGGGCCACCACCGAAAAGGAATCCTGCTGGCACCTCTTGCGGCTACGCAGGTGGCCTCCCTCATTTCGTGAGCTGAGCTAGCACTGCATGGGCAGCCGGGCTTGCCCGGCCGCGACTTTGTCTTGAGCACCTCCATGCGTCGGGGGAGGGAGGGTGAGGATGAGAGGGAACCCGTGGGTTCCCTTTCATATTTGTGCCGGGGCTCCACAGAACCCCGGCACGCCGAACTATTGAACAATTGAAGAAGTAGCTACTACTTCTTCTTCTTAGCGGCCTTCTTGGCTGCGGGCTTCTTCGCGGCCTTCTTCTTAGCTGCCATTTTCATGTACCTCCTTCTCCGATGATCCGCACCCGAGGCTTCTCAACCTCAAGATCTCGCGCCGCGGAGCCTCACTGACGAGAACCCCGAGACGTTGGCGGTTTTTTCGAAATGGTGTGCCGATCCGTTGCCTCTGTGGTGGCAACGACCATCGACAACGCCATACAGGTTGTTGTCATACCTGAACGAACCCACTCACGTCAAGGCTTGCCCGAAGTTTTTTCGGCGCGACATGCCATCGCGTAGACGAGGGTGGTGAAGAAATAGAAGCGCCGAGGTTCCACAGAACCCCGGCGCAGACGAACTACAAAGAAACTGATGAAGAAGTCGTTACTTCTTCTTCTTCGCGGTGGCCTTCTTGGCTGCGGGCTTCTTCGCGGCCTTCTTCTTAGCTGCCATTTTCATTTACCTCCTTCTCCGATGATGCGGACCCGAGGTTCATTGACCCCACGGGTCGCGTCGCAGAGCCTCACTGACAAGGACTTCACGACGTTGGCGGTGGTTTGCAATGACACGCTGACTCGCGTCGGGTCCGTCGCCTCTGTGGTGGCAACCACGAGCAGCATCGCCATACAGTGCGTTGTGTACCTGAATGAACCCTCTCACGTCAATGGTTCGAGAGAAATATTTTTCGCGAGTCGTCCCGAAAATGTTCACGATGAGGGTCGCTGAAGACCTTGCGAGACGTTTTCATCGCGAGTCGCACGCCCCATCGCGCGCTGTGAAAAGCCTGCGACGATAGACCGATGCGAATCGTCCTTGGACACGGCGCATCAGGCAATGCGGCGTCGATGAAGCCCTACGTCGACGGCTTCAAACGTCGTGGCATCGATGCCATCGCCGTCGACCTTCCTCGCGGAGGCGCCGAGAAGGCGGTCCCTGTCTTCATCAAGACCTCAGGTGGCGGACATGACGTCATCGGCGGCGGTCAATCGTTCGGCGGCAGGGTCGCGAGCATGGCCGCGGTCGAGGCTGACTTCGGCGGGCTCGTGCTTTTTTCATATCCGCTTCACCGACCTGGCTTCACCGACCAGCTCCGCATCGAGCACCTGCCGTCGATTCGGTGCCCGACCCTCTTTATGAGCGGCGATCGAGATCCATTCGCCCGCCTGGACCTCTTGAAGCGTTACGTGAAGCTCGTTCCGCGATCTCAGCTCGAGGTCTTCAAGGGCCAGGGCCACGGCCTGCTCAAGGTGCTCGACCAGGCCCTGGATGTAGCGGCCGAGTTCATTCTGACCAACTGCAAATGACCGCTTCGCAGCACATGATCCAGGCGAACGGGCTTCGTTTCCGAGCCATGGTCGATGGGCCGGCGACTGGAGAGATGTTCATCCTCCTCCACGGGTTCCCCGAAGGCGCCGAGTCATGGTCGAAGCAGGTCGACGCCCTTGCGCAAGCCGGCCACCTGGCCGTGGCCCCGGACCTTCGAGGCTACGGTCTGAGCGACGCTCCCGAGGCTGTGGAAAACTACGCGATCGATCATCTCGTCGACGATGTCAGCGCGATCATCAAGTCCTTCGGCCGCTCGCAAGCCCATGTAGCGGGTCACGACTGGGGCGCCCTGGTCGCGTGGTTCTTCGCCGGGCGCCATCCGGAGATGACGAAAACGCTGACTGCCCTGTCGGTCGCACACCCTGCGGCTCTCGCCGAAGCCAGTCGCGTTGACGACGAGCAGCGCGCGAAGTCTCAGTACGTCGCGCTGTTCCTCCAGGAGGGCAAGGCCGAGCACGTGCTGGCTGACGACGACTATCGCCGCCTTCGCGCGATGTTTGGGCTCGGCCCGAACCCCGAGGCCGTCCCCCGCGCGGTCGTCGATCACTTCACGAAATCCCTGAGCCGCCCTGGACGCCTGAGCGCCGCGCTCAACTACTACCGCGCCAACCTCGGAGCCGGTGGCGGCGCGTGGGGCGCGCTGACGCGGGACCTGAAGATCACGTCACCCACCGCGCTGCTTTGGGGCGACGAGGATCCCGCGCTCGGCCGTCGAGCCGTCGAGGCCACGGCCGCCCGCGTCGACGGTCCGTACGAGCTGGTGGTTCTCGAAGGTGCGGGGCACTGGCTGCAGTTCGAGCGACCGTCCGAGGTGAGCGCCGCTCTTACACGCGCGGCGCAACCTCATTAAGCTGTCAGCGGTGCTCAACCGGTCCGATCAGAATCGGCGGCAGGGTCTACGCCGGCTGGATGACATCCTCGAAACGCTGGAGCAGCTAAACCTCCACGACAAAACAGAGCTGCCCGACCCGGTGGCGGAGGCCCTGGTCTTGTTGGGTATCGACGGGCCCCACAGCGTGCCGATACCTCAGCTCATCGAGCGCGTGTGGGCGATGCAGCAGCCCTACCTCATCACGATCGTCGTCGAGCGCCGCCGCCGCCGAAGGCGAAAGGTCTCGCCCGACTCCGGACTGGTCTGAAACCCCCCGGCCGGGCGCGCGCAGGGCGCACTTTGAAACCTGTCGCGCGCGCAGGGCGCACTCTGAAACCAGTCGCGCGCGCAGGGCGCACTTGAAACCAGTCGACTGGATCGACCTCTTCCGGCGCATCGGCGCCGGCGTCCGCGGCGCCGTGCTCCCCATTGCCGGCACCGAGGCGGGACGCGTGCGCTTCGAGGTCGGCGCCGGAGGGGACACGACGATGGAGGTCGACCGGGCTGCCGAGGCGGTCGTCTTCGCCGAGCTCGAGGCGGCGGCGGCCGCGGGCGAAAAGTTCTCCGTGCTCTCCGAAGAGTCGGGCCTGCGCAGCTTCGGCGCTCCTTACCCGCTGGTCCTGGTGGACCCGGTGGACGGCAGCCTCAACGCGAAGCAGGGCGTGCCGCTGTTCGGCCTGATGCTCGCGGTTCTCGACGGCCCCACCATCGATGACACGTTCGCGGGCTACGTGCTGAACCTGAACAACGCAGAGGAGTGGACCGCGATCCGCAAGCAGGGCGCGCGACGCGACGGCGCCTCCCTCGCGGTGATTCCGCGCGACGACCCCAGGAAGATCCAGATCCTCGGGCTCGAGAGCTCTCCGCGCGCGATCGCGGTCGCCCGGTCGCTCGTGGAGCATGCCGGGAAGCTCCGCATACTGGGATCGATGGCGATTTCGATCGCTCTCACCGCCTCGGGCGGGTTCGACATCTTCTGCGCTCCCATGCCCGTGCGGGTCTTCGACATGGCGGCGAGCCTGCTGCTGCTTGCCGAGACGGGAGGCGTCGCGACCGACATGAAAGGGAATCCCATCGGGCCGCTGCCGGCCTCGCTCGAGCGCCGGACGACGCTGCTCTGCGCGCCCACCGCCGGCCTGCACGCCCAGGCGCTGCAGATTCTCGGCTCGAAGGAATGATCTTCACGCCCGACAGGACGGTCTTCGTGCTCCTCAGCTTCGAAGGACCTGACCTCTACAGCCAGGCGGGCGGCCTCGGTGTGCGCATGAAAGGGTTGTCACGCTCCCTCGCCGGTCTCGGTTATGACACGCACCTCTACTTTGTCGGCGATCCCGACCTGCCAGGAGAGGAGACCCTTGAGCACGGCAAGCTGCATTACCGCCGGTGGTGCCAGTGGATTTCCGCACAGCATCGCGGCGGCGTCTACGACGGTGAGGAGGGCAAGCTGCGCGACTGGAACTCCAGCCTGCCGGCGAGCGTCATCGACGACGTGATCGTCCCGGCCGTCGAGAGGGGCAGCGGTGTGGTCGTGCTCGGGGAGGAGTGGCACACGTCGTGGTCCATGAGCTTGATCTCGGACAGCCTGTACCGCCGCGGCCTGCGCGACCGTGTCGTGATGCTGTGGAACGCGAACAACACCTTCGGCTTCCACAGGATCGATTGGACGGCGCTCGAGCTGGCGACGACGGTCACTACGGTGAGCCGCTACATGAAGTTCACGATGTGGAACTCGGGCCACAACCCCGTCGTCATCCCGAACGGCATCCCTCGTTCCGCGATCGCCGATGCTGATCCCGCGGCGGTGACCGCCGTCCGGGCCGCAGCGGACGCGGATCATCTGTGCTTCAAGATCGGCCGGTTCGACCCGGACAAGCGGTGGCTGATGGCGGTGTCCGCGATGGCATATCTCAAACGCCGTGGACAGCGCGTGAAGCTCATGATGCGCGGCGGTCGCGAGTCGCACGGAGGGGAGGTGATCGACCACGCGCGGCGCCAGGGGTTGGCTTTGATCGACGCGCCGGCTCCGGCCGACCCGCTGGGCTTGGCGTCGCTTCTGCGCCAGAACCCAGACGTGGACTTGATCAACCTCACGACCTTCGTCAGCGATCCGATGGTGCTGCTCGTCTACGCCGCCTGCGATGCGGTGCTCGCCAATTCCGGGCATGAGCCGTTCGGCCTTGTCGGCCTCGAGGTGATGGCTGCGGGCGGCCTGGCCGTCACAGGCTCGACCGGTGAGGACTATGCCGACGCCTATCGCAACGCGATGGTCCTCGAGACGAGCGATCCAGTCGAGCTCGCGACGGGCCTGACCCTGTTGAAGGAGCGCCCCAAGCTCGCGGCGTCCATGCGCCGGCAGGGCCGCACCACCGCCCGCACCTATGTCTGGGAGAAGGTCATCCAGGAGCTTCTGCTGCGGATCGAGTTCGCGGCCGCGCAGCAGGCGGTGAGGCCACCGCCGGCGGAGCCGAAGGTCGCGATCAGACGGGTGTCGACTCCCACGCACAAGCCGCGAGTCGTGCGTGACTGAGAACCTCGTCGTCTACACCGTGGTTCATCAGCCGAGGCGCCTGAGGCTGCCGGCGCGGGTCATCCCGGCAGGAACGCAGCCCGACGACCTCGCCGCCTTGCTGTTCGACGAGGAGATGGACAGGCGTTATTTCGACCAGGTGGCGCGGGCCGCCTACATGCCCGCGACCGCGATGTTCCGCGATCTCGCGAAGCGCGGTTGGCGCATGTCGATCGGGTTCAGCAACTCCTTCCTCGTCCAGGCTGAGGCGTCGGGGAGCAAGGTGCTGGACTCGTTCAAGCGGCTGTGCGCGAGCCCGAACGTCGAGGTCGTGTGCGTCGAGCCATACCATTCATGGCTCTTCTACCTGGACATCGTCGAGTTCAAGGAGTCGATGGTGTGGGCGCGACGCCGCCTCGAGGAGGTGTTCCAGAAGGCCGTCACCGTGACTGACACCACCGAGATGTTCATGTCCAACGACGTGTACTTCGCATTGCAGCAGTGCGGGTTCACCGGTGGCCTCATGGAAGGACGCCCGTGGCAGCTGAGCTGGCAGGAACCGACGCACGTCTTTCGATACCCAGGGCAGAGCCTGAGGCTCCTTGCCCGCCACCGGGAGCTGTCCGATGACGTCGGCTACCGATTCTCGAACAGCAGCTGGAGCATGTGGCCGCTGAAGCCGGAGACGTACGCGGGTTGGGTGCGCGATGCGTGGGGGGACGTCGTCACGCTCGGCTGGGACTTCGAGACCTTCGGCGAGCATCACCGGCTGGACACCGGCATCTTCGAGTTCGTTCGCGCGCTCAACACGCAGCTCAAGAAGCGAAAGGTCCGCATGATGCTGCCGTCCGAGGCGCTCGCCGAGCTGGACGATCCGCTGTACGACATTCCGGTCAACGAGTACGGGACGACGTGGGCGGGCGAGGGAGGGATGGAGTTCTTTCTCGGCAACTCCGCCCAACAGGGCCTCTTTCGCCTGATGCACCACGCCTACTCGAAGGCGCGCCTCACCGGAGACCCCCGGTTGATCGAGCTCGCGAGGTGGCTGCTCCAGTCGGACAACCTGCATCTCATCCAGTGGTTCGGCCGCTCTGGACCTGCCGCCGAGGTCAGCGCGTACTTCACGCCGGACGAGTGGTGGGAGCTCGGCCCGAACGGAATCATCCGTGAGCAGCAGCGCGTGTACTTAAACTTCATCCGCGCACTTGATGACTACGTATGAGCGGAAACCGCGGGTTTCCGCTCATCGCCCGGTCGGCTTCGCCGACGGGGCTGCTCACCTTCCCCGCTAAGGATGGGATTAACTGAATGATTCTCCAAACGACGCATGGGTGGTCGCATACAGCGCGGAGTCGCGGCCGAGGTGAACTCGGCCGCCCTTGCCACGCTAAAGTCATCCGCGCACTTGATCAATTCGTTGGATAGCCCATGAAGCCCCTCCACGTCGCCTTCGTCTGGCACATGCACCAGCCCTATTACAAGGACGACCTCACGAGCACTTACCTCCTGCCTTGGGTGAGGCTTCGCTCGGCAAAGGACTATTTCAAGATGCCGGCGCTCCTGGACGGCTATCCCAAGGTCCGCGCCACCTTCAACCTGGTTCCGTCACTGCTCGCTCAGATCGAGGACTACGGCAAAGAGGAATCCGTCGACCTGTTCCTCAACCTGAGCCGGCGCGCCGCGGCCGACCTGTCGGCCGAGGAGCACGATTTCCTGCTGCGCTGGATGCGCGAGTCGCCACGGGCGCTGCGCGTCCAGCAGTCGCCGCGCTACCTCGAGCTCGCCTCGCGGCCCGTCGACGCCCAGTTCACCGCCCAGGACATCCGCGACCTCCAGGTCTGGTTCAACCTCGCCTGGTGCGACCCGGTGTGGATGGAGTCGGATCCTCGGCTTGCGGAGCTGAAGCGCAAGGATCGCGATTTCGCCGAGGCGGACAAGCAGCCGCTCTTCACAGCGCAGCTCGACATGATGAAGAAGGTCATCCCCAAGTACCGCGAGCTCGCCGACCGGGGCCAGGCGGAGTTGACCTTTTCGCCTTACTACCACCCGATCCTGCCGCTCCTGACTCATGTCGACTCGGCCCGCATCGCCAACCCCCAGATCCAGCTGCCCGAGCACCACTTCTCGCATCGCGAGGATGCCGAACGTCAGATCCAGCTCGGCATGGCGCTCTTCGAGCGGCTGCTCGGCCACAAGCCGGTTGGTATGTGGCCATCGGAGATGGCGGTGGGCGAGAGCATCGTCGACCTGGTCGCGAGCTCGGGCGTCGGCTGGATGATCAGCGACGAAGAGGTCCTCGCGCGCTCCATGGAGAGCCGCTACTCGCGCGACGATCACCTGTTCAGTCCTAAACGCCTCGAGCGCGAGGGCCAGAGCCTGACCATGGTGTTTCGCGACTCACAGATCTCGAATGCCATTGGTTTCGACTACCAGCGCATGTCCTCGATCGACGCCGCGCGCAACCTCGTCGGGCGGCTGAAGCGGGTCGGCGAGCTGCAGGGCGATCGCGAGCTCCTGGTGGTGATCGCGCTGGACGGAGAGAACGCGTGGGAGTTCTACCCGCGCGACGGCCACGACTTCCTCAACGCCCTCTATACGGAGCTGGAATCGACGCCGGATGTCGTCACCACGACGGTGTCGGACTTTATCGCAGAGCACCCCGCCGAGCAGCAGCTGCACCACCTCCACACGGGCAGCTGGATTGGCGCGAGCCTCGACACGTGGATCGGCGACCCCGAGCACAACGTCGCGTGGGACCTCCTCGCCGAGACGCGCGCCTGGCTCGAGGAGCAATCCCGCCAGCGCCCGAAAGATTCGGAGCAGGCGGCGCTCGCGTGGAGGGAAATCCTGATCACGGAGGGCAGCGACTGGTTCTGGTGGTTCAGCCGCAAGCACGACTCGGGTATGGACCCGATCTGGGACAACCAGTTCCGGCTGCACCTGCGCAACGTCTACAAGCTCATGGGCTCGCGCGCCCCCGCACGACTGTTCCAGCCGATCATCAAGCGCGCCCCGGCGCCGGAGCGCGGCATTCCCGCGACGACGATCAGCCCCGAGTCACGCGACGACGCGGAGTGGAGCAAGGCGGGCTACTTCCAGGTCGGCTCCGGATTCGGAGCTCTGCATCGACCGGCGGGAATCGTCGAGCGCGTCTATTACGGCAACGACGACGAGGACCTGTACTTCCGGATCGACACACCGCGCACAGCCGTTGAGCTCGAGGCCCAGCACATCGACTTCTGGCTGTACTGCTCGGGCAAGCCGGCGGGCGACGGAGCAAGCGACATCGACCTTCCGCTCCCGGCAGCGGCGACGGCGGACCTCGGCTTCGAGCCCGCCTACGCCGTGAGGATCGTTCCGCGTGCGCAGGGTGGATCGGTCACGGTGGCGAAAATCGTCGAGCCCTCCACGAGAGGTGTCGTCGAGACCGCCTGGGAGGTCCCCGACCCCTTCTTCGTGGCGATTCCATTCGAGCGCCTCGGCAAGCAGGCGGGCGACATCGTGGAGATGGCGCTGGTGGTGAGCGGGGACGGAAAGGACATCGAGGTCGTTCCTCCTTCCGGCTCGCTGGGCGTCCGCGTTCCGGGTGAGGCGCCCGCGGCGGCCGTGCCACATTCCCAGCACCTCAAGGTCCTCGTCGCGACGGCCGAGCTCGCGCCCTTTGCCAAAATCGGCGGCGTGGCCGACGTCGCGGCCGCACTGTCGAAGGAGCTGCGCCATGCCGGCCACGATGTCAGGGTGGTGCTGCCGCGCTACCGGCAGATCGACATCGGGCGGAACAACCTGCGTCCGGTCGTGACGGGCCTGCAGGTGCCGCTGGGACCTCAGAAGCTGGAAGCGACGATCTACGAAGGCCGCCAGGGCGACGTCGTTGTGTACTTCGTCGACTGCCCACCCCTCTTCGACCGCGACGGGATCGTCGGTTTTGGCGACGACGATGCAAGGTCCGTGTTCTTCTCGCGCGCGCTGCTGGAAATGCTGCCCGAGCTGGAGTTCTTCCCGGACGTCATCCATGTGCATGACTGGTTCGCGGCGCTCGTGCCCAACCTGCTCGAGCGCGTTTACTCGGAAGGCCCGTACGAGAAGATCGCCACCAACCTCACCATCCACAACCTCGCGGCGCAGGGAACGTTCGGCTTTGGCGCCCTGGTGCTGGCAGGGCTGGAGGAGGGGGGACTGATACAGGTGGGGATCCCGGGGCTGGACAACGTGGTCAATGTGCTGGGCCGTGGCATCCACTACGCCGATGTCGTCAACACCGTCAGCGAGCGCTACGCGTCAGAGATCCAGACGCAGGAATATGGGGAAGGCCTCGACGAGCTGCTGCGGCGCAACGCGCACAAGCTCCACGGCGTCGTCAACGGCATCGACTACGAGATCTTTGACCCCCAGCGGGATCCCAACCTCAAGCATCCCTACTCCGCGGACGCTCCTGAGGGCAAAGCGCTGTGCCGCGCCGACCTGAGGGCCGAGCTTGGTCTCGACGACGTGAACAAACCGGTGTGCGCGATCGTGTCTCGGTTCTACGACGTCAAGGGGCTTGATCTCGTGGAGCAGGCGATGCCGCACCTCCTTCGCCTGGGCCTGCAGGTGGTCGTCATCGGGACGGGCGACCGGCGCTACGAGGACATGTTCCGGCGGTTGGCCGCTGAAGCTCCCCACCAGGTCAGCGCCTCGATCGGGTTCGATGCAGCTCTCGCCCAGCGCATCTATGCAGGGTCCGACATGCTGTGGATGCCGTCGCGGTTCGAGCCATGTGGCCTCGCGCAGCTCATCGCGCTGCGTTACGGCACGGTGCCCGTCGTGCGTGAGACCGGCGGCCTGGCCGACACGATCCGCGACTACGACCCGGCGGCGGCGACCGGCAACGGGTTCACATTCGATGATTACGACCCCTGGCAGTTCTACGCCGCGGTCGTGCGGGCCGCCGAAACGTTCCGCCACCCGCAACCCTGGTCGTGGCTGGTAAAGCGCGACATGACCGAAGACGTCTCATGGTCGCGCTCAGCCCACCGCTACGTACAGCTCTACCTATCGGCCATCACGGCCCGCCGCGAACGCCGAGGCGTAGCAGCGCTGGCGGACTGAGTTTCTCCCTCTCCCCTTCAGGGGAGAGGGTCGGGGAGAGGGGCGAGAAAGAAGTAGGCCTATCCGCCCCAGTCGGGAAGAAGTCTCAGCTGCTCCACCCTTCGGGCTCCCGGCGCGTACGCCAGGGTGAAGTAGTCGATCACCATCCGGCGCGCGGCGAACGCGGTGGCCGTGTGGCGGATCGACGCGCGCATCATCTCGACCCAGCGCTGCGGGATCCCGTTCCTGTCGCGCTCGTAGAACGCCGGCACGACCTCCCTCTCCAGCAGCCTGTAGAGCCCCTCCGCCTCGGCCCGATCGTCGACCTCCGGCCGCTCGAGCGTCGCCCCCGACGGGATCGCCCATCCCAGCTCAGGGCGGTACGCCTCATCCCACCAACCGTCGAGGATGCTCACATTGAGGGCGCCGTTCGCACCCGCCTTCATCCCGCTCGTGCCGCTGGCTTCGAGGAAGCGGCGCGGGTTGTTGAGCCACACGTCGGCGCCCTGCACCAGGTGCCGCGCGAGCTCGATGTCGTAGTCCTTGAGGAAGACGACGCGCGGCTGTTCCCGCGCGAACGCAACGATTTTCGCGACGATATCTTTGCCGGGCTGGTCGGCCGGGTGCGATTTGCCGGCGAACAGAAGCTGAATCGGTCGCTTCGAGCTGTTCAACAGCGCGCTCAGCCGCGTCACGTCCTGCAGCAGGAGGTTGGCGCGCTTGTAGGGCGCGAACCTGCGGGCGAACCCGAACGTAAGCGCGTCGGGGTCGAGCTGAACCGGCTTCTCCGAGCGCCGCGCTGTGAACTCGATCAATCGACGCTTCAGCTCGAGGTGTGTCGCCCAGAGAACGGGCGCGGGTATCTCGAGGACCGCCTGCCAGCGCCCGTCCCGGCCGTCGAGGTCCCACCAATCGGGCCCCACATAGCGGCGGAGCAGGTCCGCGATCTCCGGTGCGATCCAGGTCGGCATGTGCACTCCATTCGTCACCGAGGCGATCGGGACCTGGCTCTCGGGCAGGGCACGCCACGCGTCCTTCCACAGGCGTCGCGAGACAGCGCCATGCAGGCGGCTCACCCCGACTGACTGGTCGGCCAGGCGAAGAGCGGCGTATGTCGTCGTAAATCGTTCGCGGGGATCGCCCGGCTTCTGCCGGCCGAGGTCCATGAAACGGTCGAACGAGATGCCGACCTGCGTGAGATAGGGCCCCAGCAAGTCCCACACCAAGCCCGAGTCGAAGAAGTCGCTTCCCGCCGCGACCGGCGTGTGCGTGGTGAAGACGATTCCCGCGCGGGCGACGAGCCTCGCCTCCTCCAATGTCATCTGTCGCGAAGCTCGCAGCTCCCGGATTCGTTCAATCGCGCAGAGAAAGCTGTGGCCTTCGTTCAGATGGAAAACAGCGGCCGTCATGTTCATCGCGCGCAGCGCACGCACCCCGCCAATGCCGAGCACGATCTCCTGGCGCAGGCGCCGGTCGGGCTCCGGGACGTACAGGCGATCGGTGATGGCGCGCAGATCGGGGGGATTTGCTTCGAGGTCGGTGTCGAGCAGGAAAAGCGGCACGCGGCCGACCTGCGCGCGCCAGACCCCGATGCGCACGTTGCGCGTGCCGATCGGCGCCTCCACCTCAACGCCCTCGACCCTCTTCACCGGCAGGTCAACGCCCTGGTTCTCGGAGTACACCTCGACCTGGCGACCGCTCGCGTCGATCTCCTGCCGCCCGAAGCCCTGCCTGTAGAGAAGACCCACCGCGACCAGGGGAAGCCCGAGGTCGCTGGTCGCCTTCAGGTGGTCGCCCGCCAGGACTCCGAGGCCGCCCGAATAAATCGGCAGGCATTCGGCGAGGCCGAACTCGAGCGAGAAGTAGCCGATCACGAGCGGCGCCTTCGCGTCCATGAACCGCGGGTTGCGGTCGTAGTACTCGCGTCGCGCGGCGCGGGCGCCGGCCAGTGCCGCCTGGACGTCGGAACGCTCGCACGCACGGGCCACGCCTTCCTCGCCGAGCCGGCTCAGCAGCAGGATCGGATTCTGCCGGGTCGATTCCCACGTCTCCGGGTCCAGCGTGCGAAAGAGATTTTCGATTCGGGGCTGCCACGTCCACAGCAGATCGAGAGCGAATTCTTTTAGTTCTTGCACGGCCGACATAGGATGGTAACCAGATGAAGGCCGTGGTCATGGCGGGAGGGGAGGGTTCTCGTCTCCGGCCGCTCACCAGCCGCACGCCCAAGCCGCTCGTCCCGGTCGCGGGGCGGCCGATCATGGAGCACATCCTCCTCCACCTGCGCCGCCACCAGATGCGCGACGTGGTGGCCACCGTCCAGTACCTCGGCGCGTCGATCCGCAACTACTTCGGCGACGGCTCCGAGCAGGGCGTCAACCTCAGCTACTCGGTGGAGGACTCACCTCTCGGCACGGCCGGCTCGGTCATGCTCGCCCGCCAGGCCCTGACCGAAACGTTCGTCGTCATCTCGGGCGATTCGCTCACCGACATCGACCTTGCCGCGGCGACGCGCTTCCATCGCGAGCGCCGCGCGATCGCCACGATCGTGCTCAAACCGGTGCCGAACCCGCTGGAATACGGCGTTGTCGCGATCGACGAGGGCGGCGCGGTGCAGCGCTTCATCGAAAAGCCCAGCTGGGGCGAGGTCATCTCCGACCTCGCCAACACCGGCATCTACATCCTCGACCCGGCTGTGTTCGACTTCTTTCGATCGGGCGAGGTGACTGACTGGTCGGGCGACGTCTTCCCCAAGCTCCTCAAGCAGGGCGAGAACGTCTTCGGCTGGGTGGCCTCTGGGTACTGGGAGGACGTCGGCAGCCATGCCGCCTACGTCAAGGCGAACTTCGACTGTCTCGAAGGCAGGGTGAAGGTCCAGATTCCGGGCGATCGGGTGGGGGATTCCACCTACATCCATCCCGATGCGGAGGTGTCGCGCGACGCCCGGGTCGACGGTCCCGCGCTCATCTGCGCGGGGGCGAAGGTGCGCGCGGGCGCTTGGGTCAATGGGCCCTGCGTGATCGGGGGATACACGACGGTCGATTCAGGGGTGAAGATCTCCAATTCGATCACCTGGGACCACAGCTACATCGGGTTGAACTCCCGGCTTCGCGGTTCGGTGGTCTGCAAGTCGGTCACGATCAAGAACGGCTGCCTCCTCGAGGAGGGCAGCGTCATCGGCAGCGACGTCGTGATCGGCGCCGGCTCGACCGTCAACCCGAATGTTCGCATCTGGCCGAACAAGGAGGTCGAGCCCGGGGCGGTCGTCCACGAGTCGATCATCTGGGCGGGCTCGTGGAAGCGGGGCCTGTTCAGCTCGTACGGACTGAACGGCCTGATCAACGTGGAGTTCACGCCGGAGTTTGCCTCGAGGCTCGGCGCAGCGATCGGCGCCCTCACGTCCAAGGGCACCGAGATCGGCATCTCGCGCGATTACACGCGGTCCGCCCGCATGATCGGGCGCGCCCTGATGTCAGGGATGATCTCGACCGGCACCAGCGTGATCGACCTTTCTGTGCTTCCGGCGCCCGTGTCGCGCTACTGGGCCCGGGCCAACCACGTCGCCGCGGTGCACGTGCAGACCTCGCCGGTGGATCCGCGATCAGCTGACATCCGCCTGTTCGACGATCACGGCCTCAACCCCGACAAGCGGAGCGAGCGGCGCCTCGAGGGCCTGTTCTTTCGCGAGGACATCCGCCGCGCGTCGCATTACGAGATGGGTCGCATCGTGCGGCGAGACGGGCAGACCGAACGCTACGTCGAGGACACCATCGCGAAGCTCGACCTGGAGGCCGTGCGCGGCGCGGCGTTCAAGGTGCTCATCGACTACAACAACGGCTCCGCGGCGATGGTGCTGCCGAGAGTCCTGCAGGAGATGAACGCGACGGTGATCCCGCTCAACGCATCGCCCGCGGAGATCGTGCTGGAACAGGACGAGGGGACGTTTCGCGAGCACCTCAGGGAGATGGGGCTGATCGTCTCCGCGGTCAAGGCCAAGCTGGGCGTGTTCATCGACACGCCTGGCGAGAGGTGCTTCCTGGTCGACGAGACTGGGACCGTGCTGGATCACGACACCGCGTTTGCGGTCATCGCGCAGCTCGCGCTCGCCAACCGGGTCGGCATGGTGCTCGGCCCCGCGTCGGCGTCGCTTGCCTTCTCCATGATCGCCGAGCAGATGCGCAGCCGGTTTGTGCCCACCAAGATCACACCAGGAGCGGTTCTGCGAGCGGCACAGCATGCCGACACCGTGGTCGCGTCTGACGGAGGAGGCGGCTACTGCTGGCCGGATTTCGCCGTGTCCTTCGATGCGATCTTCACCACCGTTCGCCTGCTCGAGCTGCTGGCGCAGACGGGCACCTCGCTGGGCGAGCTCAGGAACCGGATCCCTCCGGTCGCACATCGCAGCGCGGTCGAGTTCTGCCCCTGGGAGGTCAAGGGCCGCGTCATGAGGACGATGATGGAGACGCACATGAAGGACCGCGTCGATCTCACAGACGGTGTGAAGGTTTTCGTCGACGGCGGGTGGGTGCTCGTAGTCCCCGACGCCGACCGGCCCGAGTACCACATCATCGCCTCGACGCTGGACGCGGCCCAGTCGGACCGCCTGGTCAGCGAATATTCGCTGCTGGTCCGCTCGGTGGTGGCCGAGGCCGCTCCGCAGGCCGAGGCCGTGGTCGAAACGTAAAATTCACAGTTGGTGCGGGAGTAGCTCACCTGGTAGAGCGCAACCTTCCCAAGGTTGAGGTAGCGAGTTCGAGGCTCGTCTCCCGCTCCACTCATGCTCGCTTACGCTCGCCTTCGTGGAGCGGGAGACTCGCACGCCTTGTTTGAAAGTCGGGCGCCGAAGGCGCCCGTTGCGCTCCACCTCAGGCTCGCTACCCTTTT